>Ga0079226_10004444_pt1 | contig 10717 bp, 11 predicted proteins | sample Poulit2014_FD_76345 | JGI IMG/M metagenome (GOLD analysis project Ga0079226, IMG submission 76345) | Agricultural soil microbial communities from Georgia to study Nitrogen management - Poultry litter 2014 | ecosystem: Environmental > Terrestrial > Soil > Agricultural land | place: USA: Georgia...
CAAATACTATAGAAAAAATAACATATAAAGAACTTAGGGAACTATCCTATATGGGTGCACCGGTTCTTCATGAAGAAGCCATATTTCCCATAAAAAACTCTGGTATACCTATAAATATTAAAAATACTAATTCACCAGAAGATAAAGGAACTATGATTGTAGACGATGATTCCAAGGTAAAATATGAAGGAAGTATAACTGGTATAGCAGGTAAGACAAACTTCACAGTTATAACTATAGAAAAAATTCTCATGAGCATGGATCCAAGTTTCTTTAGGAAGATTATCTCTGTATTTGAAACCAATGATATTTCCATAGAACATATGCCATCTAGTATAGATTCCGTATCTATAATAGTAGCTAGTTCAGATATAAACTCAAAATTAGAAAAAGTAATAAATGAAATTAGAATATATTGTAATCCAGATAATATAGTTCATTATGAGAATATGGCATTAATAGCAGTAGTAGGTAGAGGTATGATAAGAACTAAGGGTATATCAGCTAAAATATTTACAGCCCTAGCCAAAGGGGATGTAAATATTAGAATGATAACCCAAGGCTCAAGTGAATTAAATATAATAGTAGGTATAGATAATAGGGATTTTGAAAGGGCCATAGAATCTATATACTGGGATTTTAATAAAAGGGAGGAAAAATAATATGAAAAGGTATAATATTGGGATTATAGGGGCTAGTGGGCTAGTAGGAGGAAGAATACTAGAAATTTTAGAGGAAAGGGAATTTCCAATAGATAATCTATACTTATTTTCATCTAAAAAATCCTCTGGTAACAAGGTAAAATTCAAGAATAAAGAATATCCAGTAGAAGAATTAAAAGAAGAATCTTTTGATAAAGATATGGATATAGCCTTATTTGCAGCAGGTGGCTCTATAAGTGAAAGATTTGCACCTATTGCAGCACAGAAAGGAATCAAGGTAATAGACAATAGTAGTGCCTTTAGAATGGAAAAGGATATTCCCTTAGTGGTACCAGAGGTAAATCCTCAGGATATAGAAGGGAAAGATATAATAGCCAATCCTAATTGCTCCACTATACAGTCTGTATTGCCACTGAAGCTTCTACAGGACAAATATGGAATTAAGAGAGTTATATTCTCAACCTACCAAGCAGTATCTGGTTCTGGATCAGCTGGCCTTAAGGATTTAGCAGAGGGAAATATTGAACTATATCCCTACCAAATCCAATACAATGCTATACCCCATATAGATGATTTCCTGGATAATGGATATACAAAAGAAGAAATGAAGATGATAGCTGAAAGTAAAAAGATATTAAATGATCAAGATATTGGAATAACGGCTACTACTGTAAGAATTCCAATAAAATATGGACACAGTGTATCAATGAATATAGAATTGAAAAAAAATTTTAAATTAGCAGATATAAAGAAGGAATTAGAAGACTTTTCTGGAATAGAATTAAGGGACAATGTAGGGGAAAATATTTATCCAATGGCAATAGATGTTCAGGGAAAGGATCAGGTCTATATAGGTAGAATACGAAGGGATTATAGTATAGAAAATGGATTAAATATGTGGTGTGTAGCAGATAATATCCGAAAAGGTGCAGCATTAAATGCTATACAAATAGCCGAGTTAGTAATCAAAAATTTATAAAGAGGTGAAGATATGTTGAATGTTGGAATACTAGGTTTAGGGACAGTGGGACAAGGGGTAGTTGAGATTTTAAATACTAGAGAAAAGGAAGTAGAAAAACTTTTAGGTAAGAAAATAAGGGTAAAGAAAATATTAGTAAATGATATAAATAAAGAAAGAGAATTAGAAATAAATCAGGATATTATTACAGATAATTTTAAAGAGATTGTTGAAGATGAAGAGATTCAATTAATTGTTGAAGTAACTAGTAGTATTGAAGAAGGATATTCTTATATAAAAGAAGGACTTAATAAGGGTAAAGATATAGTCACAGCAAATAAAGCTATAGTTTCAAAATACTTTGAAGAGTTGACAGCTTTAGCCATGGAGAATAATGTAGCATTTCTATATGAGGCCAGTGTAGCAGGGGGTATACCAGTATTAAAGCCCTTAAAGGAACATTTAGCTATTAATGATATTGAAGAAGTCCAAGGTATCTTAAATGGTACTTGTAATTATATCCTTACTAGGATGTTTGAAGAAGGATTAGGCTATGAAGATGTTTTAAAAGAAGCCCAAGATCTAGGCTATGCAGAGGCAGATCCAGCAGCAGATGTAGAAGGAGATGATACCTTAAGAAAGCTTAGAATACTTTCTACCCTAGCATTGCAAGGTGAAATTCTTGAGGGAGATATAATATTAGAAGGTATAGACAGGATTAATTCCTTCGATATAGAACAAATTAAGAAAATAAATAGTAGAGTAAAACTAATAGGAGAGGGAAGATATTTGGAAGATGGATTTATGGCTATAGTCATGCCTAGTATTGTGGATAAGGACTCCTATTTTGCCAATGTAGACCAAGCCTTTAACTCTGTAGCATTTAAAGGAAATAATGTAGGAGAGCTAAAGTTTTATGGTGCTGGTGCAGGAAAATTACCTACAGCTAATGCGATTTTAATGGATGTATTAGATATAGCCCTAGATAATTATAGGCAAGAGAACCCCCTAGGAGATAAAAAGCTTAAAAACAATAATGAGAATATAAAAGGAAAGTTTTACTTGAGAATTTCTAATTTAGATAAAGATATTACTGAAAAAGTTAAAAAGCTGGCGGATAAGATATTAGCAGAGGAAGAGTATATGGGTATAATAACTAAGGAAATAGAATTAAAATACATTTATGAAACCCTGGAAAAATTAAAGATAGAAAGACAAGAATATTTTATAGGAAGATTTATATAGTGGAGTGAAGGATATGAGATATACTAGCACAAGAAATAAAAATATAAGTTTAAGAGGAAGTCAGTGTATTTTAAAAGGAATATCAGAGGATGGCGGATTATTTGTCCCTGAATATTTTCCTCAAATAGATATAAGTGAATTAATAGATCTTGATTATAGATCCTTGGCCTTATTTATATTAGGGGAATTTTTCCCAGAAATAGAGAAAGAAACTTTAAAGATGGCAACAAATCAAGCCTATGATAGAAAATTTTCAAGTAATGAAATCATTAAGCAAGAAAATATTATGGGGGTAAACTTTTTACAACTATATCATGGGCCAACACTAGCCTTTAAAGATATGGCGTTGTCAATACTCCCCTATCTATTAAATATATCAAAAGAAATAGAAAATATAAAAGAAGAAATAGTAATTCTAACTGCTACATCAGGGGATACAGGAAACGCAGCACTGGAGGGATTTGCCAGTATAAAGGATACTAGTATAATAGTATTTTTTCCAGAAGAGGGGGTCAGCCAGGTTCAAAAACTTCAGATGATTAGTCAAGAAGGAGACAATACCTTAGTAGCTGGAATAAAGGGGAATTTTGATGATGCTCAAAACGGAGTAAAGTATATATTTAATGATGAAGATTTCAAAAGTAAATTGAAAGAGGATAGCTATATACTATCCTCTGCAAACTCTATAAATATAGGCAGGCTTATACCTCAAATAGTTTATTATATATACTCCTATGGAAAAATGGTTAAAAATGATGAAATAGACTTAGGAGAGAAAATAAATATAGTAGTCCCTACTGGAAACTTTGGAAATATACTTGCAGGATATTATGCAAGAAATATGGGTTTACCTATCAATAAACTGATATGTGCATCTAATGATAATAATGTATTGACTGAGTTTTTAAATACAGGCCAATATAATATTAAAAGAGAGTTAAAACTTACCTCATCACCTTCTATGGATATATTGATTTCTAGTAATTTAGAAAGGCTACTATTCCATCTTAGAAATGATGATAAATTGATAAGAGATAAAATGGGGGATTTATCTACTAAAAGGCAGTATGAGATGGACAATTTGAATGTAAAGGATTTTTATGCTAATTTTGCTAATGAGGATGAAATTAGTCAAGCCATAAAAGAAGTATTTGAAAAAGAAAACTATCTTATGGATCCTCACACTGCAGTAGCATACTGTGTATATGAAAAATATAAAGAAGAGTCTAAGGATAATTCTAAAACCATAATTGCCTCAACAGCAAGCCCCTTTAAATTTGGAGAAAAAGTTGCCTCATCTATTGGTATAAATATTAGTAATAAAAATGAATTTGAAATACTAGGGGAATTATCAGAAAGGTCAGGTATAGATATACCTGCAAGTATTGAGAATTTAAGGGGAAAGAAAATTAATCATAGAAATATAATTGATAAGGGAAATATGGCAAATATTATAGAAGATTTTTTAAAAGAAGGTGATAGAAATGATTAAGATAAGAATACCTGCCACCACTGCAAATATAGGTCCAGGTTTTGATACTTTGGGCCTAGCTCTTAATTTATATAATGAATTTATATTCCAAGAGATTGATGAAGGATTTATAGTAAATGGATTTGAGGAGGAGTATAATCTAAATAATAATCTAGTATATACTTCAATGATGAAGACCTTTGAATTAATTGACCATAGTCCACAGGGGGTAAAAATAGATGCAAAGATAGATATACCTATATCTAGGGGACTTGGAAGTAGTGCTTCTTGTGTATTGGCAGGAGTGATAGGGGCCAATGAAATAGGAGGTAGCCCCTTAGATGAGGATGATATACTTCGGATAGCTACAAATATAGAAGGACATCCTGATAATATTACACCGGCTTTATTTGGTGGACTTGCTGTATCTATTATGGATGAAGAAAAAGTCATATTTAATAGAATAAGGGTTCATAAGGGTATAAAATTCCTTGCATTAGTACCAGATTTCTTATTATCAACTGAAGAATCTAGGAGTGTATTACCTAAAGATACTTCCTTTAAGGATAGCTTAAATAATGTAAGCAGGGTATCTCTGCTTATATCAGCCCTATCTAATGGTAGATTTGAATTATTAAACCAGGCACTTAAGGACAAGCTTCATCAACCTTATAGGGGAAGTTTAATACCTGATTTCTTTAATATATTGGAAAAGGTAGAAGAATTCAATGGACTAGGGGCATATCTAAGTGGGGCTGGTCCTACTATAATGTGTATTATAAGGGACCAGGATAAAGATTTTGTAAGGGATATAAATAAATATCTCCAAGGTTTAAAAAATAAATGGGAGATAAAAGAACTAAGTATTGACCTAAAGGGGAGTCAAGTCATAAGGAAGGGATTATAAATGGACAATAAAAATCAAGTAGAAAAAGGTGTAAGAGCAGTTATACCAATAGTATTAGGATATTTGCCTGTAGGGATTGCCTTTGGTGTATTGGCAAGAAGTACAGGTATTTCATTTTCTCAAACAAGCTTGTTTTCTATTATGGTATATGCAGGTGCCAGTCAATTCATGGCATTAGATTTGATACAGGCAGGTATAGGGGGAGCTAGTATTATATTGGCTACATTTTTATTGAATTTAAGGCATATGGTCATGAGTGCATCCCTATCGACTAGATTAGGAGATATAAAGAGAGTACACTTCCCCTTAGTTGCTTTTGCCATAACCGATGAGACTTTCTCTGTATTATCTTTTACAGAGGGTAAATTAAATCTATTATTTGTATTATTAGTAAACTTTGTATCCTATCTTGCTTGGGTTATGGCTACTATATTAGGATTTTTCCTAGGAGAGATACTACCCCCATCCCTTCAAGGAAGTCTAGGTATTGGCTTATATGGTATGTTTGCAGCCTTATTATTTCCCCAATTTAAGGGTAATAGGACTAATCTTTATATAGGACTACTAGCGGCTGGATTTTATATATTGTGTGATTATTTCAAATTACTTCCCATGGGATGGGATATTATTATAGCTATATTAGCATCATCAGCATTAGGGGTATTTTTATTTGATAATGGAGAAAGGAAGGATATTATAAAATGATTTATATAATAATAGGTATGGCTTTGGTAACTTACATCCCTAGACTGCTACCTTTATATTTCTTAGCCGATAAAAAATTAAATCCAAAACTAGAAAGATTTTTACAATACATACCTTATACTTCCTTAAGTATTTTAATAATTAGGGGTATTCTAACATCTTCAGAGGAATTATTAATCCCCTCTATTATAGGTATTTCCTTAGCAGGACTGTTTTCATATATTAAACCTAATCTAATACTAGCAGTATTTATCTCAATATTTGGCTCTTTTATTGCGATTCATATATTATAATACTTCTTGGGTAAGTATAATAATAAGGATATTATATGGAGGGATAAACTATGAAAGTAATTGTATTTTTGGCAGATGGATTTGAAGAAGTAGAAGCTTTAACAGTAGTGGACTACCTTAGAAGGGTAGATATCAATGTAGATACAGTATCCATTACAGAGGAAGAGGAAGTAAAAGGTGCTCATGATATAAGAGTAATCACTGATAAAGTAATAGGGGAAATAAAAAAGATAGATGATTATAATGGGGTAATCATACCTGGTGGACTTCCAGGAAGTACTAATTTAAGGGATAGTGAGAATGTAGTAGAGATAGTAAAATCTATGTATGAGAAGGGAAAACTCACAGCTGCCATATGTGCAGGCCCTATAGTACTAGAAAGAGCAGGTATAATTAAAGGAAAAAATCTAACCAGTTTCCCAGGTTTTGAAGAAGAATTAAATGGAGCTATATACAAAGAAGATAAAGTTGTAAGAGATGGAAATATAATTACCTCAAGAGGCCCTTTTTTGGCTGTTAATTTTGCTATTGAGATAGTGAGATATTTATTAGGGGATGAAAAGGCAGAGGAATTGAAGAAGAGTATATTGTATCAGGAGTAAGTTTTGGTGTATATTTGTAAGTTAAATGCTAAGTAAGAATTGTACATTATAGGAAGTAATTAGAAAGATGGTATTAGATGGTACATAAATTGAAGTATATAATTATAGATTTATTAAGAAGGGAGATACAAATGAAGGATAAAAAGAGTGTACTTCTAATAGTCATAGCATTATTAATACTTGCATTGGTAGCATGTACAAATGGTAGTCAAGAAAGTCAAGGTTCTGCAGGAAACACGAAGCAAAATCAGCAATTTAAAAATAATCAGGACACGGTTGATAGTACAGACGGTAATGAAGACCAAGCAACTTTTACGGGAACAATTGAAGAGATAAATGGGAATATGGCCCTCCTTTCTATTGATAAAGGGGAAATTCTTAAATCAGGAAGTATAGTAGATGTAAATCTTTCAGTTGAAAGTGATACAACATTTCAAATTGGCGATAAGGTTAGAGTTGCGCATTACGGAGATATAAGAGAAGCATTTTCACTGGGAATTAACACGACCTTTGTAGAACTTGTAAAATAATTGGTTCAATTTATAATAGGACGCATTATTTCTAAAATATGAATCTAACTTTAACAAGGAGGGACAAATCATGAAAAAGAATAATAAATGTCCAAAATGTGGATCTAGTGAAATTAGCCAGGGCAAGCAATTCGCTCAAGGAAAAATGTTTCCTATAGATAATATTACTATGATAGGCGGTTCAAATGTGATAGCAGATATTTGTACAAATTGTGGGTACATATTTGAAACTAGAGTAGAAAAACCAGAAAAGTTCAGAAATTAGTTTAAGTAAATATGAAGTTAAAGTTTAATGGGCTTATTCATAGGAGGACTACAAATGATTCTAATATTCGCCGTAGACAATAATTGGAATATAGGTTACCAAGGTGGGATGTTGGCAGAAATAAAGGAAGACCTGAGAAGATTTCGAAAAATTACTGAGGGAAATATAGTAATAATGGGTAGGAAAACCCTAGAGGCAATTCCAGGACAAGATCCCCTACCAAATAGAAAAAATATATTGGTGACTAGAAGTGACAAGTATAAGCAAAAGGATTTTTACATTATAGATGATTTAAGTAAATTGGATCCTCTACTCAAAGAGATCAATCCTAAGAATGAGATGGAAGTATTTGTAACAGGAGGAGAAAGCATAGTTAAAGCACTTATGCCCTATTGTAATAAGGCATATATCACTAAAATACTTAAAGAATTTCCTAATGCAGATACTAGCATACCAAATTTAGATTCAGATGAAGACTGGGAAATTCAATGTGAATCTAAAGTATATTATCAAGATAAACTTCCCTTTAAATACGTAGACTACATTAGAAAATAATATATTAAATAATATAAATAATTGCTGTCCCTGAAAATATCAGGGATTTATCATTTTATTATAATAAAGATAATGATACAATAAGCACATTAAGCACATTAATAAGGGGTGGTACAATGGATGCAATAATAGAAATTAAAAACTTAAGGAAATTCTTCGGAAGTAAAATGGTTCTGAAAGGTATAAATCTTAAAGTAGATAAAGGAGAAATTATAGGATATATAGGTCCAAATGGCGCAGGAAAAAGCACTACAGTAAAGATAATCTTAGGTTTAATAGAGGAATATGAAGGAGATATAAGTATATTTGGACAAAATATTAAAGAAGAGGGTATAGAATACAAAAACAGAATAGGATATGTACCTGAGACTGCAGATATATACGACAATTTAACAGCAAGGGAATACCTTACATTTATAGGTGAATTATATGGTATGTATTATGAAGTAGCCGATAGAAAGGCACTTAAACTCATGGATTTATTTGGTATAGCTGATGTATATGATGCCAGAATTAGCTCCTATTCCAAAGGGATGAAACAAAAGACTTTAATAATATCCGCATTAATAAACAATCCAGATATACTATTTTTAGATGAGCCTTTGGCAGGGGTAGACGCTAATAGTGCTATGATATTTAAAGAAGTACTTGAAGAATTAGCAAAAGAAGGTAAGACTATATTTTATTCGTCACATATTATGGAAATTGTGGAGAAGTTAAGTAGTAGAATCGTACTTATCCACAATGGTGAAATTAAAGCAGATGGAAATATTGAAGATTTAAAATCAAAGTCTATGGATTCATCTTTAGAGCAAACATTTAATGAACTGACAGGATTTAGTGAACATGAAGAAATAGCAGCAGAGATAGTATCCATCATAAAAGAGGTGGATTAAATGAAGGACTACAAGATATTAAAGTTCTTAGATATATTTAAAGGATTATTCGAAAAATTTGATGTAGATTATCTAGCTATGAGAAAAATACTTCAAGTTAAACTTCTCTTAGATAGTAGAAGACAGGCTACGATTTCACAGAATAATAAGAAAAAAGATGATGAAGGAGACAAGAATCAATTTCTATGGTCTCTCTGGGTATATTTGATATTTGGACTTATAATGATTCCCTTAATATTAATAGGTGACAAGTATTTATTTCAAATGAGCATGCTATTTGGATTATTTATGTTTTTTATGACTACAACACTTATATCAGATTTTAGCTCAGTATTATTAGATTTGAGAGATAAAGAAATTTTACTTTCCAAGCCTATTAATAATAGGACATTAAGCATGGCTAAATTTATACACATATTTTTCTATGTATCTACAATTACCATAGTCATGGTGGGACCAGCATTATTAGTATCTTTACTTAAAAAAGGATTAGGATTTTTCCTGATATTTTTGTTTAATTTAGTACTTATAAATCTATTCTTAATAGCATTTACTGGTCTACTATATTTATTAATTCTGAAGTTTTTTGATGGGGAAAAATTAAAGGATATAATTAATTATGTTCAAATTGGTCTTACCATAATAATTACCGTAGGCTTTCAATTTATAGCTAGGGTATTTGAGTTTATAGATATAGGGAAAATAGAATTTACTAATACCTGGTGGTCATACCTTATCCCTCCAATATGGTTTGCAGCACCCTTTGAATATATATTGAAAGGCAATAGAGAAATATATATAATTATTTATTCTGTAATGGCTTTTATAATACCCCTTGTTTCCATAGCATTATATACATTCTTGATGCCTGCCTTTGAAAGCAACCTACAGAAATTAAACGAAGTAGGTGGAATGAGAAAAAATAAGCAAAGATTTACAGATAGGGTTGCTCAATTAATATGTAGAAGAAAAGAGGAGAGAAGTTTTTATAGATTTTCAACTAATATGCTAAAGAATGAAAGGGAATTTAAACTTAAGGTATACCCGAATCTAGGCTTTGGACTTGTCTTTCCCTTTCTTATGCTTTTAAGTTTTAGTATAGGCAGTGATTTTTCTGAAGTTAGAAATTCTAGTGCCTACTTTAATATATACTTTATTTCTTTAGTTATATCCACTATGGTAAATTTTCTAGATTATTCAGGTAACTATAAAGGGGCCTGGATTTATAAGGTAATGCCTATTGACAATCCAGAATTTATTTATAAGGGAGCTGTAAAGGCAGTATTTATGAATTTATTTACCCCCTTATTTCTAATAGTAAGTATTGTATATCTGTTGGTATTTGGATTTAGGATTTTTCCACATATTGTGGCCACCTATATAAATATGCTATTAGCTACAGCAATTATATTTAAAATAAGTAATCAAAGCCTTCCCTTTTCCAAAGCCTTTGAAACAGGGGTAAGGGGTGGAATAAAATTGATGTTTTTATCTATTTTAACAATAGGGATTTTATTTGGAGGTCATTTTGCTTTTACATTTATACCTTTTTTTGGGGTTTGCATTTATATTGTAATAGGAATAATTGCAAATACAATTGTTTGGAAGTATCTTTTTAGAAGGCATGA
>Ga0079226_10004445_pt1 | contig 10716 bp, 6 predicted proteins | sample Poulit2014_FD_76345 | JGI IMG/M metagenome (GOLD analysis project Ga0079226, IMG submission 76345) | Agricultural soil microbial communities from Georgia to study Nitrogen management - Poultry litter 2014 | ecosystem: Environmental > Terrestrial > Soil > Agricultural land | place: USA: Georgia...
AGCTGACCGCGGTGATGGTAAATATGATTATTTACCACATAACGGAGAATGTCTTTTTTAGGCATCTGGCGGAGAATCTGATCACCTACCTTTAAAGTCCAAGGAGTCAAAAAATCATCTTCCCTTCCGAACATAGTAATCGGACAATACCAATCAAAAGGATTCCTTCCCTCAATTATCAGAATGAGCTCTTCCTAATTGAGGAAGAGAATATAACCAGTTACTGTTGATTACATCATTCTTACACCCGGACTACATAATACTAACTCTCAATCATATAAACATCCATCATGGAAATACTTTGACAATTAGACTATAAGATAACAGTAACTCCCTTAGTTTCAAGACAGCTACTGTTCTTGATTTTATCAATAGAGAAGTGAATCCTGTAACGTAATTAAATATAAGTTAATGATAATTAGAGTTAAAGCCGTAACATACCTTTCGGACAGATACAAAATCAAAATACCCTATGGCTCATGGCTCATTAAATCCTCTATGATATCGGCAATATGTCGATAAGGAAACTTATGTGTCAGAAAGCGGTGACCGGCATTGACAGTCGGATCCCAGCTATTTGATCCATCATGATTAATAATAAACTTCCCTGGACCATTGACGTAAAAATAATCTGCCGGGTTACGGACAGCAGCCAGCACCGTCGTCTGATCCCATGAAGGTCTAGCCGTCTCCCCTTCTTCAGTATAAGTTTTCAGATTGAAGGCATATCCTCTTGCTACTGGATTACTATTCTTATCTAGTTTCGCTACTTCACCACCTGTGAAAATTTTATTTCCAATTTCAAAACCACTAAACAAAATCGGTTTAGGCCATTTTGTGAAGGCATTAACTGAAGCTTTTACATCTTGGAAAACATTGAACTCCCGACCCTCAGGCATCCCCCCAGCCATTGCAACCCATTGCTTTACTTTCTTTTTTACTAGTTCTATTCCAGTCAGATCAGAGTGTTCATCGGAAGGCGAATCCAATAAATCGCTAATATTAGAGGTAAAACCAACTGTTACAATAGTTACGCTGTTGTCAACTTGCGCTGCTAACACTTGACGGTAAACGCTAACAGCCGTAGGATATTTCTTATTCCTAAGTTCTGGAGCAAACTCTTTCACAATAAGGTCGTTCCAGTTATTATCAGCAGTAAAATCAGGGGCCCCAGATAATGGATTTCCAACGGGTAAATCAGCACGTTTATAATAACGATTGTATACTTCTATTGTAGGCGCAATCATAGGGTGTCCATCGCTTGATACCGTTGCCAATATTTCACACTCACCTCGATCCGCTAATGCGTGCAGCATAGCAATCGCACCTATATCATCGTAATCGGGCCCCATATCCGTGTCGAAGATAATTTTTGGTGGAGTATCATTTGGCATAGCTTGTCCTGTATTCCCAATACAACCGTAAATAATCCCTAGGATTAAGATAAAAGTCGTGTGTAGATTCATTGCTTTTTTCATTTTGTTAAATATTTATTAATTTAGTATTTTACTTTTTTTGGAAATTCTTCAATTTAGGCTGAAGTAATGGTCTTATTAGTTCCAACCATAATTTTGTTTATATACACCATTACTATACTGAACTTGTTGTTCAGGAATTGGGAGATATTCGTCTCTATTTTTCTGAAACATAGCATCAGACATATAAGGTACTCGAAACTTTTCTTTTTCAAAATATAGGTTTAATTCCACATCAGCAATGCCCCATCGTACTAAATCAAAAAATCTACTTCCTTCCAATGCCAATTCTAGCCTTCTTTCCCACCGCAAAGCTAACCGCGCGTTCTCTTGTGTCCAATCAATGTTTATTCCGTTACGGTAGGGTTCGATTCGATAGTTTGCGACAGGCTCTCCTGATGCAGTCTTAAGCATTCCCGTTGAGTTCTTCGCTCTTTCTCGTATTTGATTAATAAGTGGTAATGCATCATCTTGTCTGTTCAACTCAATCAGTGCTTCTGCTTTCCATAATATAACATCACTGAGCCTAATTACCGTGTTATTTTTTGATGTAGCTGGGTAAGCAAATGTCTGCGCTGTAGTAAGACATGGACACGAGAGTTGTTGCACGTCCTTCATTGATGAATAGGGGCCATAAGTGCTCGGTTCCCTCGTAAATTCCTCGACTGTATAGATCAGATCCGTTTGATATTTATAAGGGTGTCCTGGTATACCAGCGGTATGGTTTAATCTAGGATCTATTCCATTGTCGAAAAAATCCTGAGGATCAATTAAATCGTTGCTGTTAAAATCCTCAAAATTCGGAATCCCTGCGCTTGTTGTTTGGAACGCATTAATTAAATTCTGACTTGGCCTGTGAAACGAACAACAACCATACCCTGGGTACATTGGAAACGTAAGCGCTGTCGACATGTCGATTCTACCGATTGGCGAACCGTCATCTTTGGAACGCTGCACGGAAAATATGGACTCGATCCCGTTATCATAATCCCAGAGAAAATTTTTCCCTACATCGTCAAACAGCTGAAAATCACCTGAATTGATAACATCGCTAGTTAGGGATACAACCTGATCCAACAATTGTGAACTAATAGACACCACATTATGTTGTTCATCTTGTTGGTAAGCTTGATATAGTCTGACTTTTGCCAAATAAGCTTTGGCAACTGTATTATTAGGTCTACCTATCTCGGCACGATCGTCTGACAAATTGTCAACAGCAAATTGAAAATCCTGAGCTATCACTTCCCACAACTCGTCATTTGTGTATTTTTCATTTGATGTTTCATTAATTTGCTCTGCATCTAAACCTTCAGTCAAGTATGGAATCTTCTTAAAAAGTATTTTTAAAATGAAATAGAAGTGTCCGCGCAGAAAACGCAATTCAGCCGTTCGCTGCTGTTTCTGTGGATATTCTTCTGGCGATAGTTCTCCTATCACTTTCAACGCGGAATTAGTCCTCTGTATTGCTATGTAAAGACGGTTCCATATCCGATTCCCTCCTTCAATGTCCGTTCTAATAGCTGAAAATGTTTCATAATTATGATAATCTATAATATCAGCAACTCCTAATCCACCTTTATATGCGTCTCCTGCACGAATATTACCGTATGGCCATAAACTTGTATATGGTTCAAACCAATGATCATTCCCAAGTGCAGCATAAGCTGCATACACAAGCTTCTCCGCCCCATCCGCATTTCTCAAATTCTCTTCGTTGGCCGCTCCCTGTGGCGGAACTTCCAAAAAATGCTCACAGCTTTGAAGAGTTATTAATGTTATAATTGCTACTATAATACGTTTCATGATTTTCAAATTAAAAGGTTAAATTAAGTCCTGCAGTTACATTTCTTGGCCTAGGGAAACCATTGTATGGATTTTCAGGATCTTTAGCTGTAAAAGACTTTGCCTTAAATGTGATGATATTATCTCCAGTAACGTAAAATTTGATATTCTTAAAAAAGCTAATGCCATCTATCATATAACTAATACTTGCTTGCCTTAACTTCATATAGGCGCCGCTTTCTATGTAGTATGTTGACTGTCTACCTTCGTTATTACTGTCGACTAAAGTAGCCGCAGGAATAGTAGAATTGGGGTTGTCTTCGGTCCATGCATCACGGATACGTTTGCCATAATTGATACCTGCCCATAACGATGAGAAATCAGTTCTCCGTTTAAATGTATTGCTAACATCTCTTAAACCAACTCCCTGAAAAAACAATGAGACATCAAATCTTTTATAATCAAAGTTTAAGTTGAGCCCATATTCCAACTGGGGGGAAGAGACGCCAAGGTAACGTTGGTCAAGCGTGTTAATCACGCCATCATTATTTAGATCAACATACCGAAGCCTACCCACCTTTTTACCAGGCTGTTCTGCATGCTGTTGTACTTCTTCTTCAGATTGGAATATTCCATCGGTCACATAACCGAAAATAGAGTGTAGAGATCGTCCTAAAATATTCTGTTCCACATTCCCTGGATATGAACTGATGACATCATCGGGCAAGTCTGTTATACGATCTTTGTAAGTCCCCACATTTCCCGCAACAGATACTCCAACCCTTCCTATCTTTCCTTTGTATCCAACCATAAACTCAAGCCCTGTTGTTTTCATCGAGGCTCCATTGATAAATCGATTACCTCCTTCTCCGATAGCAGCTAAATAAACTGGGGAAATTAATATATCGCTGGTATTTTTTACAAAATAATCAAATGATCCGAACAGTTTATTACCCCAAAAACCATAATCCAATCCGAAGTTGATCTCGCGACTCTCCTCCCATTTTAAATTAGGGTTTCCCGTTTGTGCTTTCCGATATCCGGAAGGCAGAGAGCCCCCGTCAGCCCCAGTAATGTCATATGCTGTCCCATTATCTGACTGAAAGGCGATTTCTGACTCTCCATAATGTGTTATGTAAGTCGTGTAAATTGCAGTATTAGAAATTTCCTGATTACCGGTTATTCCCCATGATGACCTTAATTTAAGCTCTGAAATATCGCTTACATCTCTTAAGAAACCCTCTTGGTCTATTCTCCATCCCGCCAAAACCGACGGAAAGAAGCCAAATCTGTTATTGGTGCCGAATCTTGAAGAACCATCATATCGAGCAATAGCCGAAACTAAATATCGATTATCGAAAGAATAGTCTGCCCTTCCGAAAAAGGAGAGTAAATTATATCCCGTTCGATTCCCCCCTACGATTTGTCTCCCGCTGCCGGCATCCTCAACGAAATATTCTAGTGTCTCCAACGAGAAATCTTCACGATAGGAACTACTCACTTTATATCTGTTTTCAATCAATTCGGTACCGCCTAAAACATTTAGACTATGTCCTCCAATCTCATACTTGTAATTCAACGTTGCATTGACTATCCAATTCAAACTTTCGGAATTTATATTCCTAATGGAGTTAGTAAGCCGCTTCTTAATCCCCGTATCAAAGATCCGTTCAATATCTCTGTCAAGACCTTTTTCCCAATCAAGGCCTAAGTTTACCCTGAAATTCAAGTTGTTGTCCAGTTGAATGTCCGTATAGATATTTCCAAATATGTTGATGTTGTTTCGCTGATCCCATTCATTGATATCCAAAATCATAAATGGGTTTTTATCATCCGTAAAGGCTCCTGTAATCGGTCCAGAATAATTGCCGTCGTCATTATATATCGGCAAAATAGGCCTTACACTCAAAGCACGTTCTAATGGCAAAGTACCGCTGAAACCATTGTCCCTTACATTTGACACAGATAGGTTTTGTCCGACTTTAACCACATTATTGAATAAATTCTGATAGGTATTGACACGTGCGGACAGTCTCCTGTTATCTTTGGCATGGAGCACATATTTATCATTATAATAGCGAAGGGAAACCACCGAGCCAGAGTTTTCCCCACCAGTGGAGATAGAAAGGTTATGTTCTTGTACAAGGCCATTTCTGCTTATGGCGTCAAACCAGTTCGTGTTTGCAGACCTGACACCCGGAACGATATATTCGGGTATTTCGATTCCATTCAATATTGCTTTACCATTCTCGTCGCGAGACCAGTCGTAATTAACAAAAGGAATGTTCTCCGGATTGCCTTCGTCATATATAGTAGCCTGCCATTGTACCTTCGCCCGTTCCATCGTGTTCAACATATCTGGTATGCTCTGATATGAAGAAAACGTCAATGCCGAAGAGTAATCAATTTGTGTTGACTCTGATTTCGCTTGTTTCGTCGTCACGATAATTACACCGTTTGAGGCCCGTGATCCATAAATAGCTGCGGAAGCCCCGTCCTTTAGTATTTGTATCGATTCAATATCGCTGGAGTTCAAAATATTAAAGGCACTCGATTTCGTAGGTATACCATCGATTATATAGAGTGGATCAGAATTGTTTAGAGTACTTACGCCTCTAATTCTAACCGTTGCTCCACCAGCGGGATTTCCATCTGTTTGAATCGAAACACCGGGGGACATACCCTGCAACGCTTTTATCGGATTTGGGTTGGGGCTTTTTGTTAGGTTTTCAGTGTCGACGATAGCAACAGCTCCAGTAAGATCCACTTTTTTCTGTGTATTATATCCTACAACCACAACCTCATCCAGTGAAGAGTCAAGAGCTGTAAGCGCGATATCTACTTCGTTTCTACCATCTAAACTAACTTCATAAGGTTCATATCCGATATATGTAACAATCAGCGAATTATCTGCAGACAGAAGCGAAATCCGAAACTTTCCATTACTATCTGTTACCGTGGAATTAACAGATTCCACATCCTCAACTGTAGCTCCGATTAATGGCTTTCCTGTACCAGAATCAATAACTTGACCTGTAATAATAGTTTGTGCTGTGATCATTCCATTATATACAAAGAGTGGAACCAAACACAGTAATAACTTTACTTTTTTCATCATAATCAATGGCTTTATTTCTAATAATACTATCAATAATCTTGTAGACAACATATAATATACTATCTCCCCGCGGCAATCACCAACCCTAACCCCACGACAAATAGCAGAAACATGGCTACAATTAATGCGTTTACTACCTTGCTCCCCTTTTTAAATTCCTTCCATATCAATACTCCCCATAAGGCAGCTACCAACGTTGCACCTTGTCCCAATCCATAAGAAATAGCTGGACCCGCTTTTCCAGCTGCAATTAGATTTAGAAGATTACCAAGTCCCCAAATACAACCGCCTAGGATGCCTACTAAGTGAATTTGTGACCGTCCTCTGAAGTACTCCTGATAACTGATAGGTGCCCCTTCAAGTGGCCGCCGCATTAGGATGGTATTAAATAGAAAATTGCTCAATACAATACCAGCAGCAAATACTACAAAAGCTGTATAAGGAGTCATCTTACCCTCTGCAGGCGAAACAAAATTCTCTAAATCCATACCTGCTGCAATAAACGGATAAAAAGTAGACATCAATATACCTGCAATTGCAGAAACAACAATCCACATGCCTACAGTTTTTTTGCCCATACCCCCTGAATGTTTACCATAAGCAACTGCATTAAGAATAATCGCAATGGTGATTAGCCCAACACCTAAAAACAACAACAGAGGATCACCTTTACTATGCAATATGTAGTTGATAAGCACACCGATTACTAAGGCTAACCCAATCCCTATGGGAAAGGCAACGGACATACCTGCTCCGGCAATAGCAGCAGTAAGTAAAATGTTAGCAAGATTAAATACGACACCACCGATAAATGCATTCCGAATATTTACGCCTTCGGCTTGTCCAAGATCAATTAAAAAGGATCTGCCTGTTTCACCATAGCTGCCCAACGTAAAAGCTCCAATAATTGATAGAAAGAAGATTCCTAATACATAATCCCAGTAAAATAACTCGAAACGCCACTCCTTTTGTGCTAGCTTTTGAGTGTTGGCCCAAGACCCCCAGCAGAGCATAGTAATAATGCAGAATACTACTGCTAAAAAATAACTTTGTACTATAAACATAATTAAAAGGTTTAAAATTCACTGTTTATTTTAATCAAATTTGGTTCAATAAGATTTCGTTTCTATAAGGAATAGAACTTTGAGCTCCCAGTTTTGTGACAGAGACTGCTGCCGACTGACAAGCAAAATTAACAGCGTCAACCAAAGTTTTTCCTTCTGCAATCCCTACAGCCAAGGCACCATTAAAAACGTCCCCAGCAGCAGTAGTATCAACAACATTTACGTGAGGACTTTTAATATGCACAAATTCTTCTTGATCATAGACCAAAGCTCCGTTCGCTCCCAATGTAATAATAACACTGCGGACTCCCTGAGAAACCAATTTTATTGCTGCTTTCTTTACATCGTTCATATCTGAAATAGTTAAACCGGACAAAATCTCAGCTTCAGAAACATTCGGAGTAAGGATATCTATTAAATGATATATTGACGATAGAGAATGATTGGCAGGCGCCGGATTTATAATAACTAACATTGATTTTTCCTTAGCTTTTTCAGCTGCATATTTCACAGTTTTATAAGGAATCTCTAATTGCATCAATAATATTGCTCTATTATCTAATTCTTCGAACATAGGTTTTATATCATCTGTATCAAGGTTTGCATTGGCTCCTGGAGCCACCACAATACTATTCTCTCCAGTTTCTTCAACAGTGATTAAAGCTATACCAGAAGGACTATCTTCATCTTCTATCAATTTACTCGTGTCAATTCCCTCTTCATCAAATAATTGATTGGCTTGTTTACCAAATACATCACTACCAATCCTACCTATAAAAGAAACTTCTCCTCCCAAACGAGAGACTGTCACCGCTTGATTTGCGCCTTTCCCTCCAGGGTTCATAAAGAACTTGTCTCCTAAAACGGTTTCTCCTGGCTTCGGAATATGACTGGTTCTTACTACCATATCCATGTTCATACTCCCAACTACTATAATTCTACTATACATCGTGTGATTTACTATTTATACTTGATTATACCACAAACATATACTGATAAAAGATATTTATATGCACCAGAAATTAACAAATAAAATAATTACAAACTAAATAAATATATGTATATTTACAACAAGTAACTAATATACAGGTTTTTACAAAACTGATAACAAATGATAACTGAACTTTATAAGCTTGTACATTCACTTTCTTCTGTGGAAAAGAAAATGTTTTTGATTTACTCTAAGGTTTCTGAAGGAAAAAAAGACTATTTGAGCTTATATAAAATAATACTCAATGATAAAAGCAAAAACATTACAGAGACTAAAGAATTATTTTCCCGAAAAAACCCTAACACATCATTCCAAAATACTATCTCCTATCTTTTCAAAAATTTGATCAAAACATTAGTAATACTGAGAGTAGGGCAGGATGATTGGTTCAACGAGCTATACGGTCTCATGACAGCACGTCTGTGTATAGAAAGATCTCTTCCTAATTATGCTTTAAAAACTTTAAAAGATACTAAACAAAAAGCTTTTAATAAACAAAACCATGTCATCTCCTATTATGCCGAGAGGATGGAACTTTCTTTACTTTCCGATCTGAACTTCCCAAATATAAATGAGTCGAAACTAATAGAAGTTCAGGCGAGTTTAAAAGTGACTTTAAATAGAATTAAACACATCCAAGAGCAACTATCTCTTCTAGAAGTATTAAGACTACGAACCTTACAGCAAAACTTATTATCTACGAAAGCAACATCTAAAGAAACACAAGACCTTATTTTAAATGAAATATCCCTAATATCAGGAAAAAACAAAGAGATTTTTATATCACAAAAGCTTCATTTGATGTTTCAATCATTCTTCTTTATTCATATAGCAGAATACAGTTCTGCATTAAGAGTGTTTAGTCAATTAAATAAATTATTTGAGCAGAACGAGAATTTATGGAACTTTCCTCCTTACGATTATTTATCTGTATTAGATGAGATTCTAAAAGCTTTAGGCACAATGGAACAATACAGTGAAATGACTTTCTATTTAGAGAAACTTGACTCTCTTTTGAAGGATAACTACCCTGGGCATTTTAAAGAGGAAATTAATAAATCTTCAGAAGTACACACTCTCAACTACCTAATCGGTGTACAGTATTATTCAATTGCTCAGAAGAAAGTCAATTCTTTAAACTCGATTTTTAATAGACATATCCATAACAGAAAAGATTCTGAAATAATTTTGTGGAGAATAGCCCTTCATTGTTATATGAAAGAGTGGTCTTCTGCAAGAAAACACGCTTCTTCTTTCCTCATACACATGCATAATGAAGATTTAGAAAGAATAGGTCGTTTGCTGTTTATTATTTCGTCTTACGAGTTGCGTGATTTAGACTCCCTTGACTATGAAATACGTTCTTATAGAAGAAAATATAGAAGCAGACCCAAATTATACGAAGTAGAAAAATCTATTTTTTCAATTATATCTCGAGATGTTATGAGAAGAGGAAATAACTATAAGTCTAAATTAAAGGATGAAATAAATAACAAAATTGATGCAGAGTTTAATAATAACATTGAAGCGTACAGGAAACTGTTAAGGTATTTTGATTTGATAAAATGGCTTAATAAACAATTGCAACCTTCTTAAAGAAGCAAGAAATACAAATTGAACTATACAAGTTTAAAAATGAACAAAAAGCTATTTTTTCTTTAAACTGAAGACTTGGTATTCCTTTCGATTTACAAGGTCATAGCTTTTCATTATATTCACTTTTTACTGCCTGTTGAATTAAGTTCTGTTAACAACCACTGGAACTACTGCTCATCAGAAGAAAGCAACCTTTACCTTTAAGAAACACGTATTTAATTGCTATTTCATTACTGATATTTACTGACAATAGGTTTAAAAAAAGAATATTCGTCAGTTCTTCCGAAATATTTCCTTTTTCTGCCTATTACGCCCGAAAAATAGTTTTAAAAAGTTATTAATAAGATAATTTTAAATAGCGATTATAAAAATGATATTGGAAAATTCTAATTGACAAGGCTTCAAATTTCATTATTAAATAATGGAAGGTTCCCATAGATTTGTTAAAAAATTATTCGAATATTTGCCTGTTAAATATTAAATATGTGATTTTTTTATTTTTCATCTGCAGAAGGCCCGTAGATACCCGGAACAGGTAAATCAAGCAACCTTAGGTAAACCGTCAGCTGACCGCGGTGATGGTAAATATGATTATTTACCACATAACGGAGAATGTCTTTTTTAGGCATCTGGCGGAGAATCTGATCACCTACCTTTAAAGTCCAAGGAGTCAAAAAATCATCTTCC
>Ga0079226_10004447_pt1 | contig 10714 bp, 14 predicted proteins | sample Poulit2014_FD_76345 | JGI IMG/M metagenome (GOLD analysis project Ga0079226, IMG submission 76345) | Agricultural soil microbial communities from Georgia to study Nitrogen management - Poultry litter 2014 | ecosystem: Environmental > Terrestrial > Soil > Agricultural land | place: USA: Georgia...
AGAGCTTAAGAAAATAACAGATCAGCAAAAGCAAATCGCTGCTGCAGGAAAGCCAGTTTCTAGTCAACTGTCAAAGCAAGAAGTAGAGTTAAGATCAAAAATTAGTGCGACTAATAAATCTTTAGAACAGAGAAAGCAGCTATTCAAAGATGAGATGAAAGTTATTAATGATCGCCAAGCTGTTATTTCTCGTGGCAAATCGCAAATGACTCGTGGTGGTATGCAGATGGCGGCAGCGAGTGCGGCAACTTATGCCGGCGCGCGATTTATGGCACCAGGTTTTGATTTTGAAGAACAGATGTCGAAAGTGCAAGCATTAACACGTCTTGATAAAGATGATCCAATGCTTGAGCAACTTAAAGAGCAAGCCAAAGAACTCGGTGCGACAACATGGGCGAGTGCGACTCAAGCAGCCGACGCACAAGGTTTTTATGCAATGGCAGGTTATACCCCTGAACAAATTATGGCGGCGCTACCAAGCACGCTAGATTTGGCTAAAGCAGGGGATGTTGACATTGGTCGAGCAGCAGATATTAACTCTAATATTCTTTCTGCATTTAAATTAGATGCCTCTGAGTCAGGAAAAGTAGCTGATGTTTTGGTCAGTGTTTTTACACGTACAAATACCAGTATTGAAACGCTTGGTGAAACCATGAAATACTTCGGTACCATTGCCGGTAGTGTTGATATTCCAGTTGAAGAAGCGGCTGCACTTGCTGGGATTTTGGGGAATGTTGGTATTCAAGGATCTATGGCGGGTACTTCTCTAAAAACAATCGTGACTAATCTGTCGGCACCAACGGGGCGTACTAAAAAGATTTTAGATGATCTGAAAATATCGACGAAAGATAAAAATGGTGACTTGCGAGCAATGCCAGAAATGCTTGCTGATATTATTAAATCCACTGAAAAAATGGGATCAGCTGATCGAATGGCTGTTCTTACAGATATTGCAGGAAAAGAAGCTGCAGCAGGCTTCTCAGCATTAATTGATGATAAAGGTTTTGATGAGTTCTTACGAATTGCATTGGCAGCTGCAGAAGCGCATCAAAATGGCGAGGCAGCTCAAGTTGCTGAGGTGATGTCTAATAACGTCAAAGGAGATTGGACTGGTTTAATGTCTGCCATTGAATCCGTTCAGATTGGTGTTTCTGAGCTTGAGGGTGGGGGATTACGTTCATTACTGCAGACGATTACGAAGATCGTGAGAGCAACAAGCGGTTGGATCAAAGAGAATCCGAAGCTTTCTGGCACGATCTTTAAAGTTACCGCCGGCATTATCGGCGTTGTCGCAGGATTGGGCGCTTTAACCTTTGCGATGGGGATTTTCAATATGGTAGTGCTTGCGAATCCTATTGTTCTTGTGATTGCAGCCGTGATCGCGGCAATTACGGCATTGATCTACTACAAGGATGAAATCTGGGGATTCTTTAAATCCTTTGTTGATGCCCCAGGTCACTATATTTCAAAGGCGATTGGTTGGATTTCTGAATTAGGCAATAAGATCAGTAATGTCTTAAATGAGATTCCCGTTATTGGTCCTCTTTTGCGCGGTGTTTTTGAGCTTTCATTAGTGCCTTTGAAGATGATGAAGCAACTTTGGATTGGTATTGTGAAAGGCTTCCAATGGATCGGGGATAATTGGGCAGAGATTGTCGGATGGTTTAAAGAGATGTGGGACGGCATTATTATCGCGATGAAGCCACTGACGGATTCCATTCAGAGTATTTGGTCAATGTTCAAAATAGGCATTGGATTATTGCATGAGCAATTTACAAAGCTATGGGATGCTGTCGCGGTGATGATGCAACCCGTGGTGAGTGTTTTCAATACGATTATTGATGCGATCTATGAAATGATTCGCGGCATTAAAGAGTTTTTCTCTTTTGAAATGCCGGATTGGATCTCAAGCATTGGCGATGGAATTTCCAGTGGCTGGGATTATCTTGTTGGTAATGATGTTATTGAGCATAAAGTCACACCAGCAATGGTTGGTGGTGCATCTATCGTGGCAGCAAGTCCTGTGACAAATACCAATAATCAGACTAACCATGTTGAGATCAACGTCACAGCACAAACTAACGCTTCAGGAGCAATGATTGCGACAGAAACAGTGAATCAATTGAGAAGTTCAGGACTATTAGGAGATATGCGATGACACAGTTAATTTGGGGCTTTGTGCTCTTTCAGGCTAATTCTCTGATCTACAATGAGCTGAATAAAACTACGAACTATCGCCATGTTCAAAATGAACGGATCGGGAAACGAGCGGCGAATCAATTCTTGGGGCCTGGAGATGAGATCATCACGATTCCTGGTAAGCTCGCACCGATTATCACCGGAGGACGAACCACTCTACAGGTGTTAAAAGCGCAAGCCGATACAGGCTTGCCATATCCTTTAATTGAGGGGAATGGGCTTGCTCACGGCTTTTATGTGTTGATGAGTATCGAAGAGAATTCGAAATATCACTTAGCAGATGGGCGGCCAAAGATTATTGATTATACGATTACGCTTAAACGAGCCGGGAACGACAAGATCGACTTTTCACAGATCGCAGTAGGAATGGCAGGGCTTTTATCATGATGGACTTAATGGATAATTTTAATAACAAGCCGAATTACTTCTTAACGATTAATAACGCCAGTGCCGCTGTGCTCAATAATCATATTATGTCGATCTCACTTACGGAGAATCGCGGATTTGATGCAGATACTTTGCAGATTACAGTCGATGATTCGTTAGGCAACATCATTTTGCCGGATCGAAATGCTGAGATTCAGCTCTCACTAGGTTTCGGAATGAACTTGGTGGATAAGGGGAAATTCATTGTGGATGCCGTTGCACATTCAGGACCGCCGGACGTGATCACGATTGGAGCTCACTCTGCAGACTTTAAAAAGGAGTTTTTAGAGCGTAAAAGCAAGCTGTACGAAGCGATGACGTTAGAAGAACTCGTGCAGAAAATTGCTGAACAATATGGCTATGAATTCTCCGTGGCTGAAAGCCTAAAAGCAATTGAGATCAAAGCAAAACAGCAGGCAGATGAATCGGATGCGAATCTCTTAACTAGACTCGCCGAGGATTATGATGCTGTGGCAACCATAAAAATGGGGAAGCTGCTCTTTTTAGAACGAGGTGCTGGGAAGACTGCAAGCGGTCAACAAATGCCGGTAATTACCCATCAACGCTCAGATGGCGATAAGCATAACTATTCTGTGAATGACCGTGATCACTACACAGGCGTAGAAGCAAGATACTTGTTGCCAGGGAAAGCCAAACGAAAGAAAACATTAGTGGGTAAAGAAGGGCGAGTCCATCGCTTGAGAATGATCTTTGAAGACGAAAAACAAGCGCAAATCGCTGCAGAAAAAGAACTTCTCAAGCTCAACCGAGGTAAAGCATCAATCAACGTGAGTTTAGCGAGAGGTAATCCCAACTTAACAGCAGAAAGCCCACTAAAATTAGTGGGCTTCAAATCAGAGCTTGATGCTGAGAATTGGATTGTGACAACCGCTACGCATAACTTAACCAGTGGAAATGGATTGGTTACGGAGTTACAAGGGGAAGTAATAGTGTAGATATTAGTTTATATGATTAAATAACGAAAACTAATAGAAGATCACCAATTAGTTTGATACATTACTGACACAGGCTGTACAATCGGCTAATCAAAGACTTTTTTAATTGACACGTCTGAACGTTTAAAAAAACTTTTTCTTAGGGGGTGATTATGTTTACTATAGCAGTAGATAAAATCCAGTGGATAGCAAATTATTTGGACATGAGTATCGATACTCTTGCTGAAGAGATTGCGCCTAAGAAAAAGGATGAGTTTAAAAAGGGAGAGATGGGAAAAGGAGCAATACAGAAGCTAGCTAAGCTTGCAAATCAACCTTTGGCTTATTTGCTTCATGAGTTACCTTTAAGCGATAAAAAAGTGGAATTCCCAGATTTTAGACAAACGGTTAATCCTATAGATTTGAGCCAAAACTTTTTTGATACATTAAAAGATGTGCAAAAGAAATTAGATTGGTACGAAGATTTTTTAAAAGAAGAAGGGTATGAGGAGTTATCTTTTATTGGGAAATATCAATTTAGTAGGCAGTTATCTCCATCTAAAATAGTGGAAGATATTAAAAAGGAGTTACAGTGGTCTCCTAAGTACCCAATAGCGACACCAGATGTATTATTGAATGAGCTGATTGATTCTGTTGAGAATATTAGAATACTAGTTTTTAGAAACTCTATTGTAAAAAATAATACGCGAGCATCTCTAAGTGTTGATGAATTTAGAGGATTTGCAATATCTAATAAATATGCCCCTGCTATATTTATTAATACTAGAGATAGTAAAAGTGCCAATTTATTTACACTTGTACATGAATTAGCACATTTATGGCTAGGATTAGAAGGTGTTACGAATATTGAATATGAATATTTGGCTAGTATAAAAAACCCTAATACGGAAGTTCTAATTGAAAGATTCTGTAATAAAGTAGCTGCGGAATTTTTGATGCCAGCTAAGTTATTCAAAGATAATTGGGTGAAGGCTAATCCATCTGATTTGGAAGTTAAAAATATAGCGAAGTATTTTGGTGTCAGTGAGTTAGCAGCAGCAATACGAGCATGTGAATTATCTTTAGTAGATAAAAAATTGGTCTTGAAAATAAAGGCTATCACTGCTTTAGCTATTCAAAAGAAAAAAGAAAAGCCTAGCACAGGTGGGCCAAAGTATATTTATATGGTGCCTATAAGAAATAGTCGGAGATTTACAAATGCAGTAGCAAGTAGTGCTGTAAATCAAAGAATAAGTTTGAGATATGCAGGGCAATTAATTAATGCAAGCCCCAAAATTGTAATGGATATTTATAAAGGGCAGCGTTAATGTCAAAATATTTATTAGACAGTAATATATTTATTCAATCTAAAAATCTTCATTATAGATTTTCGTTTTGTGGAAATTTCTGGAATTTGTTGCTAGAAATGCATGCCAAAAAGATGGTTTTTACAATTAATGCTGTGAAAGATGAGCTCTTAAAGATTAATGATGAACTATCCGATTGGGTAAAGGAATCCCCCAAGGAAATGTTTTTAGATAATTGGGAGGCACTAGATACTTGGGCTGGTGTAACAGAATATCCTAGGACATGTGGGCATCCATATTTTGATTATGCATTGGAAGAGTTTGCTGATGAAAAAGAGGCTGATGCGTGGTTAATTGCTTATGCAAATAAATTTGGCTATACGATTGTTACCAATGAAGTTAAAAATCCTAGTATGAAGAAGAAAGTACCTCTTTATGATATTGCTCAGGCCTTTAATGTGCCTTGTATTACTTTATTTGATTTTTTAGAAAAGCATAGTGAAAATTTTTGCTTGATATAAGTGAAAGTAGTGATCAACTTTAATCTTGCAAGAGGAAATCCCAATCTAACAGCAGAAAGCCCACTAAAGCTAGTGGGCTTTAAATCAGAACTTGATGCTGAGAACTGGATTGTGACTACGGCAACGCATAACTTAACCAGTGGAAATGGATTAGTTACAGAGCTGACGGGGGAGGTTAAAGCTTAATTACTCCTTATAAGGAATCGTTTCTAATTTGTAACTCCCCTTCTTTGGTCTCATTTTGAAAAACTCAAGATCAAGCTCTTGTAGCCTTTCATAGATATATTCTTTAATATTCTCTTCCATATTTGCACCAAAATAAATACCTTTAATAGTCTGCTTTTCATAAAAAGGATTCGTTCCTCCAGTGAGCTTTATAAGTCTATATTCACTTTCATACTCCCACTCTTTAGACTTAATACCTGCTAGTTTCAAAACAAGATTATCAGAGTTTATTAGATCTAATATACCTAATCTCGGTGGAGAAATTTTATACTCAACTTTAAAAAAGTCTTTATCTTTTGCAATACTATTGTAGTCATATTGTATTAAAAAACCTTTATGTGATTCTGCATAATGGGCCCACATTAGTTCATTGTCAGGTCTATCTGTTAATGAAAAAACACCTAACTGCTCTTTTTTATTCATTAACATGTTATATAGATCCTCAATTTTTTTGACAGCTTTTCTAACGCCAGTATAAAACTCTTCAGAATCAACAGTTCTCGTTTTACGATAAGTTTTTCTTATTGATTTAGGTATTTTTATAAGACCGATCTCTTCACCAACAATTTTTTCTAAATCTTTTTTAGAAATAAGATAGTACTCATTTAATACCAATGCATCAGAATAAATTCTATCTATATTTTTATAGAATTTAACTAAATTATCATCATCTACATAAAACTCATTAGGATCATTTAATTCTTCTTTATTCGCTGCATAAAACTCATTATTGATAATATTATTAATATTGAGATCTAGAATCCTATCCCCTGATTTAGTCTTACCAGAAACTCCTCTATATTTATATAAAAACTTATTTGTACTCACTATCAACCTCACTTGTCTCTAAAAAATGAAGAAAGTTTTCTGGAGCTATAAATTCCCATATTGTTTATATCCTATTTAAATATAGTAATTAATATGCTCAACAATGTTGCGATAGCAGATGTACCTGCCGCAATAGCAGCAAATTGAGATGCTTTTAGTGTAGATTTAGTAATATTTTTAAGCTCTTCTTTTTCTTCTAACTTAGAAAGAAGGTGGGTTAGAATTGGCCAACTCACAGTATTATTATTTATTACACATAAATGATAATTATTCTTAAGATGAAAAAGATGTAATGCTATGAGTCGATCTTGGACCTCTACCGGCTTTAGTCTTAGTTTTTTTGATATGGCATCGTAATCTATTTTTTTTTGTGAATTGATTGGTTCGACATCTTCGTATTCTGATTTTTCATGTTCTTGGTAAAGAATAGATAAAAATTGATAGTCTGATATGCCTCTGTTTTTCATGTTTTATATACCTACTTGAACTTCACCAGTCTCTAAAAAGTGAAGAAAGTTTTCCGGAGCGATAAATGCACAATGATTTTCATCTGCTCGTTTCTGTTGTGATTCGGTTAATTCTCTATTGGGGACAATAATCGAAGTATTTTTGCTAACAGATTTTAGAGCTCTGAAATTGTAGATTTCGCCTTGTTGTTTATATTGATTAAAAATATTGTCCGTAAAGCCAAGAAAGCTAATAGTTAATAACTCTCTATTAAAATGAGGATTTGTTTTAAAATTTTCTAATCGCTCTTTGCTGTCTTTGTAAAAGGCTCGGATTCTATCAATCCTAAAGGTTCGCATGCTATTAGCTGTTTTACAGTGAGCGGTAATATTGTTTGATTCATAGTTAATTAAACGAATCACTCGGTCTTTTCTTTCACCAGAAGCATTTTCATACCTGATAAATATTTCTATGGGGTTTCTTTCATCCCAATTTTTATGTGATTTATCTTTAGTGATTGGTGTTCGATTTCTTATTGGTAAACTTTCAGCTTCTTCATAACTTAAAATGCTAGGGTCTTTACCGAGAGATTCAAATTTTTCTTTGTCACCATCTTTAAATGATGCAATACGATTTATTTCAAACAACTCATTTTTTTGAGTTTCTAAGCAAAAGCCCTCTAAAAAATACTCGCTTTTAAAAAAAGGAATTATTTTTCTTGTATCTAAGGTGCCATCTAGATCTTTATATTCGAAGATAATTTGTTTATTAGTTTGTTCGAGAGAATTGATATTATCAGCCTTGCTATTATTCTGTTGATCTAGATCTATAGCTTGAAGAATCATTAGTTTTTCACGCTTCTTTCGTCTACTACGGCTCACAAAGTAGTAAATAATGAATCCCCAGAATATTAAACCTAATACTAATTCCATTGTAATCCTCTATTAACTAATGTAAGGCAGTTTTATTGAGATGAATTTGTGTACTACCCTAAGTAGATATCTCGTTTAACGCGTTTGCGCTTATTTTTAAAATAAAGCGTGATTTTTTTAGAAGCTTCTCGATAAAGAAAAAATGCCATAGCCATTGGAATACCAAGAAGGTAGAGCGCTTCATTAAGTTGTTCTAATTCATTTGTAGGATTGGTAGTATGAGATAACATTTCTCCCATGAATAAAATCAAGCAGGCTAGTATTATCAATACAGCACCTCTTTTAACCATATTTTCTTGACCATCTATTTTTTCAGAGGCTTCTTCCCAGTTGAGATCCAGCTCATACTTAGTTCTATTATCTGTAATATTGTAAGTGGTGCTTTTCACGCTATCATTCATGATGTCACCGATTGAGCCGCCATCAGTAGTGATATCTCCGATCTTTTGCTTAGAGCCACCTTTCGGGGGATCTTGATCATCTTTTTTCTTGGGTTGTTCCGGTAAGCCAGAAAGCGTGCGGCAAAGATCAAGAATGAGTTTTTGGGATTGCTCATTACTATTACGAAAAGTTTCTAGGATGAGGCTTTCATCTACGTTTAAATCGCTTTTAACTTTTTCGCCTGTTAAAAGGTAGTAAATATCTACTTCATTTTCTTTTAATTGTAATAAGTAATTAATGCTTGGTTCGCGCTGTTTATTGGGGTCAGTATTTTCATAATAGCCTTGAGCACTATCACTAACTCCACCTAAAGCACCAAATTGTTTTTGAGATAAACCAAGCGCTAAGCGTGTGTTCTTCAGTCTATTCGCAAAATCGTCCATAAAAATCCCATAGAATATACCAACGAATTGTTGCGCTCACCACAAATCGTTGGTATATTTGAATCATAGTTATTCATTTAATCTCTTAAAAGTTAATAGTTGGCGCTATCTTCTAAGAGTTACTAAGAGGCATTATATAGGGGTTATTAATAATAATCATCCCTATACGAGGATTTATCAGTAGATGGGAAAGAATGACACATACAAGAAACTAGTGCCTTTTTCGGTATTAATCGAGAAAGATTTACTAGATCTGTTAAAACAAGTTGCCAAAGATGAGGATAGAAGCTTATCTGCACAAGCAAGACGCTACATAGAGCAGGGCATTAAGGATGAGTCAAACGGACAATCGTAAAAGATTCCGGTGCAATCAATGCGGTGAGCCTATCTATGTGAGATATACGAAGCTTGTGAGTGCCAATAGCCGGCAGATTGTTTATGAATGCCGGCAGTGTAATCACTATCTGAAATCGATAGAAGAGATTTATCAGATCGCACAGTTCAGGCCAATTGCGCCGTAATTATTAATTTTATGAATCAGTATTTTATGCCGATTATTCGGCAGGGATTTTTGCAACCAAAAAAAGGAGAAACAAGATGATTATCAATATTGCAAATACCTTGATTGCTAACCAAAAGGCAATCGAAACGAGTCACATGCCATATGTGACGTTTATGGCGTTAGTACGCCGAGAGTTCTCGCACCAAGCTTTATTGGCACATGACGGTAACGCATTTCAAGCCAGTGAAGCTCTTAATATGAATCGTCGGACTTTTATGACCAATCTAGGCATGAGCGCCAGCGAATGGAAGATGAAGTATTTGCCGGTAAAAGCGGCTTAGGAGATAGATATGACAGATCAAGAGATTATCGGTGTGATGAACCATTTTTACATTGCAAAACAAGGTTCAATTGTGAGTGAGTTTTTTATAGATCATCAAGCAAATGCAGTGAAAAGATGTCCGGCATTAGAAAAGCTTTTAAAGGTTAGCAGTCATGAGCTTATTTTTACTACGGAAAATGAACAAAGATTTTCATCTATTAAACCATTTGAAAATTTAGAATCCGAAATTGTTTATTTAGTTGGTGCATCTGGTGATGAGGATCTCACAGAAGATGCTAAAGCAGAGATTAAAAATGGGTTATTACAACCATTAACAAAACAAGAATATTTAGAGAAATATAGAGAATTGGAGGTCGATGATGAGTGATAAAAAAAGCTGTACGTGTATAACAGACATGGAAAAAAAGATCTTAGATTTTTATAAAGAGAAAGGGGACTTAATCAATCCAAGCGAAGCAAAGTGGGATAATACTCATTTCATAATGAGTGAGAATAATGAAGGTCCGGGTATTCAGCCTTATCTTCCTGTCACAGTCTTATCAGAAACCAAGAATGGAAAGCCTAAGAAAACAAAAGTGAATATTGGTTTATCTTTTTGTCCTATTTGTGGACAAAGCTGGAAAGAGGATAAGGAGAATAAAGGTGAATAAGGCAGAAGCAAAAAAGCTATTGGATCATTTCTTAGAGGATGCCATTAGCAAAGTAGGGCTTCAACTAAAACAAGATGCATCACTGGATCTGAAGCTTAAAGCAGATAGTGGTTATCAGTCTAATCTCACATATAAGAGAATCAATGCGCTGCAATGGGCTTTGGTGCAATCGATTTTAGAGAGCGATATCGGGACGAAGAAGGAACAAGCCAATGTTAAAGCAAATAGTAAATATCCTCTTCTTCATCTTTTTTCCAATAAAAAAGCCACTTCATAAAAGAAATGGCCTATCCACGTTGCGAGTCCTATCTTGGCGGACTGGCTCGCAACATCAACTTATAAAAGTATAAAGGAATCATTATGCAAAAGCTATTAAACACCCTCGAATTTTCTAAAAACATGCGTAAGAACATATTCTTACTCTCTGAATTAACGGATGTTGCGACGGAGTTTTGTGATGTGATTCAGGTGAGTCGCCGTATTAGATTTTTTCAAAATGAGATTCGTGAGCGCATGCAGCTAAATCCTAACTTTTTAATTCGTTTGGAATTACGCTCACTTCGTCATGAGCTTAA
>Ga0079226_10004448_pt1 | contig 10714 bp, 8 predicted proteins | sample Poulit2014_FD_76345 | JGI IMG/M metagenome (GOLD analysis project Ga0079226, IMG submission 76345) | Agricultural soil microbial communities from Georgia to study Nitrogen management - Poultry litter 2014 | ecosystem: Environmental > Terrestrial > Soil > Agricultural land | place: USA: Georgia...
AACCAAACCAAACCAAACCAAACCAAACCAAACCAAACCATTAATCTTTAGGCGATTTGCTCTTGGCTTTGTGGGTGCTGCTTTTTTACTAATGCTTGACCTGGCCGCTTGCGAAAGCCCGATTACAAGTATAGACAAGCCGCAACCAAAAGATGAAATAGATGTCGAGCGCTTCTTTTCGTTTAATCCGGACTCAGTCGGGCCGCTGCTTAAAATGACCATTGACACGCTTCGCGTTCGTCACCATAAAAACCCCTTCGTAGCGAATTTTATACAAGAATATGGTTTGCCGGTATGGAAAGTGCCAAACAAATTAATACAGAAGGGAATGCCCACTTTTGTCGTTCCTGTCCGAAACGCACGTAAAAAAAGAGTAACGGGGCTTGTAATTATTAATATTAAAAATTCGGACCAACCGGTTTATACCTGGGTACCACGTGGCATAGAGTTTAAGGACCCAGACCTCCCTGACAAGCAACAGTTGGAAAATTTTATGCTAATGTATGAGAAAATTATATATGGAGAGGTGCAGGCCGAGGGAGCAGATATAAATGTATTTACAGAAAAACCAAAAAATGATTCCCCTAAAAATGTTGCATCCTTCTGGGTAAGGAAATGGTGGTGTTACACCGCTGATTCTTATCCGTATGCTAAAACCTGCGTTGAATATCATATCTGGGTAGACATTGGCTTACCTAAACAACCTGAACATTTTGGCCCCGGAGGTGGCGGAACTGCTGGTCCTCCTGATTATGGCGGAGGTGGCGGCGGACCTGGTGGGTTATCTCCAGTTGATTTATGGGTAGCTAAGATTGATGCAAACGAACTTAATCCTTGTATGACAGACGAATTACATGGATTAATGAACAATGATTTTGAGAAAGGTGTAGGAGAAATTATAAAAAACTTTGCTGATGACCAGTTGAATCGCGACCCCAATTTTGAGAATTGGAATTGGAAAGTGAAAGATGGTGACTTGGATCCAAACACAAATGCAGTCACCAGCACAGACTACAATAATAATACCAATACGGTTACAACAACTTTTGATAGTGGAAAATTTGAAAATGCAACAAATCTTTCAGTTGTGCGAACCATATTACACGAGGCAGTACATGCCTATATAGTTACTATCCAATATAATACAAGTACTATTGAAGAAAGAAAAGATTTACTTGGTTCCAATTGGTTTAGCGCGTTTGTCGATCCGGGCCATAACTATATAGCTACTGTTTTTGTAAACGACATAGCAGATGCACTGCAAACTTATGGTAATTCACAGGGGTATAATTTATCGCGGCAGTTTTATAAGGATTTGGCTTGGGGAGGTTTATTTAGAACGTCAGAATTTCAAAGTAAGTCTGCTGCAGAAAAACAAAGAGTTAAAGATGTAGTTTTAACTGAATTAACAGGAAGAGATAGTAATGGAAATTATCAATCCCAAAAAGGTGGTGATGCAGGTTGATGTTATTGCTTATAAGCGCAAATAGCTGTGCGGCCCAAAAAATAATTAAAGGTGAATATTTACAAAAATATCCAGTTTATGGGGTAAGCGGAATAAGTTTTGCTTATCATTTTACTGACAGTTCTTTTACCAAATTTACTTATGAACATTTAGGTATAAAGACGATAGCAAAAGGCACATATAAAATAATTGGAGATACACTAATTTTAAATTATAATGCTTTAAAGGATCCTGCTCCATCTTATTGGAAATTTATTAAAAAAGATTCACTATTAACATTAATGGATGAAGAATCTACTTGGCTGTCACAAGGTATTAAAGTTCAATTTCAGGCTGTAAATAGAAAAGAAGAACCTGTAGGAGGTGTGAATTTAGCTTTAAAAGATAAAAATGATGAAGTTATTGGTGGTTTTGTATCAGATTCACTTGGTTTTTTTTCAAATATGTTTATTTATGGAAAAAACTATATTCAAAAGTTTCATTTTACTTTTATAGGAAGAAAGTCTGTAATAATTCAAGCTGATACGCTAAGAGGATATAAGTCAAAGGTAAAAATTGTTTTGTCGAATTCTCAAACTTACTACAGTGATTATAACGGTATAGAAAAATATTTGATAAAGGATATTGAGAATGAAAAAATTGTTCTGCAAAACCTTGAGAATAATAAAAAGATTATGCTGATAAAGCAGGATGATTGACAATCAAGAATAAGAAATCTCCAGCTGACGCGAGTTTGCAACTCGTGCCATAGCACTTGGCGACAAACTCAGTAATTTCTCTCTTTCATAACGGTAAATTTAATAATGCCACAAGCCTTGCAGTTGCACAAATAATGTTACATGAAGCTAACCATGCTTATTTATTAATGTTTTTTTCGATGACCCTGCGAATGCTAGTAAAAAATATTCAGAACTTGTCAACAACTTTTTTAAGTTAAACAGTACAGAGAAGGCACACCACTATGAAATGGCAAGGTCTTTTATTAATAAGATGGGAAAAGCATTACAACAATTTGGAATTTAAAATGGCCATTGACACGCTTCGCGCTCGTCACCATTAAAACCCCTTTATAGCGAATTTTATACAAGAATATGGTTTACCGGTATGGAAAGTGCCATGTCAATAAACAATTTTTGATGTATAATGATTCATAGAAACAATATACAGTTACTTTTGTTATTTTCATTTATAACAGTATTGCTGTTTTCTTGTTCACGTGAAAAGAATGGCATATTGAAAAAAGAGCAAATTCTATCAGTTTATTCAAATAGGTATATAAATGAGAATGAATATATTTTTTATAAAACCCAAGAAGATATTAGCTGGTTTAAAAATTTCATTAACGGTACTATTACAAAGCAGAGAATTAAAGAAATTACAAAGCCGGTTAAAGGAATAAATTTTGATTCTCTATTAACGACCGTAGATTACCAATTATGGAATAAAAGTTTAAACAAATACAATTCAATTACTTGGAATCAAGAAAAATTATCAAGTATACCATTTATTGACGAAAATGAAATACCTGATTATTATTATGGAAAAGGTATTCCCGCTCCGTCTGATTCAATTATTACCATCTATAAGTTAAGCACACCTATTATAAGCAATAATGTTGCATTGCTTTACTATTCAATAAAAACTTCACCATTAAATAGTAGTAAAGGTTATCTTATGTTTGCAAAAATAAATGGCAAATGGCAGATTGTTGCCAAGGATGTAATTGTTGCCGTTGGATAGCACGTAAAATAATAGAACAAGCTCTTCGCCAATTTAATAACTCTTTATCTGATGAAGTTTATGAATCTTTAGTTTGGTGCGTTATAGCCATGCAGCACAGGAAATTGATAATGGACGATTACCTTTTTATTACTGTAAAGCTCTAAGTCGGATTGGGCTTTTCACCTGATGCTAATTCTGTTTCGTATAATAATTATTCTGGAAAGGAACAGGCTGAAATACTTAATCTCACGCTAAACAATGTTCGGGAATTAATTATGAAAATTAATGGAAGTTAATTTGTTAACTACTTTTTAGTCAGAAAGATATGCGATCAATAAAAGTAATACTAATTTTTACAATAGTAATTCTTTTTAGTAGTGCTATGTTTAGTTTTGAGCACGAAAGGAAAAATATAATTTCTCCTCAAAGCACCTTTACTAATAACAATGCTGGAGAAATGTTTAAAACTCTCGTAAGATATGTAATAACAGAAGGTTTGACATATAATGAAGAGGCAAAGAGACGAAAACTAAAAATTGATCCGCGAGTCATAAAGGATAAGTTGATAAATAACAAGTTAAAGAAGGAATCACTCAAAGCATGGCCTGATAGTCTTTATCAAAAAAGAGTAACAACTTTAAAAAAACTTAACGTGCCGAGAACTAATATATTAGTGGATAAAGAATGTCTATGGTCAGGTGGACTTGCCCCACCAACTTCTTCGGATGAGAAGTCGGCAGAAAGAACTTTTCCTGAGTGGTGCAAGGAAAAAGGATTTTTTATTACTGTAATTTTTAGCGCTCCTGATCATTTGTCTAAAAGTTCCTGCTCTAAATTTATAAATGGAATGGAAATTAGCACTTTTAAAAGGTATATAGCGGTAGATGCACTTGAAATAACTTCTTACTCAAGATTTCATTATAGAATATTTTTAGGATATGATAAAAAAGAAGGTTGGACGGTAATTGGTAAAACCCGGCTCGGTGGCTCCTTTTCTTAATAGTTTAGTTATGGAATTTGATAGCTTTTCAAAACTTACGATATATTTGCCGAGATAAGCTAATAAATGCCTTTTTCATTCATTCCAACAGCACAAAATCACCGTAGCCGCTGGTGGCTTTAAATATGAAGCGGCGGTTGGGATAGGTCCATATTTCGCGGGTGGCGCCTTGGCGGGGATAAACGCGTTCAATATCATCGGGCGGGCCGTAAAGAATGTAAATGCGGCCGCGGTCGGTTTCAAAGCCGGCATGGCTTCGCGATGAATAGTGGCGGAAAGCATAATCGATACGCCGATAATATTCTATTTTTAATTCATTGTATTCTGTATCGGGAATGGGATCTCGTTTTTTCCAAAAAGCATCAAATTTTTTCTTCCTCTCGCCGGTTGAACCGCTTTTAATATTTTTTATCGTTTCCTCATCGGCAATGTAACCAAGCGCGTTAATGGCAACATCAATATCATACAGGCTGATTGGTTTATCTACCCAGAACGATTGAACCGTTTTTTGGGCTATTATATTTTCTTTGTTTTGCTCTGTGACCTCAATTCGGAAAGCGGCATCGGGAAATTTGTGATTTGGAATTTTTACCAGCGCATAGGTTTGGCCTTGATCGGTAGATTGAAGCCGTAGAAATAGATTTTCGCCATCACTCCTTAATACAGGGTGAACAGAAGAAATTATATCTTCATCAGCAATGGTACTTTCAAAAACTTTTTTAACGCTCGTCGTGTCTTCATCGCTAATATTTAATTGCTGAACATTCAATTTATAATCTTTGGTTTGATTATAAGCGGGCAGTCTGATAAAAGCATAAAAACCTTTTCGAAAGGGTATATTATCACCCATATTTACCAAACCTAACCGCTCAACCGGCTGACTGATATTCACCGAATCGATTAAAACAATTTCTCCTTTTTGGGTTCCGTCCAATTTAATGTTTCGCGTGCCTGAAGTCCCCGCTTCGTTTTCTCGCCGCCCAAATTGCAGAATGTAGGTATAAGCCCCGGGAGGAAGTTTCATCTGCAGGAATCCGGCCGCAAAATCATTTACATTATTAGTTGCTTCATAATTTGCGGCATAGACGGTGTCTTTCCAGGTTTTCCGCGCCACCGATTCCAGGTCGATCACTGAAACCTTTTCTTTAAACCCAAGATTATTTCGGGGTGATTCATAAACCTTAATACTCAGCAAGGGCCGGGCATAAAACCTGAAACTCCCCGGTTTATCTTCTTTTTTGAATGAAAGCATTTTGTGGCTGATATTAAATGTAAGTATCAGCCGAAGTGAGTCTTTTGAAGCGCCCGGCAGCGTAAATGTAGAAAGGTATATGCTCGGACGATTATGGCGAGCAGCCAGTTTTGCGTAACCTTTAATTTGTGCCTTAGATGCAGCCACTGAAAATAAAAGTGAAATGAGAAGAGTGCATAAAAGCGAATAAAATATATTTTTGAATCTTTTTTTCGTTGCTAACATTATTCTTTTTATGTTTATTTTATTTTCCAAAATAGCTCTTTGAAGCATTCTTAAAATCGTTATTTTTGGACGTCTTAACAATGTACTTATTTTTTTAATCAAATTACTCCCCAAATGAGTTCAAATCAATCATCACTCCACCGGCTAATAAAAAATATCAATATTGAAGAAGAAAAAATTAAAAAGGGCGGCGGAGAAAAGCGAATAAAAAAGCAGCACGATAAAGGGAAAATGACCGCACGCGAGCGTATTGAGAAAGTGGTTGACGCAGCCAGCCGATTTTATGAATTGGGGATGTGGGCCGGTTATGAAATGTATGAAGAGGAGGGAGGCTGCCCGGCCGGCGGGGTAATTACCGGTGTGGGACAGATTTCCGGGCGTTCCTGCATGATTGTAGCCAACGATGCAACCGTAAAAGCGGGCGCGTGGTTTCCCATCACCGCGAAAAAGAATTTGCGCGCCCAGGAAATAGCCATGGAAAATCATCTGCCGCTTGTCTACTTAGTCGATTCAGCCGGTGTTTATCTGCCCATGCAGGACCGCGTATTTCCGGACAAGGAGCATTTTGGGCGTATTTTTAGAAATAATGCCAAAATAAGCGCGATGGGCATCCAACAAATAGCCGCGATTATGGGGCCATGCGTAGCCGGTGGCGCTTACCTGCCGATTATGAGCGATGAAGCGCTGATTGTGGACGGAACCGGCAGCGTATTTTTAGCGGGCAGTTATCTGGTGAAAGCCGCAATTGGAGAAGATGTGGATAATGAAACCCTCGGCGGGGCCACCACGCATACGGAAATCAGCGGCGTAACCGATTATAAGATGGAGAATGATCAAACGTGCCTTGCAACCGTCCGCGACTTGGTTGATAAGCTTGGTCCGTTTGAAACAGCCGGTTTCAACCGAAAAGAAGCAAAATTACCGGCCGGCGAACCGTCTGATATATTAGATATCTTACCCGATGATCGCACAAAGCCTTATGACGTCAATAAAATATTAAATTGTATTGTTGATAAAGATTCATTTACCGAGTTTAAAAAAGGCTATGGAAAAACGCTCATCACCGGCTATGCTCGCATCGACGGATGGAGCGTGGGCATTGTAGCCAACCAGCGTACGGTTGAAAAAAGCAAGAAGGGCGAGATGCAGATTGGCGGCGTTATTTACAGCGAAAGTGCCGACAAAGCGACCCGCTTTATTTTAAACTGCAATCAAAAGAAAATACCGATTATCTTTTTCCAGGATGTGACCGGCTTTATGATTGGCAAACGAAGCGAGCATGGCGGAATTATTAAAGATGGCGCCAAAATGGTCAACGCTGTGGCAAACAGTACGGTCCCTAAAATAACGATTGTTACCGGAAACAGTTACGGCGCAGGAAATTATGCGATGTGCGGCCGGGCATATGATCCGCGGTTTATGTATGCCTGGCCTTCGGCAAATATCGCAGTGATGGGCGGCACGCAAGCAGCCAAAGTGCTGACGCAAATTCGTGTTTCATCACTCGAAAAACGGGGGGAAGAGATAACCGAGGAAGAAGAGCAGCAAATACACAGTGATATTCAGGACAGCTACGAAGAGCAGACCGATGTGCGTTACGCAGCCGCCCGGCTTTGGGTTGATGCTATTATCAATCCGATTGAAACGCGCGAACGTATTTCAAAAGCAATAGAATATGCCAACCATAATCCGGACATCGAAGATTTTAAAACGGGCGTAATACAGGTTTAATTGATTTAACAGTATGCGTCCAGAATTCAACTAATATCAACTTTTGCGCCTTTTATTTCTCTGCCTGTTTATTTTAATGTTTGCAAGTAAAGTGCTTTTGGGACAGAACGAAACGGCTCCAAAACAATCACAGGTGCGCGTAATTGAAATTAAAGGGAATAAAACTTTTTCTAATTTAGTCTTAAAAAATCAGATAGCAACACAGCTAAATACGATATTAAAAAAGATTAAATTTTGGAAGCGTGAAGGCCATCCTTTAAATAAGATTCGAATTAAAAAAAATGCCGCCCGAATTCGTGAGTTTTATAATCAGCACGGTTTTGTTGATGCCCGGGTTGATTATAAGATTGTTGAGCTTGACGAACGAAAGGTTAAAGTGGTTTTCAAGATTGATGAGGGAAAACCTATAACTATTCAGCAAATAAAATTTAAGGTTCAACGGGAAAAATATCAGCAGCTTATTTTAGAGGATGAAACATTTTTGCGGGCCCAAAAGAAAAGCAGTTATAAAAAAAAGAAGCGATTTGAGCCGGCCAAAAAAGTTTCGGAGATAAACCGCTATGAAAAAGCGTTGAAAAATATCGGCTTTGCTTTTGCGAATGTCCTATTAAATGCAGCGGTGGATACGGCTGCAAAGTCTGCGGTGTTAACATTTGAAATAAATTCAGGGCCGCAAACAGTAATTAGTAATATAGAAATTAACGGTTCAAAAACCGTTTCGAATGAATATATAGTTCGGCAATCAGGGTTGAAAAAAGGCAGCTTATACAGTTTAAAAGCGATTAAAGCGGCCCAGCGACGTTTGCTTGATCATCCGTTATTTAAATTTGTAACCATTCGCGTTCCCCCGCAGGATCACGATTCAACGCTTACGTTATTGATAAATATACGCGAGAAAAAGTTAAGAGCGGTTGAATTGTCGGCGGGATTTAGTACGGAAGAATATTTGCGCGGCCGGGTGAGCTGGATTCATCGCAACGCTTTTGATAAAGCCCATCGGTTTTCGATTACTGCAAAAGCATCTTTTATTGAACAGTTTTTTGGCCTGGATTATCTGTTTCCGTATGCCTTTAATCCGAAGAGCAGCTTTTTAATATCCCCTTTTGCCCAGCATCTCATTCAGCCGGGCTACGAACTGTATCAATGGGGAATTACGAACAGTTTTATTTATCGGCACAGCCGCGATTTAACGGCAACGGCTTCTTACCGTTTTACTCGAAATGATGAAGTTTCGCGGCAGTCCAATATTAATCTGCCGGACAGTATTAAAATGTATAATTTATCATCCATTCAAATAAGCGGCTTATATAATCGGGGTTTGAGAATGATTGAACGAGGTTGGGTTATTCGGCCATCGGCCCAAGTTTCAGGATTATTGGGTACGTCTGACTTTCAATTCCAAAAATTAACGCTTGATATCCGGCGTTACTTTAATTTGACTAATTCAACAAAGTTGGCGCTTCGGGTTCAGGGCGGCAAAATATTTGCTGCGAAAGAAGATTCACTGCCGCGAAGTGTGCGCCTTTATTTGGGAGGAGCTAATTCCGTACGCGGTTGGGGGCGAAATGAACTGAGCCCGAAAACAGCGATTTTTGAAAATAAGAAAGGAAATCGGGTACCCGTTTATGCTCCCGGCGCTCAATTTAAACGCTTTATTCCGATTGGCGGACGAACTTCATTTGCTTTTAATATCGAAATTCGGCAGAATTTATATCATTTTATTCCGGGCGCCGGTTTTGTACTCTTTTTAGATGGCGGACAGGTTTGGAGGCGAGCGCCCGATGTTGCCGAACGGCCACTTCAGTTCGGCACCGGCGGCGGACTTCGTTACCATTCACCCATAGGGCCGGTCCGGCTTGATTTAGCCTATAAACTCAATCCTTCAAGGACCGATCTGGACATTTTTGAAAACCACGACTACGGTAATATTTGGAATCGTTTTGGACTGTATATAAGTATTGGCCAGGCTTTTTAATTCGATTGTTCGAGAGGGCATGGATAAGGCCTTCTTCATTAAAAAAAGTTCGTGATAAATGCTTTTGCGAGGGAATGAATTCCTCGCTATTGAGCCTCCAATCGCTCATAAGCTTATTAACTTTAAAAACTCATTCTAATCAATAAGTGGATTTTGATAGAAAGTTTATAAAGTATATGAATTAAATTTATCTTTGCCCTTTATTCGTTTTTCACAAATGCCGCTACATCTTTAACCAATGCTTCGGCCTGTTTTTTGGATTCGGCTTCCGCATAAATCCGCAGCACCGGTTCCGTTCCGGAGGGACGAATCAGCAACCAGGAGCCGTCTTCCAGCATATGTTTCACCCCATCGGTAAATTGCCAATCGGATACTTTTTTACCGGCAATTTCATCTAGTTCCTTATTTTTACATTGCTGCATTACATCTTTTTTTCGATTTTCAGCCGTGTGTAAATCATCCCGATAAAAATAATGCGGGCCAAACTCATTTTGCAATTCAGCCACTAATTCACTTAAGGCTTTGCCTGAATTTACAATCATTTCAGCAATGGTGAGGCCGATAAAAAGGCCATCACGTTCGGGGATATGGCCTTTCAGTGCAATGCCGCCTGATTCTTCACCGCCCACGAGTACATCATTATTCGCCATTTTATCAGCGATATATTTAAAACCGATTTGTGTAGTTTCAATATTGAGCCCGTATTTTTCGGCCTGTTTATCGAGCATATTTGTTGTTGAAAAGGTTTTAATAATAGAACCCGTCATTTCTTTTTGCTGTGATAAATATTTTACCAGCAGCGAAAGCAGTTTATGTGAACTTACAAAATTTCCTTTTTCATCAAACATGCCTACGCGGTCAGCATCGCCGTCATTTGCAATTCCCGCCGCGCAGTCATTTTCGGTGATGATACCCGGTAATTCTGTTAAATTCTTTTCGATCGGCTCAGGCGGACGGCCTTTAAAACCGGGATTAAATTCACCGTGAATTTCGTGTACTTTTTCATCACCCAGCAGTTTTTTCAATAAACCCTGCGAAGCGCCAAACATAGCATCATGAGCAAGCGTAATGCCGCTTTGGTTAAGCGCTTTAATATCGATAAGTTCTGCCAGCGCTTGCAGATATTCTTGCGTCATTGGCACTTCCCGAATGATTCCCTGTGCTACGTATTTTTCAAAAGGTTGAACCTGAATGGAAGCGTCAAAGTCCGACAGACTGCTTTCTACGGCATCTATTTGATCAGGGGTAGCCGGGCCGCCAAAAGGAGCTTTAATTTTAAAGCCATTGTATTGATGCGGATTATGGCTGGCGGTAATTACAATTCCTACAGCGTCATTTTTTTGG
>Ga0079226_10004449_pt1 | contig 10712 bp, 14 predicted proteins | sample Poulit2014_FD_76345 | JGI IMG/M metagenome (GOLD analysis project Ga0079226, IMG submission 76345) | Agricultural soil microbial communities from Georgia to study Nitrogen management - Poultry litter 2014 | ecosystem: Environmental > Terrestrial > Soil > Agricultural land | place: USA: Georgia...
TGATATCATAGAGTATTTTATTTGATGTCCATTGTGCGAGATATTGTCTTGCGTATTCCACTGGTGGTCTTACAATCGCAAATATTACAAAAAAGAGAATCATAACACTCATCAGTTTGTGGAGTTTCTCATCATTCGTGAGCGATTGTGCCATGATGATATCATCAATTGTGTATGCCACAAGGAGTGGAATCAGTAATGGTATACCAAATTTTAAAATACCTATGATAAGCGTTAAAACAACCTGTAATGTATATGGTTTAACGAACTTTAAATAACGTCTTACCAACTGTTTTCCTCCTAAAAAATTAAACCAATCAGGCGATTGGTTTAAATTACTTCATAAATTTCTTAAATCTCTGATACCAGATTTTCACAAAATCTGTCGCAAAAGGTCCTTTTTCTTGTTCGATCCATTCTTGCAAAATATCGACATTCACTTTTAGAATTTCATCTATATCATTGCTGTATTTCATGCGCTTCTTATGAACAAGGTATTCATCCTCATCCAGAAGATGATATTTTCCGTCAGGAAATACTTTAATATCAAGATCATAGTCGATATACTTGATGCCCTCACCATCGTATACATACGGTGAAGATAAGTTACAATAATAATAGACACCATCTTCTCTAAACATGCAGATGACATTGAACCATAACTCTTTATGGAAATAAACAATGGCAGGTTCTCTAGTAACCCAGCATCTCCCGTCACTTTCCGTTACTAGTGTGTGATCATTGCCGCCAATGATAATATCTTCAGTCGCTTTAAGAACAACTGTTTCTTTCCAAACTCTATGGATATTACCATCGTGCTTATAACTTTGGATGCGAACTCTTTGTCCTTCTTTTGGTATGGACTCTTTAAACATGTTGCCACACCCCTTAATTTTTTACTTACTTATTATAGCATAGTACATAATGCGAATTAATTCAGATGCTTAAATACTTTTTGCATCGCAACACTCATTGGATAATCCGAGACGTCTTTAATCTTAATAAAATGTTCACTTTCACTATTTGTATATAGGAGATACACGTTCATGTACCAGACTTGATGCGTAAATACATGTTTCTCTTCTGCGATTGGTTCTTTTAATTGTGAAAGCTTTAAATTCAATTCTTCTTCTATTGTACCAATGCTCGTATCAATATCATATTTCGGGAATTTATACATACCTTTTAGTAGATTCGCCTCATTCATGAACATGTACACTTCATCTTTATCATTTAATATTAAGAATATATTATAATATAGTTCTGTTTTCTTTTTAGAACTCTTCTTTTTAGGGTATTGTAATACTGAGTTCGATTTAAAAGATTCGCAATGACTTTGAACAGGACAAGATAGACATTTTGGTATTCTTGGTGTGCAAATGGTTGCTCCGAGTTCCATGAGTGCTTGATTGAAGTCGCCTGATTCTAATGGAATAATCGATTCGACATATGATTTAACAGACTTTACTGTCGATTGTTTGCTAATATCACGGTTATCTTCATTTAATCGCGCCATCACACGAAGCACATTTCCGTCTACTGCTGCGATTCTATGATTAAATGCAATGGATTGTACTGCGCCACCTATATACGGTCCTACTCCTTTTAATTCAAAAAATGGTTCTGGTTTTTCTGGAACAATAGAATCATATGTATACTGGACTTCTTTGACAGCACTGTGAAGATTACGAATTCTATTGTAATAACCAAGTCCTTCCCAGTCTTTTAATACTTCTTGTTCATCGGCATTTGCAAGATCATCTAAAGTTGGATATTTATCGATTAATTTGTTAAAATACGGAATCACTGTTTGTACTTGAGTTTGTTGAAGCATGACTTCTGAGAGCCATATTTTATATGGATCATTTGTTTGTCTCCATGGTAAATCACGCTTATTAATGTGATACCATTCGAGTAAATTTAATGCAAATTCATTTTTATTTAACACGTTATCACCGTAAATTTTATTATTTAAGAAGGGGTTTTATTATGGATACTGTTACGCATACACTTATGGGGGGAACGCTCCTCGGACTCGCGACAATAGATCCAAGTGTTGATCCGCTCACATTAGGATTTGGTGCGACAGTCGTAGGTGCTAGTTTAATCCCTGATATAGATACTACTTTAAAACTTAAAAATAATGCTGTATACATTAAAAACCATAGAGGTATTACACATTCTATTCCGTTTACTTTTATTATCTGGCCAGTGCTTCTTGCGACAATCAGTTATTTCTTCTTTGATTTGCCTTTTGTGAATATGTACTTTTGGTCACTCTTAGCAGTGTTTTTACATGTATTTGTAGATATATTTAACATGTACGGTACCCAGATGATCCGGCCACTCAGAAACACATGGATACAACTTGGATTCATAAACACAGTTGATATACCAATCATTGTGCTACTATCTAGTTATCTCATATTGTGGTTCTTAGGGCTGGATCCAATCATACTATTCATTATTGTTTATAGCATCATCTTTATCTATTATATCGTTCGGTATGCATATCAACAAACATTGAAACGAAGAGTGCGTAATCTTCTTCCACAAGAACATATCATCAGAACGTTTGTTATGCCGACAATCAAATTCTTTGAATGGCGCGTTGCACTCGCTACGGACAATTCATTCTATGTCGGACGTGCATTTAAATCACAAGTCGTACTTTATGATGAGTTCAAAAAAATGGAACCGCTAAGAGAAGACTTATACGAAATCATTAAATATGACGAAAACTTTAAATCATTTACGTTCTTTTCATCCATATATAGATATGAAATCAAACATTTAGAGGATGAAACAGTAGAAATCAGATATACGGATCTTCGATATCTTAAGGACGGACATTATCCATTCGTTTGTATTCTGATTGTAGATGAGGCATCTAAAGAAGTTATATCTAGCTTTACAGGTTGGGTGTTTTCAGAAGATAAACTACAGCAAAAAATAAAGTAGTGCACGAGAGTCGTGCACTACTTTTTCTATGAAATAAAATCTACTTTTAATTTTTTGTACCCTACCATAATCCATAAATAAATCAGTAACATTTCAGATATGAATAATACGTCTTGAAGTAATCTATTAGAACTCCAAGGTATACCAACTGACGACATTTCTATGCTTTCAATAACATAATAAAATGGATTTAATAAGAGTATGTTTTTCACGATACCCGGTAAACTAGCTCCTACGTAAAATACAGGAGTCACGAGTAGTAGAACAACGAGCACAATTATGTTTGCTAAGCGTGTATTCGTATAACGACTGACTTGTATATATAGAATCGTAAATGGAATAATTAAAATAATTCCCAGTATCGTGTAATAAATAAGTGTTAACAACTGAAGTAAAAACTCTTCCGTTTTTAAACTCACAATCGCACTATAAATGATTACAAACAATATAAACAAGATCGATTGGAAAAAAATCGTCGGTAGCACACGGTAATACATCGGTATATAGTTTACTTTTATAACCGAATCCTTCTTAAAAATTTCATACTGATTCAAAATTGTGCTTGAATAGAGCCAGCACACTGTAATTACTCCAACCGCTGTATACGTGATTCTCACCATCTCAGTATCATCCATGAACGAACTCAAGATAAAAAGAACAATACCAATTAGTGTATAAATTGCGGTTGGTAACAGTACTTTCTTAAAGTTTCTGCCAGATAAGTTAAACGATTCTCGAATTAAAAATCTTGATTTTTGATTCATATACGCTCTCCTATCTGCTCAAGAATAGCCAGTTATTTGATTCTTTATCATAAATTACAAAGCCATTCTCGCTTCTAAATATTTTAAATGCTTCATCATCTTGTATATCAAAAGCTTTAATTATTTCTTGTTGATTAGAACCTGAAGTCACTAATCCAATTACAGTGCCGTTTTCTACGAGATAGGTGATATCGATACCATCGACCTTCACTCTATATTTCGACTCTTCTGTAAGAGTCATATTATCTTTCGCAACACTCACATCTTTATTTAAATAATGAGAGTAGAACATGTAGTTATAGAGATATGGGTCACTCGTATATTGTCTAATTGTATCGTCTTGGACTGACTCATACATCGATGCTGGATTGAAATATAACACATCACTCGATGATACTTTTACTTCTGTATCATTGATAGAAGCTGTCATCGTATCCCCTTGGTCACTCGTAATTCGAATTAAACTATATTTTGGAATTTCTTGTCCTGCAGCTGAAAGTGAATCACTAATAACAAAGCCATATCTCAGTCTTGTATTCACTTCTTCAGTATTGTCGGTAAGTGTTTCCTCAGTGAACGGTGTTTGTTCTTTAGAAAACTGAATATCCATAAATATTAATGTTGCTGATAAAAGTATCGTAAACACAAGAATGAATGAGATAATCACGCGTTGGATATTAATTTTATCTAACACAGATTCATATTTCTTCTGACGTCGCTGTAAATTATGCTTGAACTGCGCACTCTCATACATGCGCTCTTTCCATTCAAGGTCAAACAATGCTTCCTCGTCTAAACTTTTCAGCTGACTGCGTTTTTTTAAGTACTCGTTGTAGACTTCGAATCCTTTTTTTACAGTTCCCTCAAATCTCATCTGACCATACGATAGCCAGATAAAGTGATTCGCTAAAAGTTCAATTGGTTCAAAACTTGATTCCAATAAATATACGCCACGATTTTTTGCTTCATGTGTATTCACAACTTCTTTAAAACGTAAAAAAGATTTTTCATTTAAATATCTATAAAAGTTGTTGTAAAGGGTAATATCTGCACTAATTTCAGCAGATATTTCAAGCAAGATCACCGCTATATCTTGTCTAGACAGATTTTTTAAAGGTTTCTCCCAGTGGTTAAAAATTACTGGGTGCCGATTTAATTTCTCGAGACTTTTCTTAAGTGCCGCTTCAGTCATGTATTCTTCTAATATTTCAGTGATAAACAAATGTACTAAATGATCATTCAGGATATGGTCTTCAACATCTAGGCTTAAAAAAGTATCTTTATATCTAATTCTTCCGCTATCTGGCTGAATTAACCCAACTAGAATATCCTTTAAAAATTTTAATGTTTCATAATCTCCTAAAATTCCAAGGACTTCTCCTCGATATAATGTTGTAGATACATTCTTTAGGACGATATGAGTAGGAGTATTTAGAATTCGGTCTTTTAATTTCTCTGGCTCTTTATGATATACAACATCGGTCGCTCTATGAAGCACAATTTCTTGCATTATTTTTTCCTTTTATTGAGTTGAAGCATAGAAACAGGGATTGCCTCTTCGTGGTGATCGCCACCGATGAAAAAGCCCCAAGCAAATACACCTTTTAAGTAATCTACTTTGAAATAAAGATCTTCATTAGAAATTACTTTATAGATTTTGCCCTTTTCGATTTGAGAAAGATCTACTAAATAGCACTCAGCGATTAGCGCTTGGCGCTCTAGTACTCTATATTCATTCTCTATACCCATCATTTCAGCTTTTCTCATCTTTTCTCGTGTTTCAGCAATATATCTTTCTATTTCAACTCTCGTCATCTGACCAAATGAAATCATCTTCAATACTTCCTATTCTTTCATCTATTTGTGAATATGAATATCCTCGACCTAGAAGACTTCTAATCACTCTATTTTTTAAATCAAACCCACGATATTTTCTCGCGTGTTTATTATAATATTTTTCAAAATCTTTCTCAAAAAATTCTGCATCATCAAACTCTAATTCTGATGGTATCATTGCGAGAAATTCTCCTGTGTACCCCTTTGTCATCAGTCGTTCTGAGAGCTTTTGCTTAAATAAATTTTTTGAGCCTTTATATCGTTTTAATTCCTTATCACGAATCTTGATGAGTCGCTCAGGTTCAATACTCTCTTTAAATGCTTCCACAGCGTCATCAATAATCGATTTAGCCACTCTCTTTTTTTCGAGTTCTCTCTTTAGAAGTAATGGACCTTTGTCTGTCGTGTTGAGCATCGTATTTTTAAGTGCTTCTGCATATATATTATCATTGATATAGTTTTCATTTATGAGTCGCTCTATTGCGTGAGCAATGACTTCATCGGTAAAATCTTCACTTAAATACGTGTAAATTTCATATTCTGAGCGCAACTTAAAACTGATATAATGGATGGCTTTGATGTAAGCTCTGTCAAAGTCTAGCGTAGACTTTATTTGTTCAAACTCCTCATCAGTTAACTCTTTACTATTATACAGCACATGTTTGATGAGTCCTTCTTCATGAACTCGCAAATGCGCCCCATTATCAAACTCGACTCTAAAGAAATTATTTTTTAAAGCAACAAGTTTAGTTACTTTCATGAAATCACCTAAAATAAATCTTTCGCAATGTACTCCGAAAGCTCTTTTGTATGTTCTAAACGGGCTTTTCTTCTTTCAACACGAATGTTGGCGCTATCAATTAAGAATTGAAGGGCTTCTGAGTCACATTCAATTCCAGGTACTGGTTTTGATTTCCCGTTATCGTCTAATGCAACAAAAGTAATGAAGCAGAATCCTGTTAATACAGGGCTCGAGTCTTCAGTCAAGCTTTCTTTAGAAACTTTAACCATGACTTCCATAGATGAACGCCCAGTTCCAGTGATCACGGATTCTAAAATAACTACTTCACCTACATCGATCGGTGCTAAAAAATCCATAGAGTCAATCGATGCTGTTACAACGTTTGAACGACAATGGCGACGTGCTGTGATTGCTGCAACATCGTCTATGTATGCAAGTAGTTTACCACCAAAAATTGTATTGTAGCTATTTGTATCTTGTGGGAATACAATGGCACTTTTAACTGTGTAAGACTCTGACATTTTTTTGATCATATTTTCCACCTATTCTTAAAATAATTGAAAAAAAGAGGAGAACGTGTCTCCTCTCCTGATTAAATCTTTCTATCTAATGCTTCTTGTTTTGTATCTACTGTAATTGCATCTTGGCTGTGGAATGCTTTCGATAAGAAGTAGAATAACACTCCTGAAAATCCTAAGATTGCAAACATGAACGACAATAGAACGAGTGTACTCATTCCGTATCCGAAAAATCCAAATGATTCCATTTCGGGATCCCCCTATACTCATATATACTTACATTTATTTTAACACAATTTTGACACAATATACATGTGTTTTTTTAAATTGCCCAGTCACCTTTTTTGAAGATCGCAGTTTCAGTTCCGTCTTTATCGATTCCAGTGATATCTAAGTCCGCACTCCCAATCATGAAGTCAACATGTGTAATTGAATCGTTAATGCCTTCTTTTTCTAGCTCTTCACGTGACATTTCTTTTCCACCATCAACGCTGAATGCATATCCAGAACCAAGCGCAATATGGCATGATGCATTTTCATCGTACAATGTGTTGTAGAATAAAGTACCAGTATTAGAGATAGGTGAATCATCTGGTACGAGTGCTACTTCACCTAAGAAACGTGCACCCTCATCTGTTTCTAGAATATTTTCTAAGATTTCATATCCAACACCCGCTTCAAAATCAACGACTTTACCCTCTTTGAATGTGAGTTTAAAGTCATCGATGATGTTACCACCGTATGATAAAGGTAGAGTATTTGAAACATAACCATTCACACCTGTTTTCTTAGGCGCAGTAAATACTTCTTCTGTTGGCATGTTTGCCATAAAGTCTCTTCCATCACTATCTTTACTAGATGCACCTGCCCATAGATGTTTCTCTGGTAGTTCGATTGTTAAATCAGTACCTGGTGATACGAATCTTAGTGCATGGAACTTTTTACCATTAAGGTAATCTACTTTTTCATGTAGGTTTTTATCGTGTTGTAACCATGCTTCTACAGGATTCTCTTGGTCTGCACGGACTGTGTAAAGAATTAAATCAAGTAATTTTTCAACTGCTTCGTCTTCTTCTAAATCTGGGTAAACAAGTTTTGCCCATTCAGGTGATGGATAACCTGCTACACACCATGAATGATAGTCAGACTGTGAGCGTGCTGAAAATTCTTTTAATGCTGTACCTGTCGCAATTTGCATTTTTCTAAGCTTCATTGGGTCAATCCCTTTTAATAGTTCAGGTGAACTTGAGATTAAACTTAAGAAACCTGCTTTCTCATTGCTGTAATGCATTCTCTCTTCAACGATCCAGTCATGAACAGTTGCGAGTTCATCTTCACTACGATTTAGAACGTTTAGTCGTTGAATTTTATCGTCAGATAGATTTACTTTAACTTCATCAGCACCACGGTCATAAGCCACTTCAACGACTTTTCTAACAAGTGGTAATGCGTCAGTAGTTGCGTTGATAAACATACGCTTACCTTCATTGATGTTTAAACCTACATCTACTAATAACTCAGCATAATTTTGTAATTTTTGATTTAATTCCATACTTACACTCCTTAATTAATTTCGTAAATTTTTAAGTTCATCTAAAATCATCGTTGTCTCTTGCGGTGAAAAATTATCACGGCTCGAAACGAACTCATGTATCTCTTTTATATTATCATAATTGTTTTCGTTAAAATCTTTAGCCTTTAAAATTCCTTTATTCACGACATTCAGATTTTCTTCAATCTCTTCTAACATTTGACTAATTTCCATTATACTATACCCCTCCTACCACTTCGCATGAGTTCATTTTAACAAAATTAACGTTAATGTACGAAATAATATTGGTTTTTAGTTTAAAAGCAAGCTAAAATGGATATATCTAAGGTAGATTAGTAATAATTTTGAGGAGTAGATAAGAATGAAAAACAAATTAATACCAGCAGTTCTACTTGGTGCCTTAGTCGGAGGACTAGTAAGCCTAGTTGATAAATCGACAAGAGATAATGTTGTTTCTGGTTCTAAGAAGGTCGTATCTTTCGCAAAGAATCCAGATGAGTTAAAGAACCAATTCTCTAGCGCGTCAAATGAACCATCTAAATTCGAACAAATTAAAGAAGAAGTATTATTCTGGAAAGATACAATCGAAGAGATTCGTAGAAACAATCCAGAGCTTGAGCAATCAATTATTGATGCTAAAGATACGTTCATGAAATATAGAGATCAAAAACACTTAAACTAGAAATAAGGGCGTATCGTTACGCCCTTTTCTTTGTATATAGGAGGGAAAACAATGTCATACGAAGATAACGAGAAATATTTAGAAAAAATTAAAGAGAAAACTGAAGAGAAGAAAAAGGAAATGAAAAAAGATGATACATTCGTCGATTATGTAGAATTTAAATCGATTCCTAATAAGAAAAATTCAACCTTTTATTTATCTCAAGTAAACCGTCCGGTTGCTTTAAAAGATGATGCAGGATTTTTAGGGAAACTGATGTTTAGGTTCTCAAAAGATAATACTACAGGGATGGCTGCACAGCTTGCTTATTATTTCTTACTCGCAATCTTCCCTGCCCTAATTTTCTTATTATCAATCGTCCCAATGTTTAACGTGGATGCAGATAATTTAACGAACATGATCAATCAATATGCTCCAGAACAGATTTCTGGCTTGCTTGAAGGAATTTTAAATGAAGTAATGAATACAAAATCTGGTGGGCTATTCTCAATTGGTTTAATTTTAACTCTATGGTCCGCATCTAACGGTATGAACCAATTAATGAACGCATTTAACGTTGCTTATGATATTGAAGACACTAGAAACCCAATTCTAGCAAGATTTTTATCAGTTATATTTACATTACTACTTGCTCTTGCTGTCGTTGGTACATTCGTATTTACAATTTTAGGTGACCAAATTGGTAAATTTATGTTTGGGTTCGTTGGTCTAGACAATGAATTCCAATGGATTTGGAATCTCGTACGTACAGTGTTACCTTTAATCTTAGTATTTGTCGTTTTTTTACTTGTTTACACATTGGCACCAAGTATAAAAGTTAAGCTAAAATCAGTGATTCCAGGGACATTGTTTTCAACAGTTATGTTCTTATTAATATCAGTTGGATTTGGGTTCTATGTATCTAACTTTAGTAACTACACTGCAACTTATGGTAGTATTGCAGGTGTAATTATTTTAATTTTTTGGTTGTATATTACATCTATCGTACTGATTCTTGGTGCACAGATTAACTCACTTATACACAAAAAAATTGTTGCAAAAAATCCAGATCGGAAGGTATACAACGTATGACATTATTAGAAGAACTTCTTGAATTTAATTCTGAATTTGTCGAAGAGGAAAAATATCTAGATTATAGGACAACAAGTACTCCAGATAAAAAACTACTTATTGTCTCATGTATGGATACACGCTTAACAGAGCTATCTCTAAAAGCATTAGGTTTAAAAAACGGAGACATCAAACAAGTTAAAAATGCTGGCGCAGTAATTTCACATCCATATGGTAGTACAATGCGGAGCATTTTAGTTGGTGTTTATCAGTTAAACGTAGATGAAGTCATTATCATGGGTCATTATGATTGTGGATTCGGAGCACTTAAACCAGAGCCAATTGTTCAAGCAATGCAAGATAGAGGCATCAACAAGAGTGTTTTCGAGACATTAGAACATTCAGGCATTGAAGTTTATAACTGGCTTAAAGGGTTCGATAGTGTTGAAGAAAGTGTTCAAGAAGGCGTCAAAAATGTTAAAAATCATCCACTCATGGACGATAGCGTTCCTATTCATGGTCTAGTAATGGATCCTGAAACTGGAAAAGTAGACTTAATCGTTAATGGGTATGAATACTAGAATATATCTAAACAAAAAAGTTCGCA
>Ga0079226_10004451_pt1 | contig 10710 bp, 8 predicted proteins | sample Poulit2014_FD_76345 | JGI IMG/M metagenome (GOLD analysis project Ga0079226, IMG submission 76345) | Agricultural soil microbial communities from Georgia to study Nitrogen management - Poultry litter 2014 | ecosystem: Environmental > Terrestrial > Soil > Agricultural land | place: USA: Georgia...
AAATTGCATTCTACCTGATATACTCGTCCCTTTAACATTTAAATAACCAAACACAAGAAGTATCAACGTCGCAATGATAATTTCCATACCATAAACTTCCCAACCAGCAATTGTATATAAAGATAAGTTTTCTATTAAAGTAGGAAATATATATTTAAACATTAACGAAACAGCCGAAGCATTTAATGCCACGATACAGATGTAACCTAGAGTTAAAAACCAGCCACTAATAAAAGCATGAGTTCGACCTAAGCTAATATAAGCATAAGCAAACTCACCACCTGAAACAGGAAAACTTTTAATTAAAAAGCCATAACTGACAGCAATTAGCATCATGAGTAACGCACCAATAATAAAGCCAGTAATTACACCCATTGGTCCAGCAGTCTTCATCCAACTAAATGGTTGAACAAAAGCTCCCCATCCAATTGCAGATCCAAGTGCAATTGCCCATATCCAATGTGGTTTCATTGTTTTATTAAGTTTTGTGCGTTTTTTCATAATAATTCTCCCAACATTAATTACACTCTTACATAAGTTTGTTAAATTTAACTTTAGTTTTATGAATTTCATCCCATTTAAATCGAGTGAAACATGGCCCTATAGAAGCTTCTATAAATTTTATATCCGGATGTCCAGCGTTCCATTCCATTATCTCCGTTTCTCCTTCCTCATTAATTGCAACGTCCCAACCTATTATTCCAACTTGTGGTAAATTTTCATGTATTTTTATACATTTGTCTACTGCTAATTCATAATAAGGTATAATTTGATTTTTAAAAAGAAAATTTGTTTCTGGATGCTTATAAAACAACTTCCAATCCGGATCAATTGCAAAATCATTTATAGTACCAAATTTATCTACTACAGCTATTTTAAAAATGTCTACTGGGTCTATATACTCAGCTTTTTTTCTTGCAATTCTTAAATATGATCCTACTAACTCAATACGTCCTTGAACTCCTTTAATTGTAGTTATTCTAAGTGTTGTCACACTTCCTGTAATTATAGTATTAAACCATTTATGTTGTTTAATTGACTTCTGTATTACAGCATTACCATAATTTAAAAGGTTTTCTATATTAAAATTACTTTTATTTAATTTTAAAATTCCTTTACTTTGACTTGAATCATTCTTTTTCAAAAATAATTCTTTATCTTCTGAAAAAATTTCTTTAAAAGCATCTTGATTTTTTATTTTTTTATAATTATTATCATATATAATATTATCTATTAAATAAAATTTATCTGGTAATAACTCCGTATTTAAAATTCTTTTTGATATTGTTTTAATAGAAGAGATTTCTCTGAAATTTTTGTTAATTCTTGATAACATTTCCCAACCATAATAATTATCAGGTATCCATCCTTCTTTAAATTCTTCATTATATGCCGTATAAACATATAACCAAGGTGCATATTTTTTAGATCCTAGAACATCTTTTGCATATTTATCTATTTTATTTTTCAATTTACTAGGTAATTTATACTTCTTATTACTTTCTATCTTTTTCAGTTCAGATCTAGCTATTGAATTAGATATTCTATGAAAATTAATTTCTTGACCTTTTTTGATTATCTTTTTAATTTTGTTATTCATTATCGTCCTTCTTTCTAAAGATACACTATAATAAATAGCTTTAATTATACATTCTTTTTAATTAAGCTGTTTATTATTATGATACTCTAAATTCTAAAATTAATTATCAAAATTTTTACTCAATTTTATTGTTATAAAAATTAAAAATATATTAACGAACACTGTTGCTATACTAAATAATGCTACTGATATTAAATCATCACCAAAAACATAGTAACCAATTACTAAACCTGATAAACGCAAAATCGTTCCTATTATTGTAAATATTAAATGAAATCGTTGGGCTGAAATAACTGGTAATGATTTAACACTTGGTCTATTCATAAAAGCAAAATATACAAATAAAGAAATCCATCTCGCATATTGTCCTGCTTCATACCAATCGGACCCAAATACAAATGAGAATAACGCAGGACCGAATAGAATTACAATTCCAAAAGGTATTATTCCTACAATTGCTAATATTAATGTTGCTTTTTTTATAATCTTGGATAAATCCTCATTATTATAAGACGCTTCTGTTATTCTAGGGTAAAAAACATCTCCTACTGCTTTTCCAATTAATTGAGTAGGTGCACTTAAAACTGTCCTACCTAAAGTGTAAAAACCAGCTGATGTTGGACTAAAAAAAGCAGTTAATAATAATACAGGGAAACTTTTAGAAATACCGTTTAAAAATTCTTGAGGCGCCCTATATTTTGGAAAATCATTATATTTTTTCAGAATAATTTTAGTATTTATTGAATTTTGTTTAAATTTTCTTATGTTTTTTAAACTAATCTCCTTAGTAATTAGGGTCATTAATCCTACTTTAAAAGCATTCTCCAATGCCGTAAGAATAATCAATACAGGTGCTACAGGACTAATTATTCCAATCCCTGTCTTACTCCCATTAACTACCAAAGCTTGCAAAAAAGTAATCTTAGCATTAATTCTAAATTGTTTTGTTCTAATTAACCATTGCTCAATAATTTGCACTATACTAGCTGTTATAATTACTAACGGAAGTAGATATAAATAATTAGATATTTCTTCTACGTTTAATCCTATAGCTATTTGCTTATTAAAAAAAACTAAAATAATTAAAGATATTATTGATAAATAAAGGCTGATTTTAAATGCAATAAGCATTATTCCTTTTGCTTCTCTATCAGAATTAGGTAATACGATAGCTATTGGATAAGTAAGTGCAGCGATTGGAACAATTATATTAATAATTGCTTTAAAAGATCCCATTAAACCATATATTTCTGGTCCGTATAATCTTGTTATCACTGGAATGAGTATCAAAGCTATAGCTTGAGCAGCAGCTGTACCAGATACCAGTACCATTACATTTCTTATAAAGCTAGATTGTAATATTTTATTTATTTGTTGTTTCATAATTACTCCTTATGGATATAAACATTGAATTACTTCTTTCGTTACCCTAGAATGAAAAAACAATTATATTATAATTTTATATATTATAAACATAAATCTTATGATATTATTTTAAATAAAACCATTTGTGTAACTTTACCTATATCATTTACGAATTCAATAAATATTGAAATAAGTTTTTAGTTTTCATATTGTTAAATTTATAATTATTTGTTAATGTTTCCTACCAAAGATATCTGATCAATTTTATACAAAAAACTTTAAATTTCTTTACTCAAAAAGATTCAAAATAATTTTCAGGATACTATAGGTACATAAATTAGTTAATTAAAGTCTATAAACTTTATTGAATCCTATAATCGAGACAAAAAATGTTCCGTATACTTTCATGCAGTTCTTAATCTAAACTTTCTTCATTCATTTAAATAAAAAGTACTTCGAAATGTATATTTAATTTTAATGATTAAATCAATTATCGTATCTCAATTTTATAGAAATAGGTAATTAACTCATAGTTCTAAAAGTTTTTTATGATTCGTTTAATTATATTTTATGTCTTATAGATTGAAATATTACTATACTGATCTTTTTTCTATAATTTTTTTGCAAATCTAATCATAAACTAATATTTTTAATATAAAATAACTTTATATTAATTTTCATTTCCCCTACATGATTCATTTTACTTCAACCTTTAACTTACGCATAGTTTAAAAAAACTATTTTAATTTCTAACGTACTTTTGATTTTTTTCTATTTATGATATGTAAATAATATTTTAATTTATTATTTAAAATAAGCTTCATTTTCTTATTGATATTACTCTTAACTTAAAATCTATTACTTACTTTAAATTTTTTATAGCTAAAAAATTACGTTTTGTATTCTTATCATCTTGATATTTAAATGTCTCTTTCAACCTTTCTTTATAATTATTAGCCATAATGAAATTATTTTTTACTACTTTGATGATTTCATTTTCTATTTGCTCGACATTGTATGTAACAGGGCCTAATCCGGCTTCTTCAAACGTATATTTTAACTTATATTGAGTCTTATAAAATTTGTCACTATCAAATTGATAATATATAACAGGTTTTGTCATATAAGCAAAATCAAAATGAACACTGGAATAGTCAGTAATTAATAAGGAAGATTTCTTTAACAAGGATTGAATATCATATTCTTTTTTATTAGCGTAAACAATATTTTTATTTTTCACTTTAAATTCTTGTAAGTATTTTTGACTTCTATAATGTGGATAAAATATAATTTTAACATTCTCTTCTTCTAATAATAATTGTAACTTTTTACTTTCCAGTAGTTTTTTCCAATAAAGATAATAATCATCTTGTTTAAATAAATTTATAGAGTTTGGGATTCTACTTAAATCTTCAAGCCATCTCCTAAATGTTGGCATTATAAGTATAATTCTTTCATTTTTTGTTGATTGATCTTTTAAGTTATCAAACCTGCATAAACCCAAAGCTTGTAAAGATTTTTTCACTTTTTCATTACTTCTTTCATAACTATTTTTTTCACGTTCAGAACCACAAATAAGTAGGTCTATATTTTTTTCATTAAGTTTGAAGTTATTAAATGTCATTCCATGTTTTAAATTAACATGCACTTTCTTTTTCATCATAAGCAAAAAAGGTTTGCAAGCTTTCCCGTATGGTGCAGCGCCATACATATGAGTACTAATTAACTTATTAGAATATATGAATTTTTCAAAATGCTCTTTTGATTGTAATTCTATAATGTTACCATAATTTGAAACCTTATTATAATCTGAACTTTTAGTATCAATAACAAAATATACTTTTATTTCTGGATAATAAGTTCGAATATATTTAAATAAGTGATACCCATTATCTCTAGCTTCATCGCCTCTTTCGGAAATTAACCAAATATCATCTTTAGTTTTATTTTTAAATAGCGTCTTTATATATATTGGTAAAAAAATATAAAAATAAGGAATTATTCTTTTTAAATAAGATAAATATTTATATATTTTAGCTTTCATAATTTTCATTCTCCCTTTCTTCCATTTTATTATAAAGATAGAGTAAAGCTAAAAAAGACCAAAATATCGGTGATCTTATTCCATTATGTGTTAATGAATATAAGATTATTGGTATTAACAAATAATAAGTAGTTAATTTATTATTTTTTATTACATTTAAGATTAAAATTAAAAAAATCATTAAACCTATTATTCCATATGAAAATAAAATATTTCCTATAGTTGAATGTATTTCTGCATCAAATGAGTCAAACCTTTCCACAGCAACTTCTCCTGCACCTAGTATTAAATATTCTGGTTGATTATAGATCCTATCATATCCGCGTCCAGCTGGATTGTCATCTGCACGTGTACCTATACTCAACATACGTTCTTTCACATTTTGATACATCTGATTTTCATTGATAAAACTTTCTATATTTGCTTCATATTTAATTCCTATAGTGGAAATTATTATCAATATTATAATTAATTTTATTTTACTTTCTTTTTTTATTCTAATTAATATTTCTATTAAAACTAATATCGATACAGAGATTATTGTAGCTTTAGATAACGAATAAAGAGTAATGATAACCCCAGCAAATGTGATCGACCAAAAAATAAAGTTATTTACTGGTTTAATTTTATTTAATAAATAAAATAATATTAAATATAAAAGTATAAAATATGCTAATTGGTTAGGATTATTAAATGTACCAATTGCTCTAAAATTTGGATTAGGTACTATCATAACAATAGTAAATTGAATAATTATTGTTGTTATAACGGCATATTTTATAACATCTAAAGTTTTGCTATAATTTTGAATTACTATAATAAAAATAAACATAATAAATATATTATATATGTACCAAGATGAACTCATAAAAGAATTTATATGTTCATTTAAAATTATTCCCCATACTAAATTAACAATTGTTATATAAAAAAGTAATATAAGTGATATTATCATAATACGATTTAATTTTATTTTTTTTACTTGTAACAAAACTAAGATTATCAATATTATTCCAATAAAATCACCTATTTGTGGTATCCCACTTGACCATATATATATAGGATAAGTTAATATATATATAAATAGTGTAATATAGACAATGTATGTAGTTAATTTATTTTTTCTCATGATTTTTCACCTTCTAAATACATTGTATTTATAATCATTAAAATTCTGGTTTATTTATGATTGATTATTTCAAATATGTATTTTAATCTTAAATTATTACAGCCATTTTTTGAGAAGTCGCCAGGCTCAAATTTCCAGTTACTTCCTTCATATATGTATCTTCCAGGTGTTTTTTTTATTATCTACTGTTCCTCTGTTGAAGTTCCAAAAATTGCTTGTATTTCATTAAAATATAACTCACCATTTTGCGTTTCAAATATATCAAAATTAGCATTATCAAGATGGGTTCGATTTGATACCTCTTTTACAAGATTTAATATTTCATAGGGGATCGGACCCCACCCCTTATTCAAAGTACCACTGTGATAACCATCGCTATCTTCAAGTTTCTTATGGCCGAAATAACTGTCACCAATTCGGATAATACGCCACTCATATTTAACTTTATTGTATTTTTGTATATGAATAAAACCCATTCTTTTTGGCGCAAAAGGTAGGTAATTCCATTTTGTGTCTAATGCTATTTTAAAAGGATATAACTTTAATTTTAAATTATATATATTGAACTTTCTTTTTGATTTATTGTTGAAATAGAAAGATTTCTTTATTTTTTTAATTAATTCTGATCTTTTTTTAATGATATTTACTCCTGTTGCTCCACTTCCTGCGTCTTCTTTAACTACAACTGGTAAAGTGCAACCATGACCATATTCTAATGCATCTTGAAAATTATAAAATGTATATGATGTCACATGTGGAATATTATGTACTTTATAAAAATCGTGCATTGCTATTTTGGATTCATACATTGATATTGTTTCTAAGCTAGGTGTAGATTTATCTTTAATTAAGTGCTGGACATAATATAATCTTTTAAAAAAAACATTCATCCATTCGTAAGGATACGATGGTGGATAAATTAAATATCCTGAGAATTGGCCTTGAAAACTTTCAAACCAATCATTATCCAACAAATTAATAAATTCATAATCTACTTTTTCTTCTTGGAGTGCCTTTATAATTTTTTCTTTATTTCTTTCGGGGGTTATAATAATTCCTATTTTCATAATTTTATCCTGTCCTTTATATTATATATATAATTATCACCATTACTAAGATGTATTCTCAAATATACTTTTCATTTAACATTATGGATTAAGCACTAAATTCATAATTACTTCTTTATTTAAGTGTCAAAGCTTTCTTACTTTAAAGTTTGTCATACAAAAACGTGTTGTTTTTGTGTTTATTATCACAGAATCCTCCATTTTAATATAATTTTAAATAGAAGATTAGTAATATTTTGTTTTCATAATTTAGTTATAATTCTTAAAGGTATAAAATTTATTTGACTTTTTTGTTTTATATCCTTACTTTATGTAATATTTTCTGCAATCATTTATTTATGTCTAAGATAATGTCAAATTAAAATAAATACATCAACTGTAATTTTTGAAGATATTTAAGTGTCTTTTTCAATTAAGATTAAATAATGTAGTTGTAATCCATAATCACCATATACTAATACTTATTATTTCACCGATATATATACTTTTATATTTTCTATTCTTTCTTTGACTTGATATAATTCAGATTATTATTTTATAAATTTATAATTTACTTTAAAGAATATTTTTAATTATTTTTACGTATTCTGATACAATCTCTTGCCTATCAAATTCTAATACAATTTTCTTTCTTCCCTGCTTACCCATTTCTATCTTTTGTTCATATGAAAGTTTTAGAAATCTGTAAATAGCTTGAAGCAAACTATCAACATTTCCAGGTTCAAAACCATAACCTGTGACACCTTCTTTAAACGTTTCTTGACAACCAGGAATCAAAGATCCAAGTATTGGTCTTCCCATAGCTGCCGCTTCTAATAACACATTTGCCATACCTTCATGGTGAGATGGAAGTATTACAGCATGGGATTTTTTAATAAAATCTTTTACGTCATTTGTAGATCCATGAAATGTTATGAGATTCGATTGATCTAGTTCTTTAACTCGCTTTGCATATTCACCTTCATAAAAGCCAATAGCATCGAAATTCACTTTTATATTTTGTTCATTTAATATCTGTGCTGCTTTAATTAATTCCTCGATACCTTTATCTTTCATAATTCTTCCTATAAACAATAAATTTAATTCATCTTTCTCTTTTGGATATTCTGTGAGTGAAAACTCTTCTAAATTAATTCCTGAACCAGGTATAATTTTAAAATTCTCTTTCACTAGTTGATTTGCAACAAAAAAATCTTTATTTGCTTTATTTTGAAAAAATACACAATTTGCATTTTTAAAAGCTATTCGATGAAGTATGGTCATTATTTTTTGAAATAAACCTTTTCTTTTAACTGCTGACCCTAAACCTGTAACATTTGGAAGAAAAGGAATTTTAAGTATACGTGTTGAAATTCCACCATAAATATTAGGTTTAATAGTATATGACATAACTAAATCAGGTTTTATTTTTTTCATAATTTTAATATAGCTTAATAATAATTTTAGATCATTTACAGGATTTATGCCGCGTCTATCAAGTGGTAAGTCTATAAAATCACATCCCATTTTCTTTAGTTTATCAACTTTTTCACCATAAGGGAGGACTAGAGTAACTTTATAACCATTACTAATTAATTCTTGAATAATTTCTTTTCTTAAATTATATGTATATGAATGATGATTCGATAAAATTAAAATTTTTTTCATAATTATTCCTCCGTTAATTTTATTGATAAATTAAAATCAATAAAATTATCACAATCAGCATTTTTTTGTTCATCTTTTTCATATACTAAATTTCCAAAAACTTTATTTAAGATTCTTAAATTAAAATTGTTAATTAATGGATTAAATATTTTAATAAATTTAATTTTTTTTCCGTGTATATTAGCTATTTTTTGTACCATATCACTTGTATTTACATACTCTTTATTTTGTGGACGATATACTCCATTGTTAAAATTATCTATTATTTTTTTTATAAAAATTGATAAATTATCTATATATATCATACTTCGTTTATTTTTTATATTAGGAAAAACTGGAGTTTTTAATGCTAAATATTTCAACCTCCTATAATTCCCTTTACATCCTTTTCCATAAATCATCGGTGGACGTATTATAGTTATTTTAAAAAAACTATCATCTAAGCCTTGTAATAACTTCTCAGCTTGTAATTTAGATTCACCATAACTATTGTTAGGTTTTAAAGGTGTGTTTTCATCTATAACTCCAGTATTTAAACCATATACACTCATTGTACTTAAGAATATAAACTGTTTAACACCTTCGTTTTTAGCTTTTTCAGCTATTTTATATGTTAAATCTCGGTTTACTCTATAATAAATATTTTTATTTTTATTTGTTTCCTTACGATGAGCTATACCCGCAACATGAAGCACAGTGTCATAAACAGAAAAATCAGCTTCTTTCCAATCGTCTCCACGAACACTTATTTTATCTACACTGTAATCATTTGGATAATCTTTTATCCATTCTGCAAATGAATTACCTACATAACTATTAACGCCTGTTATTAGTATTTTCTTCATTATCAGATGTCTCCTTTGCTTTGTTTGGTGTATCTTTATTTACTGGTCCACCTTCAGAGACACCGTCACTCTTTAAGATACTCAATATTGTTCCAAAAAAACATTTTAAGTCCATTACTATACCCATATGCTCTACATAATACCCATCTAATTTTGCTTTATCCTCAATAGGAAGTTCATCACGGCCATTAATTTGTGCCCATCCAGTGAGACCAGGTATAATGTCGTTTGCCCCATATTTATCTCGTTCATGAATAAGGTCATATTGATTCCATAAAGCAGGCCTCGGTCCTATAATGCTCATTTCCCCTATGAAAATATTCCATATTTGTGGAATTTCATCTAAGGATGTTTTTCTTAAAAACTTACCAACTTTTGTTATATACTGGTCTGGATTATCTAGTAAATGAGTGGGTGTATCTTTTGGTGTATCAATACGCATAGTACGAAACTTTAATATATTAAAGTGTTCTTTATGCAAACCTACACGTTTTTGTTTAAATAAAATTGGTCCCTTTGATTCAATTTTTATTGCAATAATTAAAATAATATATATTGGAGACAAAACAACCATTCCTATAAATGATAAAATAAAATCAATTATTCTTTTTATTTTTAGAAACATAACACACCCTCTTTACTACCTTTTAGATAATTATAATCGTCGTAGAACAATACTATTTGGTTTTTCCTTGCGTTCTAATTTTCCTTTTACATCAAATACAAGTGTTGAATTTGATTTATGTAATCCTTCAAATAAACTCCACTCTTTTTCAAGGTATTTATCATGTGGAACTGCAAATATAATTGCATCTGTTGGCTTTAAATCTTTTTGTTCAATCAAATCAACATCATAAAATTGTTTCACTTCTTCAGGTTTTGCATAGGCATCTGTCACTTGAACAGTTAAACCATAACTTTCTAACTCTTCTACCATGTCAATTACACGTGTATTTCTAATGTCTGGTACATTTTCTTTAAATGTAAAACCGAAAATCGTAATGACTGCATCT
>Ga0079226_10004452_pt1 | contig 10709 bp, 12 predicted proteins | sample Poulit2014_FD_76345 | JGI IMG/M metagenome (GOLD analysis project Ga0079226, IMG submission 76345) | Agricultural soil microbial communities from Georgia to study Nitrogen management - Poultry litter 2014 | ecosystem: Environmental > Terrestrial > Soil > Agricultural land | place: USA: Georgia...
TGATTATCTAGTACCACAACACTAAATATCCAACGTCGGCAACACCAGCCCGTGACTACTATCGCCTTGCCTGTCTTTCACACTGCAGCGTTGAACATGATTGTTATCCCGTTTCTCATGATGGGTGGGCGGGTACACTTGCTGGCTGGGTTCGATCCGGAAGAGTTTGGACGTACGGTACAACGGTCGGAGTCTACCCATGGTCTCGGCTTGCCTCTGATGTTGGACGCAATTCATGACTATTCGGTAAAAACTGGAGATAAGATGCCTCACCTGCAAATGCTTGGTTATGGGATGGCACCAGTTCCCGAGAGTTTATACCAAGCATTAACCCAACGCTTTCCGCACGCAGACTTGGTAATGGCATCCGGGATGACCGAAGCAACCCCTGGGACAATTTGCCAATGGCCCGGCTACGATCAAAGTAAGCGATTCACTTGGGGGACAGTCACCGCGCACACAGACGCCAGCATTTTCGATCCGGTAACTAATGAACGGTTACCCGCAGGAGTAGATGGCGAACTGGTTTTACGAGGACCCGCTGTAATGGAAGGTTATCTCAAACCGATCAATGAAGTATTTTCGGGTGGGTGGCTGCATTCAGGTGATATAGGACATCTGGATTCAGATAACGCTTTTGTCTTTACAGATCGGCTAAAAGATATTGTGAAATCAGGTGGCGAGAATGTTTCGTCGGTTGTTGTAGAGCAAGTTGTACTGGAACATCCGGAGGTCGTGGAAGCAGCGGTAGTTGGGGTCCCAGATGAAGACTGGGGAGAGCGTGTTACCGCTGTTGTTGTTCCCGGTAGGGACGTTCTAGAGGACCCCGTCCGACAAGCAGAAGTGCGTGAAGCTATTCTGCAGTTTTGTCGTGAGCACCTCAATTCATCGCACCGTCCGCGCGACGTCTGGTTTGTAGCTAGTCTCCCGCGTACGGGTTCAGGAAAGATACAAAAGAACAGGCTTCGAGAGAGTTAGAAGCGCCATTATCTGGCTTACCTAGAAGCTTTGAAAGATGGTTAGCAATATCGGCAGCGTGACCATGGCGATCACGGTTTGCACGCCGGTGATTGATGCCATTAATTTGCTGTCGCCGCCCATGCGTTCAGCCAACACATATGATGATGGCGCAGGCGGAATAGCGGTAATCAAAATGACCATGAGCAAGGACAAGGTAGTCAAACCAACACTGATTCCTATCCATGCTGCTGCAAGGGGCAAAAGGACTAATTTGAGAGTGGAGACCACTGCTATCACACCGGACTGATGTCGATCAACGTCCCAGCGCAATGCTGCACCAACAGATAACGTCCCGGTCACCAATGCGGCATTACCAAGTAGTTCCAACGTCGCGGCAGCAAAACTGGGCAGTTCAAACGGGGCAAGTGACAACCCCAACCCAAATAAACAGCCCAACACCATGGGGTTTGTCAGTATTTGCAACAACATTCGTCCGAGCCGTAGTTGTCCTTGGTTGTGTCCATAAACAGTAAATCCGACGACGCTAATAATATTGACCAGGGGTACAACGATTGCCGCAGCGATCGAAAACAGTCCCATGCCTTGGGTACCGCCAAGAGCGTTGGCCACGATCAGGCCAACATAGGTGTTAATTCGAATCGTGCCCTGAATACTGCTGCCCATTTCTGGTCCGGTGGCTCGTAGTGGTTTCTGTAAGAGAACGATTAGTCCGGACGCCACAACAATAGGTGCAGTGACACTGAGTGCCAGGCCACCTAGTGGCACCGAATTTAGAGGTGTTTGCGAAATTGTAGACACGAATAATGCCGGCGTAAAAACAAAGTACACCAGTTGGTCGAGGCCCGCCCAAAAGGTTGCTGATCGTAGCGACTTGCGACGAAGAAACAAGCCCAGTCCCATAATAATGAGCACCGGAACGATAGCCGTCAACACGATCTGCATATAAACAGCCTAAGTAGCGGCCAATGGCATGTCATGCCCCTGCCCGCCAGGATTCTCTCAAACGACTGCAACGTATGTGCAACGTTGCTGCAACAAGCATGCAACGCGTGTGTGATTAGAGTCATAGTCGTCAAGGATTCTATGGTACCGCAAACTTAGGAGGGGTCATCCTATGGCCATGAAAGCTGGCATCGTCAAACAATTTGGTGACACTATAAATATTGAAAACACAGAAAAACCACAACCCGGTAAATACCAGGCGTTAGTAAAACTCATTTCAACGGGGGTCTGTCACACCGATCTACACGCGATGGAAGGTGACTGGCCGGTCAAACCTTCCCCGCCTTTTATTCCAGGACACGAAGGGGTGGGAATAGTTGAGGAACTAGGTGAAGATGCCATAAATTTTGAAGTTGGGGATATGGCTGGCAACGCCTGGTTATGGAGTGCCTGTGGAAACTGCGAATACTGTCGCAAAGGCTGGGAGACGCTGTGTGAGCAGCAGCTTAATGGTGGTTACTCCACTAATGGTTCCTTCGGTGAATATATGCTCATTGATACCCGCTATGCACCAAAAATCCCCGAAGGTGCTGACCCCTACGAGGTAGGCCCGGTGTTGTGCGCTGGTGTGACCGTGTATAAAGGTCTGCTGATGACTGAAACTAAGCCTGGCGACTGGGTTGTTATTTCAGGCATCGGCGGCCTTGGCCACTTGGCCGTGCAATACGCGGTGGCCATGGGCCTGCGCGTTATTGCCGTCGATATTGCTGACGACAAACTCGAATTAGCCAAGAAGCACGGCGCCGAGATCGTCATCAACGCCGCCAACACTGATCCGGCAGCTGAGATCCAAGATCAGGTCGGAGGTGCACACGGTGTCCTGGTGACAGCGGTACACGAACAAGCATTTGGTCAGGCCATCGGTATGTCACGTCGCGGCGGTACGATCGTCTTCAACGGGTTACCACCCGGAAAGTTCGATGTTTCGGTATTCGACGTAGTGCTCAACGGCCTGACTATCCGTGGATCTATTGTGGGTACACGTCAAGACATGATTGAGGCGCTGGAATTCTATGCAGCAGGCAAGATCAAGCCAACCTATCAGCGGCGGCCGCTAGAAGATCTCAACGATATTTTTGACGAGATGCGCGGCGGAAAAATCGACGGTCGCGTAGTAATCGAGTATTAACCGCACTGCAGTAGCTCAACAACTAAGCCGCCCAGTACATGCTGGGCGGCATAGTTGTTACAGGTGTATTGCTATTTGGGTGATAAGTCTGCTCACAATGGATAGCGAGAGAAATTGGTATGCGCATGCTGGCCAGTCTTGAACCGCGAAGTTTCTGGGCTGGAACATTCAGACTGGAAGTTTTCCGGAAGGAGAATGCTATGCAGACGACAGAACTTATCAATGTTGTACAACAACGTGCCGACATCGAATCCACTGAAGCAGCAAATGATACCCTGATCGCGGTTTTAACCACCTTGGCGGAACGCGACCTGAATGGTGAACATGAAAACTTCGCCGCCCAGTTGCCCAAAGAGTTCGGTGAAGTCCTGCTCCACGGCGATGCAAAAGATAAAGAAACCTTCGACGCCGAGGAATTTATTCGTCGAGTCGGCGAACGCCTCGGGACAACTTCAGAGCAGACCGAAGCTCGGACCCGCGCCGCGTTTTCTGCGCTTGTTGAAGGTGTTTCAGATGGCGAGCAGCTAGACCTACTTAACTCCTTGCCTAACGATTTCTCCCCATACGCGATCTGGCAGGTATAAACGCAGGATCGAAAAGGAGTACACACCTATGCAATACACCCAGATCATCCAAACAGTAGTCGACCATGACGGCACCATTGAGCATGAAGCAGGCGAAAAGATAACCCGTGTCGTGCTGGCGGACTTAGGTAAACAACTCACCGCAGATGAAGCAAAGGACCTGGCTGGCCAACTGCCACAAGAACTGGAAAGCGTTGTCACTGAACGCAACCCAGACGACACTCAAGTCAACGATGACGTCGACGACTTTTTGCGCCGCGTGGCTAAACACCTCGGTGACCAGGTTGATCCAGAACAGGCTCGTTCCTATGTCCGGGCGGTATTCGCCACATTGAAACAGGGGATCACCGAAGGGGAAATCGCAGATCTACGCTCTCAACTACCCGCTGGGTTTGGGGCGTTATTCGAATAGTACCTTTTGTGCCGCACGCCGCAAAGCAAAGCCCTGCAGGGTTGAACTGCAGGGCTTTGTTCTTTACCGGTGGACTAGAACCTGTTTGCAAGCAATGTTTCCTGGTACGTGTAACGAGTTAGCTCACAACTTCAACCAGTGCGGTGGCCGCCATCTTGCCCAGCTCATTGGCCGCTAGTGGGCTATCACCGGATAGCAGGTTCCGATCATGGTAGGTCGCACCGGTCATGTCGTCTTCGTTTTTTAGCACCATTCCCTCGTCACTAAGTGCCGAGCCCAATAACCACGGCATCGGGCCGGGCAAATACCCAATATCTACGTTTGGCCCAGCATCGGCGGCATCCGGAAAAGCACAGAGTCCATAGCCAGCAAACGGTGATAACTCGCGTCCAATTGAGGCGGCCAGCAGTGCCGCAGGACCATGGCACAGTGTAATAATGAGTCGCTCACCCGCCAACGCCCAATCTAAGACAGCCTGAACGTCCAAGCTGTCGGCCAATCCGTGCATGGCGCCATGCCCACCGGGGATGAATGCCGCCAGATAGGCCGAGTCTTCGTTGAGTTCAGTCTGTACTACAGACGAGAGTCTCTTGGGTGCCTTAAATTTGGGCATCAGCTTCTGCCACGTCTCCTGGACGGTTTCATCCTGGTCAGGAAAAGCCCACCATTCCATTTTCACTGGAGCGCCGGTCAGCGTTGTGATTTCAATGTCGAAACCGGCTTCAAGTATGTGATGCAACGGCAAGAAAGTTTCTACCGGATGATTACCCGTGGAAAATAACGTGCCATTGTTCATCAATAAGTACCGTTGTTCACTAGCGATCACTAATACCTTCCAGCGACCGCCGTCGTAGGCATTCCGGTCAGTGGCAAGGCCAGCAAAGTCGGTGGTGGCCGTTGTGTACTGACTCAGAGAATATGGTGAAGGAAAATACGCGTTGTGCTCGGTTGTATCGGCCGTCGGATTGCGATCTTGTGCTTGAACACGCTGAGTCATGTGTTCCTCCTTCGTTGTCCGACGACACTAACAACTACGACGAGGAAAACACAGACGCGGATGAGAATCTTCTCATCATTTTCTTTCTTACGATTCATAAACACTTCTTAGGGTGAACCCGTAACGAAGAAGTATGAGTCAAAGGAGACATCGATATGATGGCGTTGTGGATCGGCCTGCTGGCCAATGCCGTTGGGATAACAGTACTGGTGTACCTGGTCTATTTTCGGCGCCACTTCCGGCGTGACTTGGCCTTGGCTTATGTTGCCTTGAGCATGGGGATTTTCGCGGTCACCCTGTTGTTATCAGAGTCAGAAGCCGGTGCGGGGCTGGGACTAGGCCTGTTTGGGATTTTATCGATCATCCGGTTGCGTTCCGATACGCTAACCCAAGAAGAGGTTGCCTACTACTTTATTTCCCTAGCGATCGGACTGGTAAACGGGTTACATCCGGATCCGGCCTGGGTTTCGCCAGTGATCACCGCCGGTCTGGTATTGGTGATGTATGTTGCCGACCACCATCGTGGCGCGGCACGTACACAACGCCAGACGGTCACATTAGATCGGGCTTACCCTTCAGAGCAGCAACGTGTGGCAGCCTTGGAGAAACTGTTGGACGCCCAGGTGCTGCGAACCGTGGTCATCGAGCTAGATATGGTGCGTGATTTGACCGTGGTGGATGTACGGTATCGGCCGGTCGAAACAGAACAGTCGCAGCCACGATCAGCGCGCAAAACAATGGGTGGCCAGCAACCGCACTACGAGCTGGCACAGCGGGCTACTAAAGTGACTTCAGGGCAGCCGCAATAATGTTGAATACTGAACAAAACTACGCCTCCGGAAGCGCACGTCAGGCAGTTGAGGCGGCAATCGTAAACCGTCAAGGCATTTCCCTATCTGAGGTCATGGCGACTGCTGCCCTCCAGACACGGGTGGATAAAAAATTCTTGGTCACCCCCGATCAATTTACTGACTTCGTTGCGCGGCTGGGTACAGAATTTCGGGTCATGCAGATCAACGGGTTGCGAAGTTTTCAATACCGGTCAACATATTTCGACACTCCGGATTTTGAACAGTACCGGGCGCACCGCCAGGGGCGACGGAAACGCTATAAAGTGCGTTCGCGGACCTATGTGGACACCCAATTATGCATGTTTGAGATCAAAACCAAGGGGCGGCGGGGTGCGACGGTAAAACATCGTCGTCGTCAACCACTTACGGATGCCCAGACCTTGACCCCACAAAACCGGGATTTCGCGGCGCAAGTGCTTGCCGATGAATACGAGCAAACAGTGCCCGCTTTGCAACCGGTGATGCACAATTCCTATGTGCGGGCGACGCTGGTGGATCCGGTCGATGGTGAACGGGTGACCTGCGATGTCGACCTACGGTACTTCGATGATGCGCATACCGTTATTGGCCCCGAGATGGTAGTGGTCGAAACCAAGTCCAGTGATGGTCGTGGTGTATCAGACCAAGCATTAGCCGGGCTGGGCATCCGGCCGGTGAGTATGTCCAAGTATTGTCTGGGTGTGGCAGCATTGCACCCTGAGTTGCCGGCCAATAAGTGGGCCAGGCTGCTTAACCGGCACGAATGGGCCCGCGTTGCCTAATCAGACCGGAGCCGAGAGTCGGTAGCCGATTCCTCGTACGGTCTGGAAGCGTTGGGTGCCCAGCTTATTGCGCAAATATCGTACATAAACATCGACGACGTTAGATCCCGGGTCGAAATCATATCCCCAGACCCGGGAGAGCAGTTGCTCACGTGACAGGGCTTGTCCGGGGTGGCGCAAAAAGGTTTCGGCTAATGCGAATTCTCGGGCCGATAGGTCGACCTCGACACCGTCGACCGTAGCGATCCGACGTAGCAAGTCCAGTTCCAGCCCGCCGTGGGACAGGATGGAGACCTCTGCCTCCTGCGGGTCTGGTCGCAAGCGCAGTTGCACCCGAGCCAGCAGTTCATCGAAATGAAACGGTTTGACCATATAATCATCCGCCCCGGACTGCAACCCGGTGACCGTATCGTCTACCGAATTGCGGGCGGTGAGAATGATGACCGGAATATCTAAGCCCAGCGAGCGGATGTAACTCAGTACACTATAGCCGTCACCATCGGGCAGGCTAAGATCCAAAATGATCAGATCAAACGTGCCGGTTATTGCCTGTGCGCGTCCTTCGGCGGCAGAAGGTACCGTCGACGGCGTGAAACCGGCGGCTTTGAGCCCCTTGGAGATAAAGGAGCTAATGCGCGGTTCATCTTCGATGATGAGAATTCTATTCACAGGCCGAACTCCTGATCGGGTTTGCGGGTCGTTTCTAGGGTACGCGCTGTGTCAGCGGAACCGGGCGATATTGGGTGGGCCTCCAACGGGATATGGATGCTAAACGTGGAGCCTTCGCCCACGGTGGACTCCAGGTGGACTTCACCACCGTGTGCGGCAGCAATGGCCGAGACGATATTGAGTCCCAGCCCAGAGCCCTGGGTGCGTTCACCGCTGGAACCGCGGCCGAATCGGTCAAAAATACGTTGTTGGTCACCCGGTTCGATGCCCATCCCGGCATCGGCAACCCATAAATGTAGTTGGGCTATACCGGTATGACTACGGCGGATGGCACTACCTAATTTCACCGGGGTGTCTGGGGCGGAGAATTTCACCGCGTTGGCGCATAACTGCAGCATCGCCTGGGTCAACCGTATTGGGTCAATGGTTACGGTGGCTTGCGCTCGAGCCTCGAGTATCCAGTCGCGGGAGCCCAGGGCCTCGGCTTTGGTGGCGATATCTTGCATCAGCGAAGCAATATCGGTGGGGGCTGGCCGGATAAAATCGGTGCGGTTCGATTGCGCTAGCGTCACCAGATCGCCAACCAGCAACGACATCCGCTGTAGCTCGTCTAACCCGATTTCTTGGGTTTGCCGAACATCGTCTGGATCATCGGCATCAATCAGCTCCAGGTGGCCACGAATAATGGTGATCGGGGTGCGCAATTCGTGGCCCACGTCATCGAGTAACTGCCGTTGCTGTTGTAACGCCAGTTGGAGCCGGTCCAACATGTTGTTAATCGTCTCGGTTAGTTCCGCAAACTCGTCATGACCGCGTGCTTGGATACGGGAATCTAGATCCTGTTCCGAGATGCGTTGTGCTGCCTCTTGCAAATCCCGAACCGGCTGCAACATTCGACCGACCAATAGCCAGGCAGCAACACAGCCAATGAGCATGGCCCCGGCGCCTGCGCCGATAAACGTCGCCAACGAAACACGCAGCTCGTGCATTTCGGCTTGCGCATCGAAGGCCTCAATGAATATGGCACTGGATGTGTCTTCGGCCAGTTCTACCGGCACCACGGCTACCCGGTACGTGGTTTGGTCGGTTGACAAAGTCGTGATGTAGGCAGTCTTGGGATCTAGCCCAGCAGCCCAGTCAACAAACTCTGGATCTTGTTCCAGCCGCAACGACACATTGGACGGCGCACTCCAGGCGATCTCACCATTTTGGATGCCCAACATACTTTGTGTTTGGGACAGCTGGTTGTATTGCATCGCCGTATACATCAGGTCTGTGGCCGCAGTGAAATGCTGTTGGGTATCGGGGTCGATGCCAGAATCCGCCAGCACGCGAATCTCTTCAACATCTCGAGAAAGCGAGGCATCCATCCTAGCGTCTAAATTCTTGCGTTCTATCACGTAGTTCACGGCGCCGGCAATCAGTAGGGTCAGACCGGTTAAAAGAATCATGCCGATCAACAGCCGGGCACGAACCGAAAGTCGACTGCCGGCAGCACGCTGTGACATATTAGTCGTCATCGTCGTCCCAATCGTCTTCGTCCCAGTCGTCATCATCGTCATACCAGTCATCTTCGTCCCAATCATCTTCATCCCAGTCGTCCTGATCGACGTCAATCGGCGGAGCGGGCTGAACCGGGGTGGTTTGGGCAGTTTCGTCTTCTTCGGCACTTGTAGATGGCGAGGACGACGGTGTGGATGGCGTCTGTGATGGCGACGGTGCGGGTTGGTGCGTATTCTGCACGGCGGGACCAAGATCGCGATCTTCGGGACCTGCCACCACGTCCTGGACGACAAAGAGTACGGCAACCACCACGACTAGGGCGGCTGCCGACCAAACGATCCGGGGGATTGCGGGGCGTGACATGCGTCCATTATGCCGTATTGTTTTCTACGACACGCGCCGATAATGCCTGCCCACCGCCTATCTCAAAGACACTACAGTGGAGGGGCAATACCGGTCCGACGTCGAGACCGCTCAGCCAGCAACGCACAAGGAATGCATATGACCATTGGGCCAACACCGCGGGTAAGACGTGTGTGGGACTGGTTAACCGGAGCGCACTCAAAAAAATCCGCATACTGGCTTATTCTGGGGCCGGCCATCGCACTAACCTGCATCGGGGTGGTCATGGTGCTGTCAGCTTCCTCGGTGGAGTTTATTGGCGGTGCTGGCTCGTTTGCCTCCCTGAGCTCTCAGGGCATTTACGCCATTCTTGGTCTTGTCCTGTTGTTCTGGATGGGCAGATGGACCCGTCGTACGTATCACAAACTGGCAGTTATTATGTTACTGGTCAGTATCGTCCTACTGGCGTTAGTGTTTACTCCGCTAGGTTTTGAAGTCAATGGTGGTCGCAGGTGGATTCGTATTGCCGGGCTATCGTTTCAGCCTGCCGAAGCAGCCAAATTGGCCTTTAGCGTCTGGGCCGGTTATGCACTTGCTGAAAAAGCTAAGCTTAAAGGCTACGGCAAAGACCTGCTAGTGCCCGTGATCGTCCCATTTGGTCTGATATTGTCCGGCTTAGTAATTGCCGGCAAAGATATCGGAACTTTGCTGATCGTATTGATGATTATTGCCGCCATTATTTACCTGGCAGGAATTCGAACCTCGTATTTAGTTATTACCGCTGTGGTTGGTCTGGTGGGCCTGACCGTGGCGACGATGCAATCGGGTAACCGAATGATGCGCATCGATGCTTGGCTTGGCAATTGCGACCACCCGGCAGACCCCTGCTACCAGTATGAACAGGGCATCTTTGCCTTAGCCTCAGGCGGCTGGTCCGGGGTTGGGTTAGGCCAATCACGCCAGAAATGGTCGTACATTCCTGAAGCCGGCAACGACCTAATCTTTGCTGTATTAGGAGAAGAACTTGGGCTGGTTGGGGCACTGTTAGTCATTGGTCTATTTATCACCTTGGGCATCGGCATGTTCCGGGTCGCGTATAACACCAAAGACACTTTTGTACTGATCACCACCGGTGCCATCATGACCTGGCTTTTGGGCCAAACGTTTATGAACATAGCGATGGTCACAGGTTTACTCCCCATTATTGGTGTGCCGCTGCCGTTTATTTCTTCGGGTGGTTCGGCATTACTCATGAGTATCCTCGCCGTTGGCGTCGTCCTGTCCTTTGCTAGAGATCAAGCACAAGAGATCCAGGATGGCACCCGCCAAGGTCAGCAAGCGACTGTTGATGCTAGAGAGGAAAAACCCGGAGCAGAAAATAATACGCTGGCCACCACCAGTAATCGTGATACCTAACCGGAGCGTGAGGCTTGCCCTGAGCGTTTCAATGCTACAGACTGTATTCCGTAGTAGTGAAA
>Ga0079226_10004453_pt1 | contig 10708 bp, 7 predicted proteins | sample Poulit2014_FD_76345 | JGI IMG/M metagenome (GOLD analysis project Ga0079226, IMG submission 76345) | Agricultural soil microbial communities from Georgia to study Nitrogen management - Poultry litter 2014 | ecosystem: Environmental > Terrestrial > Soil > Agricultural land | place: USA: Georgia...
AGAATAATGCCAACGGTGCCTTCCGTTCCGGCCAGAGCAGCTGCGAGATTGCGGTTGTTTTCTGGCAAGAGATGCTCCAGGGAATACCCCGAGATCTGGCGGTTGAAGCGGCCAAATTCGGTACGCAATACTGACAACTCTCCCATGACCAAATCTTCCAGGCCGGGTACCGCGTCGAGGCCGTTGGGACCAGCGCCAACTTCAAGGACCACTCCGTGTCCGGTCAGTAACTTGATCGTCACCACGTTGTCTGCGGTGCGCCCGTACGACAGTCCGTGAGGGCCACAGGCATTATTGCCGACCATGCCGGCGACGGTGCAGCGATTAGCACTGGAAGGATCCGGCCCAAACCGTAGTCCGTAGGGGGCAAGCTCTTGTTGCAGATCAGAGAGCACCACACCCGGTTGCACGGTTGCGGTGTGGTTTTCGGGATCGATGTGCAGCACTCTATTCATGTACTTGGAGAAGTCCAGTACCAGACCCGGCCCAATAGAGTTACCCGCCATCGAGGTGCCGCCACCGCGAGCCGTCATGGCAAGCGAGTATTCGCGGGCAATATCCAGTGCAGCAATGACGTCGTTAGAAGTTTGGGGTAGCACGACGATATCGGGGACGACACGATAGTTTGAGGCGTCGGTGGAGTACATCGAACGAGTCAACGATGACGCATCAACGTCACCGTCCAGCAACTCCGTCAGGCGCGCTGCGATGTGTTGGACGCGATCCAGGATGGTTGGCGCTATATCAGTCATCTCAAATGGCTCCTTCCCCACCTTGTCTTGCACTCCACTACACGTTGAGCCTTGCGGTCAATAGGTGACGGGACCGGCAAGAACCGTGAGCTCGTGGAGTTGTGGGCGCCAGAGCGCTGCCCGCACAGCTGTAAGCTCCTTGAGGTGCGACGGCGTGACCTCATCCAGCGCCCGCATGTACTCGGGAATAATCTCACGTGGTAGCCGCAGCCCCATCGTCAAATGGGGAATCCAGCGGGGACCACGCCCATCAGGGTTGAGCGCACTGATCTCACGGGCGGCGATCTCCAGTTCATCAGAGGTTTCCAGGAGCCAAGCAACAGTTTGTTTGCGTTTGGCCCCGAAGACAACGGTGCCCACCCGCCGAAAGTTGGCAGGAATTACCGGCGGGAGCAACTGCGCAGCACGCTGCACGACGTTGTCTGCCATGGACGGCGAAAACGTAACGGTGATATGTGGTTTCTGTTGCTGCGCAGGAAAACCGAGCTCCTCGAGACGTGCGAACACCTCACGCACTTGCTGCTCCTGGTCTTCCGGAAGATACAGCAGAATGTTCTCGGGTGACGCCATCAGTTCCATCTCCCCGCCGTAGTTTTGTGCCTCACCTACGACCACACGCGCAGTCGGATCAGTCCACCCTCATCGTAGCCATAAGGCTGCCATGCATCCATATTTACTCACGTTCAATGAACGGCAGCACACTGGAGCCGTCCCCCATCGAGTCCGTCCCGATGACCCCCAGTGAACCGTCCGCCTGCAAGATCACCGCCTGGACATCAGCAAGTGACCCTTGCCCGGATTGACGGGCAGCGGTGTGAACGTCGATCTCGGTGAGCCGGTGCCGACGCAAGGCCTTCAACTGCAGCTCACCGTTGTAGTAGAGCAAAACTGGGGGCGAGTCGAGGAGTCGGCGCATGAACTTCCACCGTGATCGTAAGGCAGCGAGCACCCACTGGATGACCACCAGCAAGACCAATGCCACGACCGCCTGGGCGAGGCTGACCTCCACCGCAGTGACGACGCGGCCGAACACCGAGCCGAGGCTCACTGCGATGACGAAGTCCAGCGGGGTCATCTTCGACATCGTGCGCGGCCCCGTCCCTCGCAGGAGGATGACCAGGGTGAGATAGCCGCCCGTGCCAATCAATAAGGTGTGCCAGATGGAGGACCAACCGGTCCAAAAGTAACTCAAATCCATAGGCCCATTTTGGCAGGCCCGTCTTGGTGCAGCTGGCTACGTTACTGCTGCGAACTGAAATGCTCCATCGGACCGATCTGGTAATGAACCGTCAGTGCGCGTGTACCTACGCTATCGAACCTACTGGGCTGATTCAGCCGGTCGGAGCACCGACTCAGGCTTCCGAAACTGCGGGCTCTGCCCCGGTGAAAATCGATACTGGGAGTTATCCACACATCCCACACATCATGAAGAAAACCCAGAATTTCAGGTCTATGGTTGATCCCACATCACAAGAAATATGAACGAGGGGACTCTCAAACCATGGTGTCATCGAAGCTCGCCGCCGCCGCTAGAAAATTTCCAGATCCTGCCGAATTGGAACGCCGCAATCGAATCTTAACAGTGATCGAAGCAATCACCGATAACGGAGGTTATCGTCACTACATTTACTCAAAAACGTATGGAAAAACATCGTTCCGATTTGCTTCCTATGACAGTGGTAGTGGAGACAACGCAAAGATTTTCTTTGGTGATGACCTAACGTTTGTACGTGCATTCGATCATGAGGCGCACACCAATCCCTGGCTCACAGGCGAAATTTGGCCAGGCGTTCTTGACAACATCCCCTTACGATGTCGGCGGTTCGTTGAGCACGATGCCCCCAAAATAACATCCGCACTTTGGCACGCTGGTGCCGGCTGGGAACACGGCAGCCCTGTGTCGCTTCCGAGTGGTCAAGAACCAGAGCCCACATTTTGGATGTTTGACCCCGTCGTAGATAACTTCTCGGCACAAGCCTTAGCGGAAAGTTTCAGCGTCCACACGGACAGCAATATCTCCCCTCAGGCTCTCCAGCCATTCCTTCACGAAATCCCCCTGACTGAGAAAAACATTCATCTCGTTAACCCGGAGGCGAGCACAGGCTACGTAAAACAGGTGGCCGAAACAGCAGGATACCCTTCGCAGCTATAAACGGCTGATTTCATTTCCGCGATGTATCCTGTCAACACAAGTTGGTTTGAGCTGGATACGTAGTTCGTAGTTCACTTGCAGACTCATCCAGAACTCGTCGGGTGCCCCTAAGTGTCGAGCACGTCGTCGTCGCACATAGCTCCGCAGCTGAAGCTGTTCGAGTTAGCTCCCTTTGCATCAGACCATCCCGAATTTACTTCCGGTTCCGCGCCACCGACGCCTCACTATGAGAAGGTAGTGGCATGATGAACGACTCTCTAACTGGGGTCAGGCCACTGTCACCGAAGATTCAAAACCGTCAGAAGGTCTAACGGAACGAGACCCGCCCCCTATCTGTCATATCAGATGTCACTTATTCTTGAAGCAGGCACTTCCACAAAAATAGAACTGTTTCCACAATATTAGAAAACTCTTAGGCATTTCTCTTTCCCCCAAGATATCGAGTTCAGAGCTTCCCGTCACGGTAGAGCCCCAGCAGTATCCCTTGCATCGGAGGGGTGTATTCAATAGTGGTGTACTCTTCACCTTTCGCGTTTCTTCTTTGTTCCACCACCACTCCCAATACACCCGCCAGTTTCGACGGAATCCACTTTCCTGGTGCGCCCTCGAGGATTCCGGCCTCATTGAGTCGCGTATTGAAGTCACGCGCGTTTAGATCCATATCTTGTTCACGAAGAACAAGTTCCTCACGCCAACGTTTGAGCATGACGCTGACCGTTGCCGCTGGTTCGCTTGGCTCCGGCACAGGGACATTTGCAGACAGCAATGTCGCAGGCACTTCAGTCGCAGGCTCTTTTACCGACATGGGCCTCACTGGTTCCGGCTTTTCTTGCTCAGTGGCAGTTTCGTGAGTCGTCCGCTCAGTGAAGTGTGCATCAGATCGCTGGGCGAACCCAGCCATGACGCTGAATACGTGACCGTTACCCCAGCGATTTTTTGCAGCGAAAACTATGAACAGGTCCTTAGCACGCGAAACGGCCACATTGATGAGCTCTGGATTCGCATCGATGAAACTCGCCTGATCAGTGTTTTGTCCATACGCAGCGGAAAACAGCACGATCGGTCGCTCTGCTCCCTGGAGACGATGCGCCGTGCCCACTGTAATTTTCTCCCATAACCGGGACGGCAATGAAGCTGTCGCTGGTGCAGAGCTTGCCGCTTTTCGGAGCTCTTGACTGATGAGACGCGACTGGGCACTGAACGGTGTCACCACGCCAATCAGTTCATCTGCAGCGACCTTCTCATTCGGATTGGACACTTGGGAGTGATAAATCTCAAAAAAGCGAGCGTAATTCTGCACAATCCAATTGGCGAGCGCTTCGGCTTCCACCTGGTTGGTACGGCTAGAACCTTGCCTCGAATCTTGTGATCCTGGTACTTCGTGGAACAAAAACGCTGGCGTCATAGCATCGAGTGTTGAAGCATTGGCAGGACGCTTCGGTTCTAACAAATCGTCATACAATAGAGCGTTGCAGAATCCGATGATCTCCGGATGACAACGAAAATGTTCCGCAAGGAACAACCCTGGGTTACCATTTCCGTAGCTCCACGGTGAAGCATGACTAGCCGCCCTCATCAGACTTGACTGGGCTGAGCATGCCATACCCCGATCGTGTAGCTGCATGGTCCAAACATCTGGTTCTATGCCAACGGTTTCGGCTACTTCCTGATCGGTCTGCTCATCAATGGACCACACCGGCGCCAGTTGTTTCTCATCCCCTACCACGAGGGCGCGGGTAGCCAGCGCAAAACTGGGCAGACCAATCGGAGTGTCCACCTGGCCTGCCTCGTCAACAATCAACAAGTCGATACGCCCGATATCAAAATTGGTGGGTTCACCGCCTTTGGTATACAGACGAAAATATTTGGGCACCTGGTACGCAGTCATCACAAAACATGGCGTGAGAGCCGCCGCCTGTTTCCAATACCGGCGCATAACTCCTGGGGTATTCTTCCATCGGTCGTCAGGTTCGATGAAATCTTCATTGAGAAGCCACTGCGCTTCGTAGTAGTGCACTGCCAGCCAGAATTGTGCGTACCGCAAGGTCACGTCAAGTTTCTGGTCCAGTTCCTCGAGACTGGTGCAATCCTTCAGATCGGTCACTTTGTCGGTCGACCGTAGGTATTCGGACGCTTCCACCTTGGCACAGAGATCAAGGTAACCGCTCGATCTGCCCTGTGATTCCATGGTCTCCAGCAGTTTGATGCGGTACTTGTCCAGTTCCAATAACGTCCCGTGAATTAGCTGTTGCAACTCAGCGATATCTGCAGAGTGCCCGAAGTACGCATGGGCACTGGTCACAAAGCGGTCCTTTGCACCCTTCAGGTATTTTTCTTCGCTGTAGACCGTGTATGTGTGATTTTTGCGCGTTTGCTCTACGAGGTACTTCTTCCTCGCCTGGCTCAGTTTCGCTTTCGAAGGGCAATAGACCGCCAGCGACCGCAGCGATGTATCAGCGGAGGCATAACCATCCTCTTCTTGGGGAAGCCACCGAAAGTCCAATGGACCGGGCTCATCTTTTGCCACAGATCCGAATGACGAAATAATATTAGTCACGGCCTGGTTGTTGGTGGAGGTACCTACGATAATGGGGGCATCGGCCCTCTCTAAAGCATTTCTGGTCACGAGGTTCGCCACAACCGACTGCAACATGGTGGTCTTACCCGTGCCGGGAGGACCGCTTACAGCGGTCACTTCGCCGTCGGTCCCGTTCAGATATGCGTATACCGCACGACGTTGCGAAACGGTGAGCGGAAATTCCTCGCTCATTGACCCACATGACTGTTTTGCCGTGGCATAGAGCCCCTCCGCGCGGTCGATTGTCCTCTCATGGAGTCTCGGGCTCTGCCACCCTGTGCACATCTGTTTGACAAGTGCAGGCACCTTCTCGCGGCTCAGGTAGTCATAGACTTCCAACAACCCGCCGACGGCATCAATCCGATCAAATTCTTGGACATAACACTGGATATACTCGACAGTCTCGCCGTCATTTTGGTGTTGCTCTGCGAAATCTTCAACTGTAACTCCGGCAACCTTCTTAAAGAGCCTGGTTGCCAATTCGATTGCGTCAGCAAACGACTCGGTCTGAGAAATTTGTGCGTTGAGTTCGGCACGCGAATACTTCCAGAAATCAGCTAACGAACCGACCATAACCTGCCGGTTGCTGACAGCTGGTGAGACAAGACGGTCCGAGGGGATCCAGGGCGAGTTGGCGGTCTCTAACTCGGGTTCTAGGCGGCCGTCTCGAAACAACTTCGCGGCAATAAGCAGAAGACCGCTATGACTTGTAGCGCCCTGATGCAAGGACACAAGTGAGACTACAACGGAGATCGGGGGATCCTCGCTCGTACCTGTCGCCTCGTCATGTGCGTCGAAAAGTATGGCAGCGTCCTCAGGAGTCATGAACCCAGTGCGGAGCTGTTCCTGGGGTGTCGCCACAAAAACTGAATCTCGAAACGTCACTTCGTCGAGTTTTCCGCGTTTGAGTACCCGGGAAAAATACTCCGTGACCTTCCTCGCATCCACTTCCGGATGCGTCTGATGGCTGTTACATGTGCCTGACCGGACTGGATTCTCTGACTCACTACGAGACTCCCTCGCTGTGGCTTTGTTCCGCTCATCCGTCTTGGCGCGTTTCAGAAGCCGAGAGAAGAATCCTTTACCCGTACTCGTCTCAGACATAACCAACTCCTCGCCCTATCGTGTCGATCGTTCACCACTCTATTTCGTGAGCACAAAGGAGCACGATTGCACCGCATCGTTGCGTGTCGTACGCCATATCGTCATCCAGTAAGTCAGGCCAGTGATCTTACCAACGAGTAATTGGGAAATGACCCAAGTCACTGGCAGGTAGCATGCAACCATGTCCAACAAGCACCAGGAAAATGACGTTGACCCTGCTATCGAATCGTCTCGGCCAAGCCCTGAAATGGCGATCGCGCATGAGGCGAGTGAAGTCATCTCTCACATGCTTGGAGACGGTCTATCAGTCATCGACCCTACGACTACTATTTGGACGGCTGGGGCTGCCGAAGAACTCCGAGTCAGGGTCGAAGAAAACCCCATCCTCGGAACAGACCTGAGCCAGTGGGAGAAACTCGATAAACAACTCGCAGGAGCACCACAAGAGGTAGTACTTCTTGCAGCCGAACTCGTCTTTCTACGTGAACACCCGTTACGTTCCTCTCTACCCACCACTCGCTTAGCTCACGTTAACCAGGTGCTGGGCCACTTGGATTCCCCCTTGACGGTCCCAGAACAAATGTCCAAGTTGCTGGCACGCCCCGCCGGGACTGCAGGGTTTGATGCAGGGTTCTCCTACAACGGTGCGCTGTGGTTGCACCTCATCTGGGCTTCCACCTTTATACGCTACTGGAATGAGCTGTCGGAAGCCGAGCGCGAGACAGCTCGGACTGACCCGTGGGCATTGCAGCAAGTGATGCTCGACTCCGGCAATGACCGTGCCGATATCCGCAATACATTACAGTTTCTCGCTCGGCCCGACACGTTCGAACCGATCATCTCTGTGTCCAGGAAGAAGAAGATCCGCGATGGTCTTGCCGATCGGATCGGTGGCTCCACAGGCGAGACGCCAGTGGCAATCGATCGAGATCTGTTCGACATCCGTGGCTCCCTAGCTCAAGATATTGAAGGGCCATTTCACTTCTGGACAAGCGGCGTGGCCGAGCTTTGGGATGGGACAGCAAACGCTGAGACCGCCGGCTTGGACGAGCCTCGTCCTCGCCACTATTGGCTTTACTCCCCCGGCGCTCAGGCGTCGATGTGGGAAGAGTTCTCGTCCAACGACATCATGGGGATCGGTTGGGACGAACTCGACGACCTTTCCCAGTACCCGAGCAGGGAAGCCATACGCCAGTTGCTCGACACCGAAGGCACCGGCAAGTCTATGAACAACGGTGTGCTTGCGGTGTGGCAGTTCCAAAATGAAATCGCTGTCGGCGACATCGTCTACGCGAAACGCGGGCGAAAAGAAATCATCGGACGGGGCGAAGTCACCTCAGAGGCTCGGTACGATCCGGAGCGTGACTCATTCCGAAACGTTCGATCTGTGAACTGGACGCACGTAGGCTCTTGGGATCACCCAGGAAACGCCGCACTCAAGACGCTCACCAATATCACTGCCGATAATGATTACGTAGAAAAGCTCGAAGGACTCTTCACGGACGAAGAAGAACCGGAGCTGACCGTACCGTCCACGCCACTCCAGTATTACGACAAGGCAGCATTTTTGAACGAGGTCTACCTGTCCGAAGAACGGTACGATCGATTGAGCTCTCTACTGACACGCAAAAAGAACGTTATCCTCGCTGGCCCACCGGGCGTCGGAAAAACGTTTGCTGCCAAACGTCTTGCGTACTCGATTATGGGAGCCAAAGATCCAGAGCGCGTCCAAATGGTGCAGTTCCATCAGAGCTATTCCTACGAAGACTTCATGATGGGATACCGGCCCACCGAAACAGGCGGATTCGAACTTGCCGAGGGCCCGTTCTACCGGTTCTGCGAAGAAGCCCGAGCCGACGACCTCGATAAACCGTATTTCTTTATCATCGATGAGATCAACCGCGGCAACATTTCCAAGATCTTTGGCGAACTGCTCATGCTCATTGAAGCCGACAAACGCGGACAAGAATTGCGTCTGTTGTATAAGAATGAACGATTCCACGTACCCGCGAACGTTCATATCATCGGCATGATGAACACAGCCGACCGGAGCCTTGCCGTACTCGACTATGCACTGCGCCGCCGGTTCGGATTCTTCGAAATGGCCCCAGGCTTCAACTCAGCCGGATTCACCCGCTGGCAACAAGCTGTCGGCAGCCCAGAACTCGATGCTCTCGTCGAAACAGTCGTTGACCTCAACCAAGAGATCGCAGAGGATCCGGCTCTTGGACATGGTTTCGCCATTGGTCACAGCTTTCTCTCCAAACCCACGGGGACCGAGGCCGATGAATCATGGCTATTTTCCGTCATCGAAGATGAACTCATCCCGCTGCTTCACGAGTACTGGTTCGATGAACCAACCAAAGCCGATGAATGGGCGACCAAGCTCCGGGCGCCCGTCGCATGAGCAGCAGCTCAATTACCATCCACAATGTATACGTGATGATGGCGTACGCATTCCGCACGATCCGCGACGAAGGCAACGATCGAATAGCAACTGAGCCATTCGAACATCTGCACGACCTCTTCGCAGAGATCCTCATGCGCGGTGTCGGATCGCAAGTCAAGCGCGGCCTTCACCATGACTATCTTCCTCGCCAGGAGGAGCTCGCCACGGTACGCGGCCGAATCGACGTCACAAGTACCATCTCCGCTCGCACCATGACGCGCGGAAAACTGGTGTGCAACTTCGACGAATATGAGCCGGATACCCCGCATAACCGCGCCGTGAAGGCGGTCATTGTCCTGCTCATCCGTCACAGTGCTGTCACTCCGACGCGTAAACAAGCACTGCGGCGGCTACTGCCGTACCTGGACGCAGTCACATTGATTGCGCCAACCTCGATTCGGTGGAATGAACTCACCATCCACCGCACCAACGCTTCGTATCGGATGCTGCTCGGAGTCTGTGAACTGGTTGTTCGTGGCCTGCTCCCGCGAAAAGACTTCGGCAGTACCAAACTTGCTTCCTGGGTATCTGAGGACATGATGAGCAGCTTGTATGAGCGGTTCTTGCGCGAATACTACCGTGTGCATCATCCCCACCTCTCTCCAACTGGTTCGAAGATCCCCTGGGACTATGACACCACCAGCGCTCTTGGTGCTGAGCAACTGCCGGGTATGGATACCGACGTGACACTGCGGAGTGACAGTCGAACCCTCATCATCGATGCAAAGTTCTACAGCTCTTCATTGCAAGTCGGTAGGTGGGGCAAAGAATCGGTGCATTCAAACAACCTATACCAGATGCTTGCCTACACGAAGAATGCCGATGTGGATAGTAATGGGTCGGTCAGCGGGCTATTGCTATATGCCCGCACTGACGATGCACATCAGCCCGACCTGGATGTCGTCATTCAAGGCAACCGGATCGGTGCTCAAACGCTCGACCTCAATCAGCCGTGGCCCCGTGTCCGTGAGCAACTCGAAGAGATTGTCGGATGGCTCGAGAACTGAACTACCATTCAGAATGTTCTCGGGTGATGCCATCGTGTTGTGCCCTTCCCCGGACCATAATGCTGATCAGGATCCTTCACCCTCACCTACGACAACGCGCGGGATCTTGAAAAGAAGTATTGCACCCGTACACATTGCACATGGCGCGAGTATCGTAAATAGGGTGCAATCTGTGGAATCCCAGCGTGAGCAGTCGGATCAGCTAGCTGAACACGCTGATTGTGGCCGGCTCCAATGATCTCGCCGCGATGATCGACCAATGTGGATCCGATGGGGAGCCCACCCTCGTCGAATGACTTTTGGGCCTGGCTCTTGGCAAGCGAAAACGCTTTGCTGTCCGATCCTTGCCACATAACTGTCATCGTAGCAATAGGACTGCTATCCATCTATAGGTCGTGAGGTCTTCCCAACATGCGAAAGGCCCGCCACCAATCGGTAGCGGGCCCTTGAGATTCGTCATTTAGCGGATGGTTTTGCCATGCCGTGGTCTACTGACGGTGTTTGCCTTCCGCAGCCTCTTCGATCAGCTTGGCGTTGAACGCGTCGAGATCGCCTGGGTTCCGTGAGGTGGTTAAACCATTATCTACGACGACTTCTTGGTCGACCCAGTTGGCTCCCGCATTCTTCAAGTCGATGGAAATCTTATCGACGCTGGTGACTTTCCGG
>Ga0079226_10004457_pt1 | contig 10704 bp, 9 predicted proteins | sample Poulit2014_FD_76345 | JGI IMG/M metagenome (GOLD analysis project Ga0079226, IMG submission 76345) | Agricultural soil microbial communities from Georgia to study Nitrogen management - Poultry litter 2014 | ecosystem: Environmental > Terrestrial > Soil > Agricultural land | place: USA: Georgia...
CATACGAGCCGATCCCGAGCAGAATAAACAGCCCCATTAAAACGATATTAATACGATTGGACCTAAAATGCGGTTTCATATAATCCCGTCTGATATGACTTGCCCACCCGAAATCCTGCTATCAAGGAGTATTCGGGGCTTTCATTCTGCTCCCGATCTCGAGAAACCCCCTGCAAGAAATCCCGTCATCAAGGTGTGTTCGAAACTCTCACCCTAAAGTAACAGTCCATGCCGGCACATCTCAACCCGTGCCGGACACACCATAAAAGGCAGCATCGGGTGATGATGCCTCCTAAAAAGAGCTCGAAATCTGGCCGTATTCGCCTGATTCGCAGTATATGTTGTCAAAACCGAACCACTCCTAAGCCGATGCTTTTCTTTTTTCGTAAACAGGCGGAGCATTATTGTCGATCGTTTCTTTGGTTATAATACAGCGCTCGATATTTTTCATCGAAGGGAGGGTAAACATGATATCCAGCATTGACGATTCCATGATGGATCGAAGTCCGCGCGCGCCGGTTTTCCGTTTCAGCGCCTTTTCCACGATGTGATCAAGGGCTTCTTCCTCGAAAATAAGTTCAACTCCCTCCATTTGAAACAGTTTTTTATACTGTTTAGTCAGTGAGTTTTTAGGTTTTACCAAAATGTCGATCATTGCACTTTTTGAGAGCTGGTGCAGTCCTGAAATGACCGGCAGACGACCAATCAGCTCCGGGATTAACCCGTACCGCTGCAGATCCTGAGGTTCTACGTAGGTAAAAATATCGGGATCCTCCCTGTCAAAAGTCACCTGTTCCTCGGAGTGAAATCCGAGCGAACTCACCGACAGGCGCCGCGAAATAACTTCCTCCAGTCCGCTGAACGCCCCGCCGCAGATGAACAGGATATCCGAAGTATCGACCTGTATAAAACTTTGCTCGGGATGCTTGCGCCCCCCTTTGGGCGGGATATTTGCTACTGTGCCTTCCAGAATTTTAAGCAGTGCCTGCTGTACTCCCTCCCCGGAAACATCGCGCGTAATAGACGGATTGTCGCTCTTTCGTGCCACTTTATCCACTTCGTCGATATAGACGATACCCCGTCTGGCCTGCTCAATATCATAGTCAGCCGACTGCAACAGGCTTGACAAAATACTTTCCACATCTTCGCCCACGTAACCGGCTTCGGTAAGCACCGTAGCGTCGGCGATAGTAAAGGGTACATCAATGGTATTGGCCAGCGTACGCGCTAATAATGTTTTGCCGCAGCCTGTAGGTCCCAGTAACATGATGTTGCTTTTTTCCACTTCCGTACCGTCGAACTCGTCCTGTATATCCGAGGATATGCGTTTGTAATGATTATAAACGGCTACTGAAAGGGTCTTTTTAGCTCCTTCCTGGCCAATCACATACTCGTCGAGGTTGGCTTTTATTTCGGCCGGCTTCAGCAGGGGCTGGTAATTCTGCTCCCGCTTTTTAGACATAGAAGCCAAATCACTCTTCACAATTCCAGAAGCGTCAGCTACACAACGGTCACAGATATATACATCGTCCGGACCAGCAACCATACTGTTCACTTCATGACTCGAACGGCCACAAAACGAGCAGTGAATGGTATTATCATTATTATGTTGTTCCTTATCACTCATAATCTTCAGTTCATGTATTGAAAATTATTTTTCTTTTCCACCGCGTTTCATAATGTTATCCACCAGACCGTACTCTTTGGCTTCTTCGGCGCTCATCCACTTGTTACGGTCAGAATCCCTCATTACCTGCTCAATGTCTTTACCACTGTGCTTTGCTAACACATTGCTGATGAGCTTTTTGATCCGAAGTATTTCCTGCGCCTCAATCTCAATGTCGCTGGCCTGGCCGCGGACGCCGCCGAGCGGCTGATGGATCATTACCCGTGCATTGGGCAGCAGATTCCTTTTACCCGACGCACCGCCGGCCAAAAGTACCGCGCCCATGGAAGCTGCCATACCCACACAGGTCGTCGCAACATCGCAGGTGACATACTGCATGGTATCATAAATAGCAAAACCCGCCGATACCACGCCACCCGGGCTGATAATATACAAATTAATATCCTTTTCGTGATCTTCGGCCTGCAAATACAGCAACTGGGCAACGATTGAACTTGCTACCGCATCGTTAACCGGCGTACCCAGAAAAATAATACGATCTTTAAGCAGGCGCGAATAGATATCAAAGGCCCGCTCGCCCCGTTCGGTTTTCTCAACCACCATGGGGACCAGGCTGTTGTTCTGAATTCGGGAAACATCGACATTCTCGGTATTCGGTACTTCGTATAAAGGCTGCTTGTTCATAATCTATTTAAAAAATAAGTCTTAATTTAAGAAGGCTTTGCAAAACTGTTCTTTTACTCAATATCTACATTTTTGCGATTCCAAAATCCTCACTTATTACGAATAAGCTCCAGTTTTGAAATCGCTCACACTTTGATATTGGCCAAAACACCTAGTTTTTCCAAAGCCTTCTTTAGTTTCATATAATTATATCATGCGGCCGGGGTATCAGCGTCCCCCTCTTCTTCATTTTTTTTCTCATAGGCTTCTTTATCCATTTCGTTGATCGTCACTTCACCTTTCAATTTTTCAAATACTTTATCTTCGCGGATACTGTTGCGGAGACTCTCCAGCTGCTGAGGATTTTGCGCAAAAAGGTTACGCATTTGATCGATGGTGACCCCGTACTGAGCCGCCTGCATTTCGAGATGTTCGTCAATATCTTCGGGCTTTATCTCGATATCGTCAAATTTTTCCTGCAATTTCTCATTCAGAAAGACCCATTTGGCATCTCGCAGGGCACGATCATGTATATTTTCCCTGTACTCCTCCGCATCGAACTCAGCCGGTAATTCGCCGCCCGATTCCTGCTCGACCCGCTGCACATACTGGTCCTTGACCTGCTTCAAAAAAACCTCGGGAACCTCCAGATCATGTTTATCAACAAGCTCATCGATCACATCGTTCTTAAAAAGATCATTTGCAGACTGATCGTAATAGCTCTGGATGCGGCTTTTGACCAGACTTCTGTATTCATCCGTATTCCTGGCTTCCTGATCGCTCTGCTGCTTGGCAAATTCGTCCGTCAATTCAGCCTTGTGTAGTTTCTCGACCTTATTGACAACCAGCAGGAACGCGTGGGTATGATCATCATGCCCGATTTCTACCTCCACTTCGTCGCCGACAGAATGCCCCACAAGGTCATCGCGGAACTGGGCGGACTCTTCCCTGTTCAGATCCATAACCTCTTCAGCCGCATTTTCCTCATCCGGCTCTCCGTCTTCCAGCGGGATAGCATTAACGGTGACCCGGCTGGCTTCTGTAATCTCTTCCTCTACTTCTTCCCAGTCGCCCTGCTGTTCGCGCTGACGCTCAATTTCCTCCTCCACCTCATCATCGGTCACATCATGCACCAGGCGATCGACAGTCATTCCACTCAGATCTTTCAGTTCAAAATCGGGACGAGCCCCTATTTTAAACTTCGCTTCGAGTTCGTCATCTTCCCATATAAGATCCAGCATCTGGCTTTCTCCGACCGGATCGTGCTCGGGAACCACCTTCTCTTCAAATACTTCCTGAACATATTTGCTAATTTCTTCCTGTTCAATTTCGTCACCAAACCTTTTCTGCACAATCTTCAACGGTACCTTGCCGGGACGAAACCCCGGCATATTAATTTGTGCCCGGTATTTTTTGTAAGCCTCCCTGAAGTTCGGCTCCAGATCTTCCCGCCGGGCCGAAATTACAATTTCCTTGTCTACAGAGGTAATATCATTTACAGTTATTTCCACAGATTTACTCCAAAAAGTATTTAATTAGAACGATGAGAACTATTCAACTTACATTGAATGTACGAGAGGGGGGACTCGAACCCCCACGCCTTAAAGGCACTAGATCCTAAATCTAGCGCGTCTACCAATTCCGCCACTCTCGCATACGCGCACCCTCCTCCACCTGTTATCTACGGGGGTTTCAGAGCCACGAAAACTACAGCTTTTTTGGTCTTTTTTCAACATAAATAATTCCCGTTGGCGGATGGAAAATGCTATGAGACGATGGACTATTTTTGTAGCTTAAGGCGTCTACAGCAACCGAAAAATCATCAATTCAGCACTATGTTTTTTAATCTTCGTTTGGTCTATATCACGACCGGAGACAAACGGGAAGCCAGAGCTATCGGGCGGACACTTGTTGAAGAGAAACTCGCAGCCTGCATCAATATTGTTGATGGAATGGAATCCATTTACCGGTGGGAAGGGGAAATTGTGGAGGAGCAGGAGACCATACTTATCGCCAAAACGCCCTATCACAATGTAAGGGAGCTCACTGACCGGGTCAAAGAATTACACAGCTACGAATGCCCCTGCGTTATTTCGCTGCAGCTTACCGAACAGGAAGGAAACAGCGAATACCAGCACTGGCTAATCAGGAACTCAAAAAAACAGCGAATTGATTATGAAATCGGGGATATTTAGTTAAGCCCTGCTAATGCCTGCCTTCCCCCGCCGGTGCAATTCTGCCCCGGATCCGGCTTTTTAAGTATCAAAAAACCCTGATAAACCTGCATCTTATTGCCGGTGCAGCTCGGTTGCGAGTTCGAGTTCGCTGGAGGGTACAATGATAAACCCGCGCCTTATTGCCGGTGCAGCCCGCACTCCGTTTTGGATTGATCACGCCAGCGCCCTTCGCGTCCCATGCCGGGCGCAGTACAGTGCGTGCATCCAACGGAATGATAGCCCTGCTCCTTCAGCGGGTGCTGCGGAAGCCCATGACCGACAATATATTCCCGGACCAGCGAACGGTCCCAGTCAATCAGCGGATAAAACTTCAGCATCTCCTCTTTTTGGTCTATAATCCGAAGCGAGCTCCGATGCCCGTTCTGAAATCCGATTAATCCTGACATCCACACGTCATGCTTCTCTTTTATCCCCCTGAGGGGTTCCATTTTGTTAATCCGACAGCACTGGTCCGGATTCCGGCTCCAAAGCTGGTTCTTCTCGGTCATCTTGTGCTGGACGGGATCGGGGTGCAAATCAATGACGGTTAAATCCAACAACCGGGTCAGCCGCTTTTTATACGAGAGGGTTTCCTCAAAATGATAACCGGTATCAATGAAATAGATCGGGCATTCCGGCTTAATGCGGCTTACCAGATGCAACAATACCGCTGAGGTCGTCCCGAATAAAGAAGTAACCAGCACACTCTCAAAAGAATTAAAAATCTGCGCAACGCGGGCATCTACAATTTTAGCCGAAAGCGAACGATTTACCTTTTCTTTATTGACAAGATACATTTAGATTTCTTTTTGGGGCTGCCTTCATTCCAGTTTAATCAACCGTTAATCCATTAATTTAATAGTGAATATCTTAAAAGTCGAATATAATAATAATATCTGCCAAGCCAGCATTAATCGTCCCGCTTTCGGCCAGGCTGCAAAACCAAAAAAGGTCTTATACTCCCACCCTCAGCCGATAAGGCTTCTTTGGAAATTCCGTGTCCGCAAAACCGGGAAGACATCCTACTCCTTGATTTTCTTCCGGAGCATCATTTTGGTTTCGTAGAGATCACCCCTGCGCCAAAGCTCGATACGCATGGAATCTCCTTCTGAATATTCCCTGAGCAGCGCCTGCGCATGCAGCTTACTTTGTATCCGCTCGTCACCGATTTTCAGAATAATATCGCCGGGCATAACCCCGGCTTCAAATGCGGGTCCGTCTTTATTTACACTTTGAACAAAAAGCCCGGGAATAATTTGCAGATTATATTTAGCCGCTATCTGATAGGTCATTTCCGTGGTCTCGAAGCCCGGATCAAATGGCAGCTGCACTTCCCCCGAGGACGAAAGCTGGCGAATAATTTTCCGGACCCGGTTGCTGGGGATTGCAAAACCCAGCCCTACAAAGCCGCCACTGGTTCCACCTGTAAAAATGAACGTATTCACTCCAATCACCTTCCCCTCGCTATCGACCAGAGGTCCACCGGAATTCCCCCGGTTTATCGCCGCATCCGTTTGAATCATATCCACATAAAACCGCGGTTCATTCGGATTCGGCCGGAAATCGCGGTTGATCGCACTTACCACGCCAACGGTAACCGAAGGTTGGGCCGATTCAAAAAGCCCGAACGGGTTGCCCACCGCCAGCGACCATTCGCCTACGATAACGCTGTCTGAATTGCCAAACTCGACCGTCGGAAAGGAGCGGTCAGCCTGCATCTTGAGAAGCGTAATATCGGCCAGCTCATCGGTGCCAAGCACATCGGCTTCATATTGGTCTCCGCCGGGCAGGGAAATAACTACTTTCAGGGCACTTGTACCGGCTACATGCTGATTGGTAACCACCATGCCGTCTTCACTGATGATAAAACCTGAGCCCATACTGCTGACCTCCCGCTCGATCGGGGCCGAAAAAAACCGGTTATAAAAGTGATCAAATCCCACGCGGCGTCCTCCCTGCACCATCTCCGTAACCGTAATACTTACTACGGCCGGACTCACATTCTTTATCGCTTGCGTGATAGCCGTTTGCCGGCTGTTATTGATCGCGGCCGTCTGTACTTCGGGCTCTTTAATTTCCTGTTGTTCCGGCGTCTCACTGCTGTTTTCCTGTTGATGCAACACTCCTTTTCTGTTTTCCTGTTGTTGTGGGGAGGCCGGGGAGTGGATGGTATCGGAAGTGGATACGGCGGGTGTATCCTGCCGGGCGGCAGAATGATCCTGAGGAGATGAGTTGGTACAACCCGCCTTCAGCAGGGACAGTGACAGGATAGTGATAATAAAAAAAGGACACTTCATCCTTTGCAAGGTCAGGCATTTCAGGTTACGACTTGTCTATGCTCACCAGTTGCTTGGATCCAATATCCACAATTTCTTCTATCGTTTTTTTGAGCGGGCCCGCATGCCAGGCGCCGGATGCTTTTTTATGGCCGCCCCCGCCAATTTCGCGCGCCCATTTATTGACATCAACGTCATCGCTTTTGGATCGCAGGCTCATTTTTACCCCGTCACCCAGTGCTTTAAACAGGATTGCGGCTTTAATGCCGCGCACGCTGAGCGGGTAAGCTACAAAGCCCTCGCAATCGTCATTGGTGGTATTGGTTTCCTTGAGCATTTCTTCAGTAACGTACATAATGGCAATTTGATTGTCCTCAAACAGCTCAATGGTCCCCATAGCCCGGCTGAGCAGATGCAGCTGATTTAAACTTTTGTTTGAAAACACTTTTTCAGCCACCTCATTAGGTCGGAATTCACCCAATCGCAGCAACTCCGAGACAATACTCATGGTCTCAGGCGTAACACTGTCGTACTGCAACGATCCCGTGTCGGTTAAAATGCCCGTATAAAGCGCCTTGGCCACCTGTTCATCAACCTGGGTAATATCGTTCTGCAGAAAAATATGAAAGATAAGCTCGCAGGTTGACGACGCTTTTTCTACTGAAATGGTGATGTCAAATCCATCGTGAGGGTCGGGGTGATGATCCACCATGTAAGTCGGTTTGGGATCATCCTGTATGTAATCCGAATAACTTCCAAACCGCTTCGGTGAATTACCGTCCAGAACAATGTAAGCCTCGCATTTTTTAAGCAGCTTCTCATCGGGCTGCTGAATGGGAAAATACTCCGCGAGCCACTGTAAATTTAATGGTACGGGGTCGTCATTGAAAGCATAGGCAGTAATACCATTCCTTTTCAGCCACAAACAGGTGGCTACCTGCGCTCCGATGCAGTCTCCGTCGGGACGGATATGGGAATATACGCCGACGGTGCGATACTGCTTTAATTTTTGGACGAGTTCTTCAAACATAGTGACCGATTAAACCGCGAAAAATAAGCTTATTAAGATGGTACATAGGTTCGAAGAAAGCAATATTTTTTTCGAACTATAATCTTTTCATAAAGAAAGGCAGACCCACAAGTTGTGAGTCCGCCTTTTCTATTATCTGCCTTCCCAATTGAGTGAAGCCTGCAAAGGCTTACTCCGCGGGAACTGCCGGCTCGTCGATCGCAACGCCCAATCCTTTGGCGATACGCATCCCCAGCTCCCGGTCGGCGCGGAACCAGTGGCACAACTGCCGATTGATGATCTCATCGCGCTTGGGTCCGTCTATCCCATTCATATGGCCCACGGTATTATCTACCAGGTGTTGTTTGGCTTCATCATCCAATACCTCCCGGTACAGATTGCCGGGCTGGCTGTAATGGTCATCGTCATCCTTATTGCGATCAAACCAGTCGGCGATGCGCGAATCCAGCTCCACAGGTGACTGCCGGGCATTATCATCCTTTTCAATGTTGTCAAAGCTGTTCGGGTGATAGTTCATGCTGCTCCCCCCGTTATCGTCCACCGTCATCAAACCGTCGCGTTCATAGTTGTGCTTTTTATTATTCATATATGGACAACGGTTAACAGGGATCTGTTCGTAATTGGCCCCCAGCCGGTAGCGATGCGCGTCGGGATAGGAAAGCAAACGCCCCTGCAGCATCTTGTCGGGAGAGTAGCTGATGCCCGGCACCACGTGCGCCGGCGCGAAGGCCGCCTGCTCGACCTGGGCAAAATAGTTCTGCGGCACTTCATTCAACTCCATTTTTCCAACCTCGATCAAGGGAAAGTCCCCGTGCGGCCAGATTTTGGTGACATCGAATGGGTTCCAGGGAAATTCCCGGGCTTCCTGCTGGGTCATTACCTGGATTTTCAGGGTCCATGAGGGATAGTCACCTCTTTCGATGGCATTGACCAGGTCAAGCTGGGCATGATCCGGGTCCTCTCCTCTCATATTAGCGGCTTCTTCAGCCGTAAAATTTTTAATATTCTGGTCCGTCTTGAAATGAAACTTCACCCACACCTTTTCCCCGTCATCATTTATCAGCGAAAACGTATGGCTCCCGTAACCATTCATATGACGGTGGGTCCTGGGCGTTCCGCGATCACTCATCAGAATCGTTACCTGGTGCAGACTTTCGGGATTGTGCGACCAGAAATCCCACATCATCGTTTTACTCTGGGCATTGGTTTTGGGATGGCGCTTCTGGCTGTGAATAAAATCACTGAATTTTTTGGCGTCTTTCACAAAGAAAACGGGGGTATTGTTGCCTACCAGGTCCCAGTTACCATCCTCTGTATAGAACTTGAGGGCAAAGCCGCGGGGATCACGTACCGCGTCGGCGCTCCCCAGCTCCCCGGCAACCGTAGAAAAACGGGCCAGCATCTGCGTTTTTTTCCCGACTTCGGAAAATATTTTCGCCTTGGTATATTGGCTGATGTCGTGAGTTACCGTAAACGTTCCAAAGGCCCCGGATCCTTTGGCGTGAACAACCCGTTCCGGGATACGCTCGCGATTGAAATGAGCCATATCTTCATGGAGGATGTAATCCTGTAGCAGCAACGGGCCGCGGGGACCTACGGACTGGGAGTCCTCATATTCATAAAACGGTTTGCCGGATGCCGTTTTGAGCGTTCTTTTCGTATCATCTGTGTGATCAGACATAATATTTTTTTAGTATTAGGATTGGATGATATTCAGGGAATAGAAAATTTCAGTATTAAAAAACAATATTTTGTGTCATATAGTAAATATGTTTTTACTTACGGCCATATAGAGGAAATTTATATGACATTAATTTTTTTTCAGGTAGGGCGGTTTGTTACCTCCCCGCTCCTCCGCAGATCCGGATATTCGTTCTGACAAGCAATAAATTATATATTAGCTTCATTTTAACCGGCCAACGCGTTATATATTAAAAGGGCTTGCGGCGGATAGAGACAGAAATAGAATCAGTTATGGGAAATCGTTATAAAAGATACGCTCACGACATACTTCGCTGGACCGCCAGGGTTGTCGGGGTGCTGGTCCTCTGCTCCCTGACAGCCGTCATTCTTTTACGCTGGATCAATCCCCAGACGACTTCTTTCATGATGCAGCGGTCGGTTGCCGCGTGGTGGAACGGGGAAGAAAATTTTGATTTGCGTTATGAATGGTCCGACTGGCAGGATATCTCTGCCTCTGTGAAAATAGCGGCTATCGCCTCAGAAGACCAGAATTTCGCCAATCACTGGGGTATTGATTTCTCCTCCGTTCAAAAAGCGCTGGATGAATATGAACAGGGAGGAGACCTGCGGGGGGCAAGCACGATCACTCAGCAAACCGCAAAAAATTTATTCCTCTGGCCAAGTCAATCCTATATACGCAAAGGGGTAGAAGCATATTTCGCCTTGCTTATTGAGCTGTTCTGGTCCAAGGGACGGATTCTTGAGGTCTATCTTAATATAGCGGAATTCGGTGACGGTATTTACGGTGTTCAGGCGGCCGCCGGTCAGTATTTCAATACCACGTCCGCCGGTCTTTCCAGGGCTCAGGGCGCGCTCATGGTTACAGCATTGCCCGCTCCCAAACGCTATAACCTGTCCCGCCCGTCGGAATACATGCTTCAGCGCCGCAACTGGGTGATGCGTTATATGGATTTGCTGGGCAATGCCCACTACCTGGAGGAACTGTAGCAGCTATCCGTCATCTGCCATCCATCATCTGCCATCCGCAATCCGCCATCCGCCATCCGCAAGCCGCCATCTGCCATCTGCCATCTGCCATCTGCCATCCGCCATCAATGCAGCGTAATTAAATCCAGGATGATAGCATCCGCGATCCGGATACCCACCTCGGAGAGTTTGATCCGGGAATCGAAATTGAGTCTCTGTTCC
>Ga0079226_10004458_pt1 | contig 10703 bp, 8 predicted proteins | sample Poulit2014_FD_76345 | JGI IMG/M metagenome (GOLD analysis project Ga0079226, IMG submission 76345) | Agricultural soil microbial communities from Georgia to study Nitrogen management - Poultry litter 2014 | ecosystem: Environmental > Terrestrial > Soil > Agricultural land | place: USA: Georgia...
GCGGAAACGCCCTCTATGTTCAAAAGGATGGATAGCTGGATTAGGCGAAGGTTGCGTATGATACGCTGGAAAGAATGGAAACAAATACAAACCAAACATAAGAATCTCATGGTGAATGGGATTTCCAAGCAACAAACATGGGAATGGGAAAACAGCAGGAAAGCCTACTGGAGGGTTTCAAATAGTCCCATCATGCATAAAGCCCTTGGTGACAAGTGATTGGGTCACACAAGGGCTTAAAAGTCTACTGGCTAGATATCAAACAGAACGTTGGACTTAAATGAAACCGCCGTATACGGAACCGTACGTACGGTGGTGTGAGAGGTCGGGGGTTAACCGCCCCCTCCTACTCGATTATCCAACGTAAATTGTAATTTAGTATTAAAAAAATCGCTATTATCTTTGCAATAAATTGCTAGCGAACAAAAAAAGGCATTCGTGAAGCGAAAGGTTTAAAAAGCTGCATGAAATATTAATACTGAAGGTGATTTGCAAAAAAGAGAACATTAAATGCATACACATAAATAAGCCTATATAATTTAATTTTAAAAACGTTATACTACTTTTTTATTCATTAAAGAGTTGCTTAAATCATAAATTTCAGCAAGCAAAATAAAGCATACGCAAACTTCTTAGTTACTTATGAAAGTAACATATGTAATTTTCACTCTTTAATTAAATGTGCTTTTAAAGCAAAGCATTAAATAGCAATTAACAAACAACAATGTATAGTACCTGACATTAAGATTGGCAAAAGAACTGCGTTTTACTATTTCCTTTACACTATTCATCAGACTAATTATAAAAGGTTGTAAGTTAATAATTTCCAAAGCCACTGGAGTTTTAAAGCTGTGAAGTGGAACGAACTTTATGTTCCACACACCGAACCGAACGATGGTTAATTCTTGTATAAAAATCGCTTAAACGCAATTGTGATTATGTTATCACTTATCTATTTTACTTTTTTATAAGATATTAAATTAAAGAAAATTCTTTGAAGTGTAGCAAATTACATACATCCATCTATATTAAAAATGTGGTATGTTTATCATATTATTTCAACATTCCACCTCACTTTGCTTAAGCGAAAAACATTAGCAAACTGCTTTGTTAGTATTGTGTAAGCCTAATTAAAATATCCCGTTTACTTATCGATATACATCTTTACTCTTATCCATTAAAAGTTGCTTTATCTCTTCTACACTCAAGTGGCTTGAATCCCCATAAATAAAATGCTTCAAGACACAAGTTCCGGTGCTAAAATCAACAATTTCTTGTGCGTTCATATTTGATAAAATTCCGTGCAGCACTCCAGCTGCAAATGCATCTCCACTTCCGATACGATCCACTATCGAAAAAGAAAATGATTCGCTTTTATACAGAGTTCTATTTTTAAAGAAGTACCCTTTAATTTCGTTTTCTGAAGAGGAGTGAACATTCCTATTTGTGCAGGAAAAATAAGTGATATCATATCGACTTGCAAATTCTTGATAGCTTTTTTTCAAATATTCTTCACTGAATACATCCGGCCCTTCGTTATCCAAAAGGTAAGCAAAATCTTTAAAACCTGCGAAACAAATATCGACATACGGTAATATTTCAAAAAAAGCGGACCTGGCTTTTTCTACAGACCATAATTTACTGCGATAATTAAAATCAAAGCTTACTTGAACACTTCGTTTCTTTGCCTCTTTTATAGCGGTTAAAGTAAACTCTTGCATCTCATCACTTAATGCCGGCGTAATACCAGTGGTGTGTAAAACATCGACTTGCTCAAAAACTGCATCCCAATCAATAATCTCCTCCGGTAAATCAAGAATAGAAGAAAACTTTCTATCATAAATAACTTTCGCCTGTTTTAAGGAATACCCCGGCTCGTAAAAATAAATTCCCAGCCGTTCTCCCTTGCGATGCACCCTTTTTGTACCGACACCTTCTTTCTGTAACTGCTTTAAAGCAGCATCGCCTATATCATGGGAAGGTACCGCACTAAGGAAGGAAACATTATGACCAAAATTACTTAAAGACACAGCAACATTTGCTTCTGCTCCTCCGTAATAAACATTAAAGTTTCCGCTTTGCTGTAAATGACCCTGATTTTCGGGAGTTAAACGCAACAAAATTTCTCCCATAGTTATTATATTTGCCATTCTTTATACTTCATCCACCTTTTGTTGAAATTCTCGAGCCAGTTGCTCAACTTTCTGATAATCATTCTCTTTAGCAGGCTTGGTTATTTCTCCCCCAACACCCGTCATTACTGCACCGGCATTAAGCCAGTCATTGATGTTTTCTAATGTGATACCACCGGTAGGCATAATAGACAAATGCGGTAACGGTCCATGAATGTTTCCAATAAATGAAGGAGAGAAGACATTGCCTGGGAAAAGTTTAATAATCGACACACCGTAATCTGCAGCCTCCATCATTTCATTAACAGTCATGCAACCAGGTATATAAGGGACCGCATATCGGTTGCAAAGTTTCGCTGTCGCTTGATCAAAAGTAGGACTTACAATAAAGGACGCTCCCGATAAAATGGCCACTCTTGCTGTTTCGCTGTCCAGAACGGTTCCGGCTCCAACTAGCGCTTTGTCTTTATATTTGTCTTGAAGCTTTTTTAATAAACCGTCTGCGCCCGGTACTGTAAATGTCAATTCCAAGGTATTAATACCGCCACGGAAACAAGCGTCAGCCGTTTTTTCTGCCATAGATGCATGTTCACCTCGAATGACTACAGCCAACTTTTGGTTTACCATTTGTTGTAGAATGTTATATTTCTGCATGATAATTATCTCCCTTTCTTTCTATACACCCGAATAAGCTGAAAATCCACCATCAACCGGAACGACAATGCCGTTTACAAACCCGGATGATTTGCGGTCGACAAGCCATAGCAGAGTTCCTATTAATTCTTCCGGTTCGCCGAAACGTTCGACAGGTGTTTGAGATATAATTTTATTTGCTCGACTGCTGTAATTGCCAGCCTCGTTGAACATCAGGTTTTCATTTTGCTCTGTCAGAAAAAAGCCGGGAGCAATGGCGTTCACACGAATATTCGTTTTAGAAAAGTGCACTGCCAACCATTGGGTGAAATTACTAATGGCCGCCTTCGCCCCACTGTAAGCCGGTATCTTGGTCAATGGCTGATAAGCATTCATGGACGATATGTTGATAATCGCTGCTTCTTTTTGATTCACCATATCTTTTGCAAAAACTTGAGTTGGTGATAAGGTTCCTTTGAAGTTTAAATTAAATACGTCTTCTACCCTGTCTGCGTCTAAATCAAAAAATGTTTGCCCATCATCCTGCTTTTCCGCAGCTTGAAAAAACTCCTCGTCTGTTGTGGCGTCCGGATTATTTCCCCCGGCTCCGTTTATTAAAATGGAGCAAGGACCGGCCTTTTCTAAGATTTGTGCGTGAACACCTTTTAATTCTTCTTTATTTAACACATTCACACTGAAACCGAAAGCCTTGCCTCCTTTTTGTGTTATTTGTTCTACAGTAGTATTAATTTTTTCTTGATTTCGTGCTAGGATAACTACCGTCGCACCAGCCTGAGCTAATGCTTTTGATAATACTGACCCCAACACGCCACTTCCACCAGTTACCACAGCTACTTTATTATCTAAGGATACTTGAAATGGTAATTGCATTTTAAAACCTCTTTCTACGAATTATATTGAAGTGTATCTAAAATTCCGTTTAAATAAGTTGCGCCAAGTGCCCGATCATACAGTCCATACCCTGGTCTGCCGGTTTCCCCCCAGATCATTCTTCCATGATCGGGACGGATAGGGCCAGCGAATCCATTTTCAACTAACTTCTTCATTACTCCAACCATATCGATGGAACCATCTTTTGCTAAATGGGAAGTCTCCTGAAAAGATAAAGTACCGGTTTGTTTTATATTCCGAGCATGGACGAAATGAATTCTGCCTTTTGCGGCTTCTATAATCTCTATCAGATTGTTATCCGGGTGGGAGGCATAAGACCCCATACAGAATGTAATGCCATTATTCGGGCTGTCCACTGCTTGCAACAGGTATTCCACATTTCTTTTACCTGTTACTACTCGAGGAAGTCCAAAAATAGACCACGGGGGGTCATCCGGATGAATAGCCAGTAATATATCTTCTTCTTCTGCTACTGGGACGATTTCCTCCAGGAAATAGATTAAGTTATTCATTAATTGCGACTCTGAGATATGTTGATATTGATCCATTATTTTTTTTAGATCATCTGTTTGATACGATAAATCCCATCCCGGCAATTCTAAGCCCCCTTCAAGTGGGTTTAGCTCCTGGACCAAATCATTATCATATGACAGTGAGTTGGATCCATCAGGGAGGGGGGCATCCAATTGGGAACGCGTCCAGTCAAATACAGGCATAAAGTTATAACAGACTGTTTTAATGCCAGCTTTTGAAAGGTTTCTAAGTGTCTGTTTATAATTATCGATCCACTTATTTCGGGTTTTTAACCCCATTTTTATGTCTTCATGAACTGGAACACTTTCAATTACGTTTAGCTTTAGATTGTGCTCTTCAATTGATTGTTTTAATTCTATAATCTTTTCATAAGGCCATACTTCTCCAGATGGTATATCGTAAATGGATGACACAATTCCACTCATTGCTGGAATTTGTTTGATTTTTTCTAATTTAATAGGGTCTTTCTCTCCGTACCAACGAAAACTCATTTCCACTTTTATCTCCCCTTTTTCATAGTAAAGATAGGGCTAGAATTTTAAATTTTTATGCCCCTTGTTTTGCAACTATATTAAAAATATGAATCTTTCATGTGTTGCTATTTACCAAGCAACCATTTACTAGACTCCCGTATCGTAATATCGGGTGTAAAGCGGTACACATTATCATGTTTCTTTACTCCTTCGTTTATTTCCTGAATTAATATTTTAGCTGCTTTCTTTCCCATATCAAATGTAGGCTGAGCTACTGTTGTGATGGTTGGATGAAATGCTTTAGCAAAAGAAACTTCATCGATTCCAATCACAGCTAGATCTTGAGGGATTTTCACATGCTCTTCTCTGCAACATTCCAATATTTGTATAAGTGATAAATCATTACCAGCAATTACTCCGCGAGGAGGATTACTCTTATTCAATAATTTTTTAAAAGTACCTTTCATTTTATGAAGCTCAGTGCTGATAATAAAATCTTCATTAATGTAAAGGTTATTTTCTCGCATGATTTTCTGGTAAGCTTCTACTCTCTCAAACCGCGGTGTTAACTGTTGTTTTAAGCTCGTTGTTACTATTCCGATATCATTGACTTGTTCATCTATTAAATGTTGGATCGCTAAATGAATGGCTTTTTCATTATCTAACAAAATGGAAGGACCGTTACCGTTTGGGCCAAGACGATCAATAAAAACCAAAGGATACTTTTCATCCAATAACGATTGGTAAACTTCCTGATTTTCTCCAGTAGGAAAAACGATTAACCCATCCACCTGCTTTGCACGCAACATTTCTATGTGATTTTTTTCTTTGTGTGGACTGTCATCTGCGTTAGACACAATGACATGAATCTGGTGTAGCTGACAGTAATTTTCAATGGCTTGAATAATCTGAGTAGAAAAATTGTGTAATATGTTGGCGACAATTACCCCAATAGTTGAGGTTTTTTTTTGCTTTAGACTGCGAGCAATATAATTTGGTTTATAATTTAATTTCTCAATAGCAGCTTTTACTGTATTTTTTGTGTCTTCTCCCATAAAGTGGTAGCGCTTGTTTAAATATTGAGAAACAGTACTTTTAGAAACGCCTGCCTCTTCAGCGACATCTGCAATATTAGTTTTTTTCATTTTCTCTCCTTACATTACTAAGCGATTTTTAAATCATAGTAATTTTTAAAGTATAGTGCATTTAATTAAGTAAAAGTTGTTGTATAAAATTTTTACAACAAAAGAGCTACTAAATCGGTTTATTTTAGTTAATTTGATTATATACAATTTTGAATTCGTTTTCAAGACAACAGAGAAATTACCAATATGTTAATCATCAAGACTATAAAACAAAATTAATCTAAAAAATTAATAAGATACTTCCTATAATTATTATATGGCAACCAAGTTTACTTAACACCCAAAGACATACGACATACAGCCTTTCGAGGTAATATGAGGCTCTAACTGTCTACAACAAGCGAAAGGAACTGGAACCTTTAGGGTTCGATAAGCATTTCATGTCTACTTAGGGTCTACTGAACATCCTTTTTAGGAAACAAAATATTTAGTTATGGATTGAGTCCAAGTTTATTCTCTTTCAAAAATAGGGAATGAAAAATAAATAAAAAAGTCAAAAAAGTATCCCGAAGGATCTTTCCAATGTTCATCAGGAGGAAACTGAGTGAAATAGCTGTTTCGCTTGTTTGTTGCAGGCATGCTGAAATAAGGCCTAGCCCATACCGGCGCTTTCCTTCTCCAAATTTTCCTTCAATTGCGTTTCGTTCGGAAGCATCTTGTTGCTCGATTCGTTTCTGGGTAGCATTGATTTGTTCATCCTTAGATGGTCTTCCAAGCTTTGGTCCACTTAATCGGATGCCAAGTCCTTTACAGTAGGCACGATTTTCACGCGTTCTGTAGATGGTATCAGCTAAAATGGCTTCCGGATAGTACCCATAGCGGTTTTTATACTTTTCAACGGATTCTTGCAGTAGCTTTCCTTCATGGTAAGCATCCCATGAGAGGGTATCCAAAAAGGAATATCCATCTACAACACTTACAGACAACTTAGCGCCAAATTCTACGCGAGCATTGGTCTTGCCACGCACAATTGGACGCACATACGGCTGATTAATGCTAACAATACGATCCTCAATGCTTGTGTTTTTTTCATCAAACATTTTTGCTTGTTGACGGTATAATTCCTGGATGATCAAAAAGTTACGATACTGCCTTTTGCTTAGCGTATGGAGGCCGACGGCTGACGCAAGTGTTGCTACGTGTTTCAAGTTACGACGAACATAGCCTAACTGCTGCTGGACACCTTTGCGAATTTTTGCGATACCAGGTTTTCTTTGTTTGGACAGTGACAAATACTGTTTACGAGCTTTCTTACGATATGTACGGGGTTTGCGCTGTTTTCCGACTAGTGGGGTGTGCAGTGTATCAATGATCCCTTCAAGTTTTTCCCTAGCAGCATTCAATAAGCCTATATCCGTTGGATAAGTTATATCGGAAGGCGCACAAGTAGCATCCAGCATGAGTTTTCCTTGACGATATGGTTCGCCTTCCATTGATGACTCGGTTGAACCATCCACAGGTAGTGTTCCCGCATCGCCATCTGGTGGTTCATTTTCCGATTGCTTTGAAGTTGATGCTTGTTGTTTTCTAACAATGACTTCGCTGATTTCATTAATAAAACCAGCGTCAAAACGCTTACGGAAATGTGTCATTGAAGAAGCATCAAATGGTTCTTTTTCTTGGAACTCATGCAAACCTATAAAATATTGAAGGTATGGATTTTCTGTGATGGAATGAACTGTTTCTTCATCACTCAAACCCAATTTTTCCTTGATAATCAAAGAACCAAGTGCAAGCCGAACAGGATAAGCCTTACTTCCTTGGTTGGAGTCTCCAAGACGTTTCACATATTCTGCTTCAACTTCTGCCCATGGAATGATCGAAGCCATGACAACCCAACGGTTGTCGGGGTTTAGCCGACCCCCAAAAGGGAGAAAAAACTCATCTGGCATAATCAATTGATTGGCATTATGTTCGTACATGAGACCGCCTCCGAATACAAAGTTTATTAATTATAATTATAAATGACCTTGCACTTTATTTCGAGAAAAACAACTGCAAAATACTGATTTAAAAGGGATTTCAATTTATTCAGTAGACCCTACTTACGTCTGAGAGCAACCTATTGGTACAACAGCTAGGATACCAAATACGAAACGTTAAAATATACGCATCCCAAAGAGTGCAGCGCTTGGCCGCTAGCTCAAGAAAGTCTTTGTCAAAAGTATTTAAGATGAAGATTATTAAAAACTTTCATCGATGTACAACTACAGCCCGGAGCTCTGTTGTTTGGAAGAACTGTTCAAAAAATGAAACGCCGTCGAGCTAGTCAATGCTTATATAAAAAAATTCTTGCAACTTGATAATATCCACTATCGCACTGGCAGATAATCTAAATTTCATTGTGATATGATGAGGTTAATCTACAACGTTTTCAATCCAATATCATATATACTAGATAGAAGCTTTATTGAATAGCCATAAATCTATATAATTTTTGTATTTAAAAATACAATATCCAAAATTCGGGGCGTTTTTATATTTTGAAAAAGAACAATTACGAAATTTACTCAATTAGTTGTTTGCTCTTTTAAAATTTTGTATATTGTGATTCTACCAATATTGTGTTATTTAGCAATGTTCGTGGATGATTTCTCCTTGAGAAGGTAAAATACGGATCTGCTTTTTTGTTTTGCCATTTATTTTAGGCCTTTAGCTGTTTCTCCATCTTTGTCTCGCTGCTTCCATTCCTGTCTGTATTCTTTTTCAGATGAAATCCCGTTCCAATTCCGCAAAAACACCCAACATGCCAAACATCGCTCGCCCAGTGGATCTAGTCGTGTCTATATAATTCTGGATACTGATAAACTCGGCCCTTTTTTCCTGTAATTCATCTGAAATGTTATAGAGCTGTTTCATGGCCTGACTAATCTATCTAATTTATATATAACAAATTTATTTCCTCTCTGAGACACCTTCAGGGCCTGGTTCAATTCTTCCCTATCAATCTTACTTTCACTTTGTTTTCTCGGTAAATGATATACTCCTCTCCTTCATTCTTCATGTATTCTTGAACTATTTGTTCTTGAACATCAAGACTTTGGTTCTCAGTTGAGATTCCCGCATATCCAATAACCAACGTCTACCCTTCATACTTTTTACATTATTTTAGCTATAGACGAGTTTATAGACGAAAACAAGCAAAAACAGATAGTCTAAACCTTGATTGTAAATTGGACAGTTATATTGTATATCTTTGGCCGCTATTTTGCATATTGGGGAGTTTTTTATTTAAATTAGTATGACGTTTATAACGTTAACCACCCCTAAAGTGTTTAATCAGTTTTGGAATGCTTATAATTCCAGACATCCTTATTTCTATCCTCTCCCTGTTTCAAATAGTTTACTTTAACGGACGTAGAATTTTATTTATGATAAGAAGTTAATTTAAAAAACATTCATGCTATACAAGTTTGATTTGGAAGACTTTAGTTTGTTCTCCTATGACCAACACAAATTATTTAAAACTTTAATGTAGAAAACTTAAAAAGGACGAGCTCTTATAGGAGTTCTTTTTTAATGTACTCTTTTAGTATTATTTCTCATTTATATTCTGGTAGTTGTAAGCTTGTTCAACCTTTTGCAAAGATATTAAAATTTGTTTCGTAACTTTACCATAAGAAGTTAAGCCATATTCTATTTTCGGAGAGTATTTGATTTTTAAATTCACTGAAACATAAGGCATCATCTAGCAATTCATACGTAATAGTGGTCTTCCACTTTTTACAAATGACGTCTTGAGCAATTTTCACAGGATGTACTTGGCTATTTTCTTCTTTAGTATTAAAAAGTAACTAAATTTATTTAAAGTGTCTAAAAGTAATCGAAGGATTACAAAAGTTAGCCAGCTAGCAAAAATCTGAATTTAATATTCTGCTCTAGAATGTTATATACAATTTATTGTTGTAAATTATTGGATTATAAGTACGTAACATTTTATTAAAACGAGACGCTCGATTTAGCTAGACATCAAAAATGGTTATCTGGTAATGAGGAGGTCGGGGAGAAAAGTTTTGGCGAAATTGGCACTTTCCTAATGGTTTTCCTAGCAAAGGGGAGACATCCGCATACAATGGCGGGTTAAAGGAGAGCTGTACATAGCGGGCTGTTATATCATGAATTGTCGCTTGAATGCCTTCGTATGCTGTTTTATGTTTGCCATACCATGTATCTCCAATTTGTATATCCATGTGCTCACCTTCTTGTGATTTTTCTTTCGCATGTGGTTTATCTGGGCGTAGAGAAGACGTTTTTTGTAGTAGCGCACGATGAGAATACTTATGGATACACTGGCTATTAAGCAGGTTTATTAACTAAAAGTAAAAAAAAGATTGAGATTAAAACACCAGCCACGTGCGCCTACTTTCTAAATTAAACGCCATTTGTATATTTAAAGGTCACCTTCAAAGAATAATAAAAAGTAATAAAATAAATAAGGAGCTTTTATTCGTTTTGCTCTTATGCCTGTATCGCCGTCTTACTGACATTACCAGCCCTTGTTTAAGCTGTCCATCTGTCTAGCGAGTTTATAAAAGGTGGTTTTTTTCTTATTGCTCTGTTGCATAGCCATTGTCGCAGTAATGTTTCCTTTTTTCCAATCCTCATAAGCTTCTTTAAACTCTTCTGTAATTTGCGCTTTTGGCCGCCCAAATTCTTTACCCTGTCTTAAAGCTTCATCAATGCCTTCTCGCTGACGCTGACGAATGCGTTCCCGCTCGTCTTGAGCAACCCAGGATAAGATTTGCAAAACAAGATCAGCAATAAAGGTTCCCATACTGTCTTTGTATTGCGAAGTATCTAATAACGGCATGTCCAATACAACAATATCTGCTTGCAATTCTTTGGTTATGGTGTTCCATTCTTGAAGAATTTCA
>Ga0079226_10004460_pt1 | contig 10701 bp, 5 predicted proteins | sample Poulit2014_FD_76345 | JGI IMG/M metagenome (GOLD analysis project Ga0079226, IMG submission 76345) | Agricultural soil microbial communities from Georgia to study Nitrogen management - Poultry litter 2014 | ecosystem: Environmental > Terrestrial > Soil > Agricultural land | place: USA: Georgia...
ATGTATTTCCTCCGCCCCAATTAGCAATCGAACGATCCTGTCCAAACAAATTTGAACGATACACCAAATCCTCTAAATCGCTTTCAAATGTTGCTTTGTCATCCCAAAGATTTTTTACCATGTGGTTTCCTCTCCTTTACAATCCCAAATCAATTAAATACAAATATATATAAACCTTTGTTTGGGTTGATATTCTTTTGTTTGTATTGCATTTCATTTTATTATACAGTCATTATTTAAAAAATCAAATGAGATCGGACTTTTAAGTAAGAATATATCTATATTACTTATATTAAATTCAAACATCGCCTTACTCCAATTATTTACGCTTAATAACAGATGAATGTAGATTAACCAAAATCTTAAACTGGTTTATGTGTCATTCATCTTAATTTGTTACTTCTACCACCGCATTAGTAGAACATATAATGTTTACTTTTTTTGGTGCTTGAATATAACTTTGTATAGATTCATCCTTTTTTAATTTATGACTGACGAAAACTTCCCCAAATGGTGTAGGATAGCTACCCTCAGCCCATTTAAGATCCCCAAGTTGAGGTTTAACTTCTATCGTTAAACAACCGGCTTCTAAAACCTTTATACCTAAAACATATTCAGATAGCCATGCCGTTGGACCCGATGCCCAACCATGACACAAACTATGACGATATTTTACATAACAATGATCGCCGTAGGTCCCATGTACATCAATTTGATCACCAACCGGAAACTCATCAATGGGTGCAGCATTTTCCAACCATTCAATATTAAAATCCTCCCAAAAAGTTGTTGCACCTAAACTTAACATGCCCCCCCAATAATCACGTATGCAATCTAAACTCCCTTTTATATCCCCCGCTCTTGCACGCGCTTGTAAGACATAGTACCCTAAAAATGAAGATATTCTTTTAGCTCCACCAACTGAAAGAATATCCCTATTTATCTCTGTCTCATCAACAAGACCAGAAAGGACCATTAATGCTGCGGCTTGTTTGTTATTCCCATGATCGGGAATATGCTTTCTTAATGTTTCTACCACGCCTGCATACGTTTCACTCGCATCTATTTCTCCAAGTTCCTTACATAATTCAGAACCAGCAGACATTGCTAAAATCAGGAGACTATGAACGCCTGCATCAACTGCCGCTTTATTTCCTGTTGATGGCCAATCAATAAAGGGATTTGGTATTGTATTCGTGCCATCCTTAGAGATATATTCTTTTAAATAGGATAAAAGTGATAATAAATAGTCTTTCTGTTCTTTCAGGTATTTAAAGTCTCCATTTTGCAAGTACCAATCTTTATGTATAATAATCCACCACATAGAATAAGAGGGAATGGCATTCATCCATCCCGGAAGGCTTGTTTCGTCCCGAATGAGATCTAAACTTTTCGGAACCGATGCATCATAACCAAATACTCTCTGTATTGTAGACGTTTCCGGATGCATGTCACCAATCCAAACTAAACGATCACGTTTAATGCCATCCCACAAGTAATTTTGCATATTGAGATGAACTGTATAAGCACCTGTTTCCCATATTTGATTAATGAGCTCATCATTTGACCTGAAGCTCCCCTTGTATTTTACATCTTTGTAAGTAAAAATAGCCCGGATTGATTTTAATTCAACATAGCTATTTTCATCTAACAGGTCAATTCGCACAAACCGAAAGCCTGTATTACCAACTTCGCTCATTCCCATAAAACTTACTTCAGTTTCTTGATCACGTATAGCATGGTCATTTGTGGAATTGTTTTCACCTAGTTCACTCATAGCTTCCATTGCCGATTCCCCAAATCGAACACGCAACCTCGTTCTCTTTCCATCCCCTCCATTCCATGAAAGAATTTCAATACCACCATGTAATTCCATTCCAAAATCAATTAATAGACTTGCTTGAGCGCCATTATTATTCATTCTACAAGCATTACCAGTATTAAGTGTAATTTGTCCACTTCGTTTTTCAAGAAGACATTTTTCATTAACGACGTAGGCCTCCTCCTGATTTGTTTTCCATAAAATTCGTTTAGGTATAATGTACTTTCTGACACGATGATCATCCTCCATCCGATCTGTAATGTCAGATCTCATTAAATACTGCAATGTTCCCTGCCTCTTCTCTTTTTTAAACAAATATATGCCTCCTATGCATCCATCGACCTATCATATTGTATATCTATCCTAATTTTTATGATAATTTGAGAGAGTTATAACCAACTGACTTAAACTAAATCACAAACAATTGATTATCTCTCTCGTCATGAAATTTTAAATTGTGTTTTGTAAGCTATTAATCAACAGACTTCCAACGTTCATAAGCATCAGAGTGAATGTCTATATATGATTCAACATCCATTTTTTCTAATGTTTCAATATATTCATCCCAGTCGTCCTCTATTGAAGATTTTCCAGTTATGAACTCAGCTTCCATACGTTCAACATAATCATCGATATCAGTCCCAATAGAATTAATCGTTTTAATTTCATCTTCTTTATAATGAACATTTGGGAAACCTGGTTTCGCATGGGGCATGGTTGTCTTTTGAGTTTCTTGCATAATATAGTAATCCTGTGGATCCGTTTCATCTTGCTTATGCAACATCAATTTTTGAACCGCATCATGAGTTCTAGGGAGTGTAACGCCAATGGGGTTCAATTTACTAATAAATTCATCCCGTTCCATGCCCTCAGGTGTTAGACGCTCAATCCCCTGTTGATCATCAATATACTTAAAATCTTCTCCTTCTATTCCGTAATGCATAAAGATAGCACCTTCATCACTGTAAAAATAATCAATCCATCTCATTGTTGCTTCAGGATGTTTATTCTCCTGGGTGATCGCGAAAACACCTGTATTAACAAGCGGTGTTCTTAACGCCATTTGTTCATTATTCACACTAGATGTTAATGGGGGTAAAGCTACATACTCTTCATTTCTTTCCATCCCAACTGTTAAAAAAGGTCCAGCATCATAAAAAACACCCAGTTGGCCATTATCTCCCTTCGCATTAAGCTGTTGAGCATCTTGGATAAACGCTTCATCATCGTAAAGCCCTTCTTCATATAGACCACGCATAAAAGCCAAATACTCTTTATAATCATTCTCTACCGGTGCATACCTCACCTCCTCAGTTGCTACATCCCAAAGACCTGTAAATCCAAATGCATTTAACATAACTTGATGCAGAGAAGGATATGAGTCTTTATCTGCTGACAATGGGAATTTATCTGCTTCACCATTTCCATTCGGATCTTGATTTTTAAATGCTTTCAAAACTTCTTGGAAATCTTCAACAGTCTCTGGCATATCCAAGTTCAATTCATCTAGCCATTCTTGATTGATCCATAGTTTTTGATAGGATAGAAAGCCTTGTTCAGAATCTATAAAAGGTAATGAATAGATATGTCCATCCGCTGCGGTAATAGTTCTGATAACTTCTGAATCATCTTCCAATATTTTCTTTAAATTTGGTGCATAATCTTCAATTAGATCTTCTAAAGGTATCAATTGGCCTTCCGCACCATATTTGGCTTCCTGTTCTCTGGTTAAATTAACACCAAACATAATATCGGTTAGATCATTACTGCCAAATGCTAAATTAACAGACTCCTCCAAACCCTCCGAAGATGGGTTGCTAAATTCAAAGGCGATATTTGTTTTATCCTCCATTACTGTGAACATCTTCATCTCTTCCCACGGAATCGTCTGATGTGGTGTAGATGGACCCATCATAGATAATGTTATTTTTTCGTCGACAATCTTATCCCCTTCTTCGTTAAAATTATCGAGACTAGATGTGTCATCATCGTCTGAACCAGAACAAGCAGTCATGAATGCTATTGTTAAAAAGGTGATTGAAATAAATAATAATTTCCTCACTAACCTTCTCCTCCCTATTTATAAAGATGATAGCTTAAACATCACTCACAGATAATAAAACGTGATATATGATCACCTCCTTACAAACAATGATTTAACCTATAATTGGTTTACTTTTTTGATAACCGAGTTGCTTGCTGCGACTTTATAGTCATCTGCTTCTTAATTTGCGGCTGTTCAAGCAATCCAGATGGTATTAACATATATTCCCTTGAAAAGGCTGATCCTTCGGTTATAAAATGATCTGGTCCATAAGCAAGAGAATGTACAGGATTAAGATGTAACGGTCCAAATGTATTCCGGCGTGTTAACACAACATCAATATAAACTTGTTTCTTTTGTTTGACGGTCTCCGTAATATCTGCCTCATAAGGTTGCCAAGCCATCATGTGCGGCCGTTGAATAGATGAACCTACTTTTAAACAAGCTGCTTCAAACCCTGGAATCGATAACATCACCTGTTCACTTTCAATATCACCGTGTTCTACTAATCTCTGAGCTACCTGTTCATAATCAAGCCCGTAAGTCACCACACCGCTATAAAAAGGGAAGCCTTGCTTTGTTAAATCACCAATTTCTATACGAGTTGGTAGATTGGTAATTATTTTCTCCGTACCAGAGAGTGAGACACCAAATTGTCCAATCAAGTAGATGGCCTCTAAATCAACACCTTGATGAAAGTCAGTTTCCAACTCGATCATATTGAGACCTTGAGAAAAGTACTCCAATGGGATCGGAATTTTCTTAAAGCTATGATCAATCCAGGTAGCCCAATCTATACCGATATCAACTGTCTGACCATTGATCGTCACATTGAATAAATCAGGACGCTCCATGACTAAATGCACTGGTGTGTCTAATTGATCTTGAATACTAAAAGAAAATCTTAATTTTAAATGATGTGTCTCAGCTTCACTAGATCTGTAAAATTTTTTCTCATACCAAGGTTGAATCATCTCCCCCCCTCTCAGTCGCATACCAAGTGAGGTTCTGATGGCCCGATCGACTTTTAAAATTTCTTCTTCACTTTGCCAACCGTTGTCATTCATCTGATATGATGCCATATCGAGAACACAAACATTATCTTCGCTCAACGTGTAAGTGTAATCACCTTCAATTTCCCCAATAATTTCCTCAGTTTTCTTCTTCAATATCGGTAAAGATTCGTTTTGATCTGGTGTTATAACATACATGTGCTCATCAGATGGATAAAATGTAGTCGATATGTGCATCGCGCCATCTATTCGATCTGCTGGAACTTCAAACCGTTCGCCAGAAGCAGAATCCCACGCTTCGATAAAATGATTGGCTTCAGAAAATATAATCTGGACGGAGTCGAATGTGTTCTCTCGATCCATATTCATGAGCAACACATACTTTTTATCTCCCACTGTCCTAACCTGACAATAAATGTTTTCAAGTGGTTCTTGCGTGTCGGCATCTACAACGGTGACGTATCTATCAATCTGTTCTGTGCAAGTTTGAATCAGTTCATGTTTTTTTAATGGAACTGAAATGGCTTGCTCTGCTAATTCAAGGCAGGCATCAGAGGCTTGGACATCGATATATTGCGGTGCATGGCCCGCAAAAATGACGGATCCACCTGCTTCAACAAATTGTTCCAGAATACGTAGCGTACTTTGCCTCATTGTCGTCATACCAGCAACAACGACTACTTTGTATGATGCTTGACCAATGTGTAAGATAGGATCCGGCCCATGCTGATCGATGTGATAGAGTCTTTTGATCATGTCTTCATCTCCATAATCAAAATCAATTTGAGCACCAGACAACCAATGGAAAACATCTTGATACATCTTCTCTAGTTGTATAACTTCAGAGGATTGCGTCATTAAATTTCTTGACCAACCTGGATAAACTTGGGCCCATACACTTTCCACTGGATTTATAACGAGGACATCACAAGCTGGTTCGCCTTGTGTCATAACTACACCAAGTCTAGAAAAGTATGTTTCTACATAATCATAATCTTTCCACCACGTAGATTGGTAAGAGATACTCGATGGGAAATCTCTTTTGGCTTCACCTTCCATCGTGTACCAAGATAGATGATGGCATCTCAAATTAATACCAAATAATGCCTGCCAATCTCCTACAGATTTATGTGCTTCTAAGGGCATTTGCCAACCGGTACAGCCATATAATTCGGATAACAACCACTTTTTATCAACTTGCCGTGCAACAGATGACAACTGTTTCACAATCCAGTAGTTGACATTGCTTTCGGTTAAGACATCAACGCCTGGATAATCCATATGCTCGTAATAACGCATGACCGAACCTGACACAGCAGTCTGAGCTGTTAGATTATCTTCATGTAAAATATGACCCGTTAAAATCAAATCATTTTCCTCACACCATGCTTGCATTGGCTTTGCGAAGTTGTCTATAAACATCTCTTGTAATAAATCAACATAATGCCATTTCACCTGTGACATAGTGTGGCCATCCACTTGTAAAAATAACTCCGGCAATTTTGCTACAAGATCATAGTCATATTTATGTTTAAAAGTATCGAATAACGTATATGTCCATGGTGCAAGCCACTGTTTGTCTTTATTTTTCACACCAAAACCATCCATTAATGTGCCACGATGGGGTTCATCTGTAAATATGCCTTTAATGGCTTTACCAAGATGTTTGCCAGAATGATTTTTATATTTTTCATGTGTCAATGTTAAAAATGTTTCAGTTGCCTCTTTATTCAATGTGTCAAGGTATGTGTAGCCATTATAAAAACTTTGTTTAGCCATTTCTTCAATCGTAAATTGTAAAACTTTTTTATCTTTTAATGGCTCTCGTTGTTGGTTTTCATAGATACGTTTTACATCATAAGCTTTCATACCATCTAAATGACAACTAAAAGCAGCTACCGTTTCTTCATTCCATTGCATATCTTCCGGTGACACAATCTTCAGACGAATAAATTTTAAACGATATTTTGGTTCTTGAGTAACAAGCCCCCCAGCTGTCCCGCTAGGCCAACGGTCTTCATCATAGAGCCATGCTTCCATACCTAGTTTTTCTGCTTCTTCGGCACAAGCATTAATTAAATCAAACCATTCGTCACCCAAATACTCTGTCACAAGCCCTGTTCTTGAGTGCATAAAGAATCCTCCAAAACCCATTTCTTTAAAAACATGTATTTGTCGGATCAACTCTTCTTTGTTGAGTTTGCCATTCCAAGACCAGAAGGGTTTCCCACGATATTCATTTTTTGGTTCTAAATAAAGTGGATATAGTGTATTTTCTGTCATGACTGCATCCCGCTCCTTTTAATTCTCATTATCTTTTTTCATCACTACTATAGAGCTTGAAAAATTATTATAATGATTGTGCACACCATACTTAGTTTTCATTCCACACATCATAAGCATCTTGGTGGATTTCTTTGAAACGCTCAAGATCCATTTTTTCTAATCTGTCCAAATAGTTATCCCACTCATCAAAAGATGCTTTTCCAACGATAAATTCACCCTGCATCTGCTCAATATATTTATCAATATCACTTTTCAAACTGCTTAATTCATTTCTTTGTTCCTTGGTAAAATAAACATCTGGAAAGGCAACTTCAAAATGGTCTTCATATTTTTCAACGACTTCATTATCAATATTATTGTTTAGGGGTGAGTCTTCTTTATGAACCCATTCCTTAGACATATAGTGTGGAACAAACGAACCTGCCGCTGGTGTGCGTTCAGCATTTGCTTCCGCTAAACTTTTACCTTCCATTTCAATTTGTTTCCATTTCTCCTTGGCTTCTCCTGTCCATTCCCAATCTACATCTTCGATACCGCCCGTCGTCCCAATAAAGACACTACCTTCATCAGAATAAAAATAATCAACCCAGCGCATCGTAGCTTCGGGATGTTCGTTTCTATCGGTAATCGCAAATGTTCCTTGAGCCACACCGGATGAAATCGGCCACATTAACTCATCATTGATAGAACTCGTTAATGGTGGTAATGCAACATAATCCCCACTTTCCTCTTCAGGTACCTTTAAAAATGCTCCAGCATCCATAAACATGCCCAATCGCATATTCTGACCTTTAGCATTTAATTGTTGTGCATCCTGTGTGAATGTTTCTTGATCAAGCAAGCCTTCACTATATAATTTGTTCATATACTTTAAAAATTCCTTATAATTATCAGTTTCTGGAACGAAAATGACTTCATCATCAATCACGTTGATGTCATTAGAGCCAAGGTATCCAAACGCACCCATTAAACCATATTTAATATCATCAGCTTCAGAGGATCCCATTGGAATAATATCTGCATCGCGTTCCTTAAATGCCTTTAAGATGCTATATAAATCATCCACAGTTTCTGGCATTTCTAAATTTGCCTCATCAATCCATTTTTTATTAATCCAAAGCTTCGGTCCTGTTAAATCCCTTGGTACATCAATCACAGTTGGTAGTGCGTATATATGACCGTCTGGTGTCGTAATGTTTCTTCTTAAATCTGGCTTTTCATCTAGAAGCTTTTGAAAATTCGGTGCATAATTATCAATCAAATCCTCCAACGGAATCAATATGTCTTCATCACCATATTTCATTTGATCACCTGTACTAATATCGCCACCAAAAAACGCATCTGAATAATCTCCACTTCCCATTAACAAATTGAATTTTTCTTCATAGGCATCACCTGATGGGGTTTCCCATTCAATGTGAATATTAGTCATGTCTTCATATTCTTGTAAAATAGACATATCCTTCCATTCTGCCTGTATCGGATTTTTCTGTCCGACCATTTCAATGGTAATTTCCTCATCTACAATTGGAAAACCTGTTTTATTAATCGACACCGCGCTATTATCGTTATTATTGTCTTTATTTGTCTCAGAGTTTGAACAACCGATCAGCACACCCACCAACATGAATGCGATCAATAAATAATAAATCTTTTTCATGACTTTTCCTCCCTATATGTTGTGAATTTTTTAATACCGTCGTATAAACTGCTAGGCATACAACAAGGTGATCATAAGGCAGTTAAGATACACGTGTTTATTCTTTGATTGAACCAATTAATACACCTTTAACAAAGTACTTTTGCAAGAATGGATAAACCATTAACAATGGTAAAGCCGATACGATCATGACTGCATATTTAATAATATCTGCAATTCTAGCTTGTTCCGCAAACGACTCTAGGCTTTGCCCAGACATCATCATGTCCGTACTCATTTCATTCAAAATTAAAATTTCCCTCAATACCAACTGTAATGGATACAGGCTGGAGTCATTTAAATAAATCAGTGCATTAAAGTATTGATTCCAAAGACCAACGCCATGGAACAATGCCATAACAGCTATGATAGGTTTAGATAAAGGCAAGACAATCTTCCAAAAAATATAAAAGTCTGTGCCACCATCAATTTCAGCCGCTTCCACTAAACTATCAGGAATATTTTGTTGAAAAAAAGCTCGTGCTACAATTATCGACCATACTGTCAAGGCATTGGGAATAATCATCGCCCACATTGTGTTCACCATACCAAGCTGTTTCACTAATAAATAGGTGGGGATGAGTCCCCCGTTAAAAAACATCGTAAATAAGAAAAACCACATTATTACTTTTTTATAAGGTATTCCTTTCCTCGATAAGGCATAAGCACATGGTAGAAGTATAAACAAGTGAACAAGAACACCACTAATAGTGTAAATAATCGTGTTTTTATATCCATTCCAAATATCTTTATCTTGAAAAACTTTTAAATACCCTTCAAATGTTATATCCTTAGGTAAAAGCCACATCTCTCCAGAATTAACGTAGGTGGGATTGCTAATCGACGCACTAATAACATAAATCAACGGATAAAGCACGATTGCAATCATGAGAAACACAAATATTGAATTAAAAATCAGAAAGACCTTATCAGATGCACTCTCGCGTTTCAAAACCTCACGCCCTTTCTACCAAATACTATGGTCAGTTGTTTTCCTGGCAAAGTTATTAACAGTAAAGATTAAAATCAAGCTAATGATCGAGTTAAACAGGCCGACTGCCGCAGAAAAGCTGTATTGCCCTTCTAATAAACCCGTTCGATAAACAAACGTTTGAATCACGTCAGAGGATTTCAAATTCAATGAGTTTTGCATTAAATATATTTTTTCAAATGAAACGGTCATAATATTCCCAAAGTTCAATATAAGCAATATGACAATCACTGGTAGTATTGATGGAATATTAATATATAAAATACGCTGGATACGAGATGCCCCATCGACAGTTGCAGCTTCATGCAGTTGTGGATCTACACCAGCCAATGCCGCCAAATAAATAATTGCACCAAATCCAAAACTCTGCCAAACGTTAGATTGAACAAAAATTGTTTTAAACCAGCCTGGCTCTGCTAAAAAGGCGATTGGTTCAATTCCAAACAACCCTAGAAATGCATTAATGATTCCAGTAGAAGGACTTAGGAATGCTACAATCATACCTACCATGACAACAACAGATATAAAATGTGGTGCATAGGTAACGGTTTGCGTAAACTTTTTAAGTTTATTATTACGAATCTCATTGATTGCTAAAGCAGCAATAATAGGTGCAGGGAACATAACCAATTCATAGGCACTAATCAAAAGTGTATTTCTAATCAAGTCCCAAAAATAAAATGCATTAAAAAAACGGGAAAAATGTTCAAACCCTACCCATTCACTACCCCATATACCTAATGATGCACTGTAGTCTTTAAAGGCAATGATTACCCCATACATCGGGTAGTAATTAAATATGGCGAAGAATATAATTGCTGGTAGCATCATCATATAGAGTCGCCA
>Ga0079226_10004461_pt1 | contig 10699 bp, 6 predicted proteins | sample Poulit2014_FD_76345 | JGI IMG/M metagenome (GOLD analysis project Ga0079226, IMG submission 76345) | Agricultural soil microbial communities from Georgia to study Nitrogen management - Poultry litter 2014 | ecosystem: Environmental > Terrestrial > Soil > Agricultural land | place: USA: Georgia...
CCTGATTATACCCTAGCCAAAGAAGGGAAAGAAGATTACTATTGGGGTATGGGACTCACAGCCGAAGCCGTGGCAAAAAAATATAATGTTTCTCGTGAGGATCAAGATAAATTTGCTTTTGAATCTCATCAAAAAGCTTTAAAAGCTCAAGCTGACGGAAAGTTCAATCATCAAATTGTACCTATAGAGGTCAATCAGAACTATATAGATAAAAATGGGAAAAAAGCCTATCGAAATTATACTGTTACACTGGATGAAGGACCAAGGAAAGACACTAGTCTAGAAATATTAGCCAAGTTAAGACCGGTTTTTGCAGCAAATGGATCAGTTACGGCTGGTAACTCCTCTCAAATGAGTGATGGTGCAGCTTTTGTAATGGTCATGAGCGAACGTATGGTTAAGGAATTAAATATTGAACCTATCGCTAGATTAGTAACCTACGCTGCTGCGGGGGTAGAACCTAGAATAATGGGGATTGGACCAGTGGCTGCCATCCCTAAAGCTCTTCAAAATGCGGGTTTAAAGCAAAATGATATTGAGCTTATTGAACTAAATGAAGCTTTTGCTTCACAATCTTTGGCTGTCATTCGAACTCTAAATCTTAATCCTGAAATTATCAATGTTAATGGTGGTGCTATCGCAATGGGGCACCCTTTAGGGTGTACGGGTGCAAAACTAAGTGTACAACTTTTTGAAGAGATGCGTCTCCGAAACTTGAACCAAAAATATGGACTTGTAACCATGTGTGTTGGAACAGGACAAGGAGCTGCAGGAATATATGAGTTTTTAAAATAACACAACAACACAAATATCATGAGCAATAAGAAAGACAATATAATACGTGGTGGGCAATTTATAGTCCATGAAACCTCAGCAAAAGATGTATTTACACCTGAAGATTTTACTGAAGAGCAAAGTATGATGCGCGATTCTGTAATCGAATTTGTTGAAAAAGAAATAGTTCCTAACAAAGCCAAATTTGAACAAAAAGATTATGCCCTGACCGAAAATATTATGCGTAAAGCTGGAGAATTGGGTTTGCTTGGAATTTCTGTTCCTGAGCAATATGAAGGATTGGGAATGGATTTTATCACCACCATGTTAGTATGCGACCGTATTTCGGGTGTGACAGGCTCTGTAGCTACTGCTTATGGAGCTCATACTGGAATTGGGACTATGCCAATTGTACTGTATGGAAATGAGGAGCAAAAGAAGAAATATTTACCTAGATTGGCAAGTGGCGAATGGTTCGGTGCATACTGTCTAACCGAACCAGAAGCAGGAAGCGATGCAAATAGCGGGAAAACCACAGCTACACTATCAGAAGATGGCACATATTATAGTCTGTCAGGTCAAAAAATGTGGATCTCGAATGCTGGTTTCGCTAACTTGTTTATCGTTTTCGCTAGGATAGAAAATGATAAATATATCACGGGATTTATCGTTGAAAACGACCCTGAGAATGGAATTACCTTCGGCGAAGAAGAAAACAAACTGGGAATCCACTCCTCTTCTACTCGACAAGTATTTTTTAGCAACACTAAAGTGCCTATTGAAAATATGCTCTCAGAACGTGGAAATGGTTTTAAAATTGCGATGAATGTACTCAATATAGGTCGTATTAAGCTTGCGGGTGCTTGTCTAGATGCACAAAGAAGGGTATTAAATTTATCCATTAACTATGCAAAAGAACGAAAGCAGTTTAAAACTCCAATCGCAAGTTTTGGCGCAATACAAGCCAAACTTGCCGAAATGGCCATGCATGCATATGTAAGTGAGAGCGCTACTTATAGAGCTTCCAAGGATATCGACAACCGTTTACAAATAAGAATAAGTACGGGTGAAGATCCTGCAACTGCGGAGTTGAAAGCTGTAGAGGAATTTGCAATTGAATGTTCAATTTTAAAGGTTGCTGCCTCCGAGTATATGCAAACAGCTGCCGACGAAGGGATTCAAATTTATGGAGGAATGGGATTTAGTGCGGATGCACCTATGGAATCCGCTTGGCGAGACGCTAGAATCTCAAGAATCTATGAAGGAACTAATGAAATTAATAGAATGCTAACGATTGGGATGTTACTTAAAAAAGCGATGCGTGGTCATGTTAACATTCTAGAACCTGCGATGGCGGTAGCGAGTGAACTCACTTCTATTCCTTCTTTTGACACTCCAGATTATAGTGCCTACTTATCTGAAGAAAAAGCTATCCTTAGGAACTTAAAGAAGGTCTTTTTAATGGTAGCAGGATCAGCAGTGCAAAAATATGGGGAAGAATTAGAAAATAATCAGCAACTACTTTTATCAGCTTCTGATATTTTAATTGATATCTATATGGTAGAAAGTGCTATTTTACGTACAGAGAAAAATGCAGAAAGAAGCGGAATAGAAACACAAAACGTACAGTTGGCAATGACTCAATTGTTTTTATACAAAACTGTAGATAAAGTTACCCAAAAAGCTAAAGAGGGAATCGTTTCATTTGCTGAAGGCGATGAGCAACGTATGATGCTTATGGGGCTACGAAGGTTTACTAAATATCAGGAGTTTCCTAATGTAGTAAACTTACGCAATACAATAGCAGAGGCTATTATTGAAAAAGGAAGTTATAGTTTATAAAGTTTGATGTTAAGTGTAAAAACTAGAAGGGCTGTTTCGGTTGAAACAGCCCTTCTAATTTTATTTCAGATTCAGATATTAATCAATCATATCATTATTATCTGTCTCTCTTTGTGGTGTTCTCCAAGTCCACTTATTTTTCTCATGTGGTTCTATTCGAACTGCTAAAGCTTGAAGGAAGTTTCCTCCTTCACTTACACTTTTACGATCAATAGGGTCATTCCATCTTTTAGCATCGAACCAATCGAAGCCTTCTCCCCACAACTCGATAGCACGATATTTCTTGATTTCTGCAAATAGAGCATCCCCTGTCTCCGTACAAGTATAGTTAGGATCTCTATTTGTTGTAGCGGTTAATTCTTCAAGTAATGCTGCAGCTTCTGCTTCTTTACCTAAGAAATATTTAGCTTCTGCCTCGATTAATAGTAATTCTGAAGATCGGAAGTGATTAAGATTCCCTACTCCAGGCATGTCATTGGCTTTTATTTTAAACTGCATATGTGCATAGACTGTAGCATTGCTTGGTAAGTCTGGATAACGGGTACGTGCATCCTCATCTAGATCATCACCTGCTTCACCTGTATTGACATTGTAATCAAACCCTTCGGGATCTAGAAACATATCTTTACGGATATCGGTTTCTGGCACTTGATCATAAAGCTCTTTACTCATACGTTTTGGGTAAGTACGTACTGCACTTGCAGTAGAGTTATAAGCTATATAAGCAAAATAAGAATAGAAATACAAGGTTTCATCTAGCGCCCCATAACTACTCCAGATCCATTCTGATGTAGGATTCGCAAAACCTTCTTGGTATTGGGATACATTCATCAAAGGGTAATTAGCTCTAGAAGCTACTGCATATTCTTCAGCTTTTGCATAATCTTGTTTGGTTAAAGCAGCGCGGGCATACACAGCCTGTGCCACACTCATGTCGATTTCAAAATTATCTTGTCGCGTATAGTCTGCGTCATCAAAAAGAGAAATTGCAAAATCAAGATCTTCATATACTTGATCATAAATCTCTCCTAAGGAAACAAGTGGAAGAGACTCTCCACTAGATTCAAGACGCAATACCAAAGCTTTAGTTTCTCCATTGTTTGAATCTACCCAACGGTTGCCGTAAAGTTGAGATAACATAAAGTAACTATAAGCACGATAGGTTAAAGCTTGTGCTTTAATATAATCTCGTTCGTTTTGTGGTCCTTCGGCATCATCTATATTATTGATGATCATATTAGCATTATCAATTAATTTATAATAATAATACCAAGGATAATAATTATAAATACTAGTAGTATTGTCATTATAATTACCGTTAATTACGTTAGCCCATCCTGTGAGACCTACCATAAAGTGATTTCCTGGATAGTTCCCATAATACATTTTTATAGTTCCTTCCCCATTGAAACCTTGTGACCCCATATGTTGGTTGGTCATCAATCTAGCAATACCATTGACAGCCAATTTAGCATTCGCTGTAGTTTCAAAAACAGTTCCAACACCTGTCTCATCTGACGGCTCTGTTTCTAAGTAATCACTACTACAAGCTGCTAATAGCAGAGCTCCAGATAGTGTGATGTATTTTAATATATTCAGTTTCATAATTTAAAGTTTATAATCCAACATTAACTCCCAAAGTAAATATTCTTGAGGAAACGAAAGCATTCTGGCTGCTTCCTGCGAATGATTGTTGAGGGTTCATCCCTTGTAGTTTAGTAAAAGTAGCTAAGTTTTCAATTCCTGCAGAGAAACTCATTGAGTTGAGCTTCATTCTATCGGTAATATCTTGTGGAAGATTGTAATTTAAAGAAATGTTTTTAATTACCAAGTAAGAACCGTCTTGTAAGAATCGATTAGAAGTAGCATTATTATAGGTACTTGTTGTAAAGTTCACTTCTGGTGTACCATTTGGATCTATTCTATCTATAGAATTTTCGGACATTCCTTCGGGAACACCACTCCAAGAGTTTAGAATGTCTGAATGTAAAGCACTTGGAGTTCCTGACATTGACATCAATGAGTTATAGGAACTATCATATACTTTACCTCCAACACTATAAGTAAATAGTCCGCTCAATGTAAAGTTTTTCCAGCTTAAAGCCGTTGTAAAGCTTCCATAAACATCTGGAATCGCACTTCCTGACCAATCTCTTTTTCCATAGGTTGTATTAGTGGTATAATAGATCCCATTAATTTCTCTTAAAAATTCTTCTGGCATAGCCTCTGCATTAGGGTTGGAACCTCCTACATTAAAGTTTTCACTATCGATTTCGTAAAGTGCCTCTCCGGTCATTTGATCCACACCTACAAACTGATACATGTAGAAGTCATAGATACTTCTTCCTTCTGCACGTTTGAAGTTACCGCTAATCAGACCATTTTCACGGTTTTCTTCTGGTAATCGTACAATTTTATTTTTCATGAAAGTTGCATTTGCACCTACATTCCAAAGCCAATCATCATTTCGAATAATATCAACATCTAAAGTCAATTCTAAACCATTATTAGATATCGTTCCAATATTCTTTGTAATAGTCGAAACCGCCGATCCTGTAGAAGTAGCTCCTGAAGATAAAGGTTGATTTAGGTCGAATAATAAATTTTGTGATCTTTTGTCAAAGTATTCAATATTGAAATTCAATCTATCAAACAATCTACCTTCTAAAGAGGCTCCGATAGAAGCTGAGGTTTCCCACATCAAATCATTAGCTTCATTTTGTGATTTATATAAAGCTGCTAAATTAGCATTTTGAGCAATATTATATAAGGCATGATATGCATAACGCCCTACCCCTTGATCACTACCTACTTCACCATAGGAAGCACGGAATTTTAAATCATTTACAAAGTCTAAATCAAAGAAATCTTCTTTACTAATAATCCAACTTCCTCCAATAGACCAGAAATTACCCCATCGTGAATCTTTTGAAAATTTAGATGAACCATCTCTTCTAAAAGAAGCTTCTGCAAAATATTTATTGTCAAAATTATATTTTGCTCTACTTAAATATCCTTCTGTGGTATAGGTGTGACCGTAATCATATAATTGGGTAATCTCGGTAAAGTTTATTAAATCTTCTTTTCCTGCAAAAGTCTCGGTAGTTTTATATCCATAAAGTCGATTATAACTTTGATAATAATTCTCATGTCCTACCAAAACCTCTAGATTATGGTCTCCAAAGTTCTTGCTCCAATTTAAAAGCTGTTGTGCTGTATAATCTTTATAGCGATATACATCTCTAGAGGCTCTACCATCATTTCCTGCTCCATCTCCTATAATTGCATTATTATACTTTTGATTTTCAGAGTTACGTACATTCAAATCTCCTCTAAGTGTAAAAGTAAAATCTTCTAAAAAATTAAAATCTGCATACACTTGTCCATTTAATGTATTTCTATATCCACGCTGACGATCCAGCTCGTTTTCCCAGATGGTATGACGACCTACATATTGATTTCTTGTAGTTTCTCCATTATCATATACTCTATCTCCATATTCATCCAGAATATAATCTCCTGTAGTTTTGTCATGAAGATGTACTGGGTAAATCGGAGCTATTTGTCTAGCATACATAAACGGGTTTACATAAGAACTAGCACTACTCGTAGTAGCAGACATAGAATTGGTTTTCTGATGAGTTCCATTTAATAATGCACCGTACTTTAACCAATCCGTTGCTTGATAGTCTGCATTAATTCTTGCAGTAAAACGATCAAAGTCCACTCTATTAATGTAATACTGTTCATTTAAATATCCTGCTGAATAATAAACGCTTCCTTTATCATTATTATTTCTAGCACTTACACTATATTCTTGACGATATCCTGTACGCTCTATAGGTTTAAACCAATCTAGATCATTGCGATATCCTTCAAGTATCTGTGCATTTGCATTTAGACGACCATCTTCGGTAAACAGCTGATCATTAGGAAGGTTATAGATATTCAACTTTAAAAAGTCATCTACCAACCCACTAGATGCTGCAGCATTAGCATCACTGATACTCATATTAGGATTGTCCGTTAATAAAGAGTTTCTGTAACCTTGCCACATTACTTCCATAAAATCATCTGGCCCTATTCGATTATATTCTTTGATACCTCGTTCGAAAAAGCCTTGACGCACCGAAACATTCATTCCACCACTTCCTTTTCCGCTTTTGGTAGTAATCATAATTACTCCGTTAGAAGCACGGTTCCCGTATAGTGTGGATGCGGAGGCATCTTTAAGTACAGACATACTTTCAACATCCGCAGGGTTGATATCTGAGATATTTCCTGAATAAGGCACTCCATCTACCACATATAAAGGTGAATTACTACCATTGATAGTGGTAAAACCACGGATACGAACCGAAGGCTCGGCGCCAGGTCCACCCGAGGCGTTATTTATTTGTACTCCTGCTGCTGCTCCTTCTAGTGCTCCAACAGCATTACTAACAGTACGTTTCTCAATTATTTTTGAATCGATAGAAGCTACCGATCCTGTAATGGATTCTTTACTAGCCGTACCATAGGCTACTACAAGAACCTCATCCATTATATTAGAGTCCATCTCCAATACAATATTATAAGAATCTCTAGAATCAATTTCTATTACTTGGGTAGCATAGCCTACATAGGATACTTCTATTTGGTCTCCTTGATTTACGTTTAGACTAAAATTACCATCAAAATCAGTACTTGTACCATTGCTAGTTCCTTCTACAAGAACTGTAGCACCAAGCAAAGGTTCGCCGTTGGGTTCAGTAACTGTACCCGTTATGCTTTTAGTTTGTGCAAAAGCAAATTGGGTCGTAAATACAGCTACTAACACAAAAAATCTAAAAAATTTTTCGCTCATAGTTTTAAATATTAATTAACTTTAATTCACGAAAGTACCAAAGTTCTACTAAAGAATAAAATGGAAAATAAAGAGAAGATAAGAAGCCCAATAAATAGATACAACCAGTAAACATCTAAAAAGTAAAAATAAGCAATGATTATTAAAAAAGAACAAATAATTATAAAGTGATGTCCATTTAAACTGAGAAATATAAAAGAATACTAATTGTAGTGATAGATATTTAGAATGAATTTAAATTGTATTTTTATTCATCAATACCATAAAGTTGAGAGAAAATAAATCACCAAACCTACCAAACCACCCACTAATGTTCCGTTAACTCTAATAAACTGCAAATCTTTTCCAACCTCCAACTCGAGTTTAGCACTTAATTCTTTCCCGTCCCAATTTTCTACTGTTCGTTCTATAAGGTGGCCCAATTCTTTGGTATTCTTTAGAACTAATCGATACAAGCTATGTTGCACCCAGATATTAAGTTTTATCTGCAAATCGATATTGGTTTTAAAATCCTCAGAAAAAGAAATAAGATTGCGATATACATACTGTCTAAAAGCACTTTGCTCCTCTTCTAACTCTGTAACAATATTAGAGGAGATATACTGCCATAGGTTTATAATATAATGTTCTGTTGTAGTGGGGTTTAAATATCCAGAAACCATTTGAGTGAATTTTTCTTGCCATTGCAAGTCTTTTGTAATTTGTTCACTCCATTCCCAAACCTTTGTATGTAATTCTTCTCTTATTGGATGCTGTTTATCTTGTTCAACTTCAGATAAGAATAACTGTAAACCACTAATTAGCTGGTTGGTAATAGATTTGCCTCCTACCAATCCTAACAAGGGTTGCTTCTCCACCACTCTATTATAGATCAGTTGTTTATTATCGGTTATGTATTTTTTTATTTCAGGAATTACAGCGTCAATCAGCTTATCTTGTTCTTTATTTTCTAGTGCATATTGTACAGCTTGAGAGACAAATCTAGAAAAAGGAATATTATGTAAATTGGTATGGAGCTGTTTTTGGACGTACTCTACAACATTTTCTTCTTTAATATTCGCTATAACTTTTGTTATAATACCAAGAAGCTCTGTTGTTATCAGTTGTAAGTTAGATTCTTTTTCTATCCATGACACTACATATTTACTAACTTTTAAATCTTCAATATAAGGTCTTATTGTTTCAGAAGTCAAAAAATTATCGGAAATAAAATCTCCTAAATTGGCTCCTATTTTATTCTTATTGGATTCTATAAGGTTGGTATGGGGAATTTTTAACCCCAGCGGATAACGAAATAAAGCTGTAACCGCAAACCAGTCTGCCAAAGCCCCTACCATAGCCGCTTCAGAGAATGCCTTGACATAATACATCCAAGAAGTTGCTTGTTTATGAATAAAAAAAAGCATAGTCAGATACAGAATAGCCATTAAAACAAAAAGTCCAGTGGCTAAATTTTTATACTTTTTTAATTCTTTTATTTTACTCATTAGTATTCATTTTTTCTTCCACAGAACATCTAATCCATCGACTATCTGAAAGACAATTGGTGTCTAGGCAAGCATAAAGGTATCAATCTTTAAAAATGATTGGCAATATAGCAATAAGTCATCATTGTAATATGGAAGTTTATACTGCCACCCAATTAAAACTCACTTTAACTACTCATGATATAGGTAAAAACTTGCAGAGAAAGATTATGATTAGCAACAATGGATAAAACAATTATAAAAGTTTCGGGGTGTATTGTTTTACTCCCCGAAAACCATTAAAGTGAAGAAAACCACTCTTGATAATACTTTCCGACAAATGGGACTGGTTTTGCATCACCTTGGATGGCATTAACCAAACCAATAATAACAAAAATAAATACTACAATACCTAAAAAATTAACAATGGGAATCACTCCTAACACCAAGCCCGTTATCCATAGACCTATAGATTGTCTAATATGAAAAGAAGCAAAAGCATTTTTCTTATTGCTATTCATAATCAAAGCTATTACTAATCCTATTAAGAACAAATAAGAAATAATAGCCATTATTTTTCCTTCTTTAATAGTTCCTGAACTCATTATTTCCGTAGTGTAATTTTGTTGTTTCATATTTTTAAAAATTTAATTAAATATACTTTTCCCACTCCTATTCTACTTATTCAAATCATACAATGGCAAATTTAACTATAACTGTAGGAGTATAAAAACATTTACATTAAAATCTCATTTTTTATATTAAATCCAACGTGCTCTTTACCCATTTAGCTTGTATATTTCATTTAAAAAATTCCTTAACTTGCGAGCAATGAATTTTATATTTTATTGAACTTATGAAACAATTCAAGTTTTTTATTTTTTTCCTTTTCTCTTTACCCCTCTTTGCTCAGCAAGGTGGGATGTGGATTCCTTCTCTTTTGGAGGGGTTGAATGAAAGTGAAATGCAAAGTTTAGGAATGAAGATGTCAGCCCGTGATATTTATGACATCAATCAATCTAGTTTAAAAGATGCTATTGCACATTTTAATAATGGATGTACTTCCGAAGTAATTTCTCCAGAAGGTTTATTACTTACTAATCATCACTGTGGATATGGACAAATACAATCGCATTCGAGTGTCGAACATGATTATCTAAGTGAAGGGTTTTGGGCTATGAATCGTGAAGAAGAGTTAACGAATGACAATCTTAGCGTTACCTTTATTAAACGAATTGATGATGTCACGGATGCAGTACTTGAAGGTACGCAGCAAATAAAAAATGAAGCTGATTTACAAAAGCTAATCAAAGAAAATATTCAAAAGATCACAGCCCAGGTTAAAAAAGAAAAATGGCAAGAGGCATGGATACGTCCTTTTTATGAAGGCAATCAATATATGCTTTTTGTAGTTGAAGTTTTTAAAGATATTCGTTTAGTAGGTGCTCCTCCCTCCTCTATAGGCAAATATGGTTCGGACACTGATAATTGGACTTGGCCAAGACATACTGGAGACTTTGCATTGTTTAGAATTTATGCAGATAAAAATAATAGACCCGCACATTACAGTAAAGACAATGTGCCCTATCGTCCAAAACATTATTTGCCTATTTCTTTAGATGGTGTTGAAGAAGATGATTTCACTTTGGTTTTTGGTTTCCCAGGTAGGACCAATGAATACCTTCCCTCTATTGCAGTAAAGCAAATCGTCGAACAAACCAATCCTAATCGCATTGGAATACGTGATATATCTCTCAAAATCATGGATGAA
>Ga0079226_10004462_pt1 | contig 10699 bp, 12 predicted proteins | sample Poulit2014_FD_76345 | JGI IMG/M metagenome (GOLD analysis project Ga0079226, IMG submission 76345) | Agricultural soil microbial communities from Georgia to study Nitrogen management - Poultry litter 2014 | ecosystem: Environmental > Terrestrial > Soil > Agricultural land | place: USA: Georgia...
CAGGTCAGGCACCGGATCGGTGTTCGAGGCGGTCCGCTGGGCCGGTCCGCGCGACCGGTCACGCCTCGCGGGTGATCTCCACGCCGAGTTCCTGCAGGATCTCGACGAAGAACGGGTATCCCCGGTCGATGTGGAAGACGTCGTGCACCGTCGTCTGGCCGTCCGCGACCAGAGCTGCCAGAACCAGGCCGGCGCCGGCACGGATGTCCGAGGACCACACGTGCGCACTGGAGAGCTGCTCGACTCCGCGCACCGCGACATGGTGACCGTCGATCCGTGCTTGGGCCCCGAGCCGCATCATCTCCTCGACGAACCGGAACCGTGCTTCGAAGATGTTCTCGGTGATCACCGACGTGCCGTCACTGACCGCCGCCAGTGCGATCGCGATCGGCTGCAGATCCGTGGGGAACCCCGGATACGGCAGTGTCGCCCAGTTGATCGCCGTGGCCCGCGCGGCCTGCACCACCCGGAAGCCGTCGTCCCACTTGGTGATCTCGGCTCCCACCCCGCGCAGCTTGTCGAGGACCAGAGACAGGTGCTCGGGGTCGATGCCCTCGACCGTCACGTCCCCTCGGGTGATCGAGGCCGCCATCCCCCAGGTCGCCGCCACGATGCGGTCACCGATGACCCGGTGCGTGGTCGGCGTCAGGGTGGCGACTCCGTCGACGGTCAGCACCGAGCTGCCGGCGCCGCTGACCTTCGCGCCCATCTTCACGAGCATGTCGCACAGGTCCACGATGTCCGGCTCACGGGCGGCGTTGACGATCGTGGTGCGCCCCTCTGCCAGGACGGCGGCCATCAGGATGTTCTCCGTCGCGCCCACCGAGGGGAACTCGAGCTCGATCTCCGCTCCGACCAGGCGATCGGCCGAGGCGACGACGCAGCCGTGCTCGATGTATGAGCTGGCGCCCAGCGCTCGCAGCCCCGACTGGTGCATGTCCAGTGGCCGCGAACCGATCGCATCGCCGCCCGGCAGCGCCACCACGGCTCTGCGCCGGCGAGCCACCAGCGGGCCGAGCACACACACCGAGGCGCGGAACTTCTCCACCGCTTCGAAGTCCGCCCGGTACCGCGGCTCCGGCGGGGTCGTGATGTGCACGATGTCGCCGTCGAGCCGCACATCGCAGCCCAGGCCCTCCAGCACATCGGCCATCAGCGGCACATCGAGGATGTCCGGACAGTTAGTGATGGTGGTGGTGCCCTCGGTCAGCAGGGCGGCTGCCATCAGCTTCAACACGCTGTTCTTGGCGCCGCCCACGCGCACCGTGCCGTTGAGACGGCTGCCGCCTGAGACCACGAATCGCTCGCTCACAGCATCACAGCCTAGGCCACCGGCGCGTTAGGCTTGTGTCATGGCTGTTCACATCACGCGCGTCTATACCCGTACCGGCGACGACGGCACCTCCGGGTTGAGTGATTTCTCCCGCGTACACAAGACCGATCCCCGTCTGGTCGCCTACGCGGAGGTCGAGGAGACCAATGCCGCGATCGGCGTGGCGCTGGCCATGGGCGAGATCGACGAGGCTTCTGCGAAGGTGCTGGCCCACGTGCAGAACGACCTGTTCGACGTCGGCGCGGATCTGGCCACGCCGGTGGCCGAGGACCCGAAGTACCCGCCTCTGCGGATCACCGCCGACTACGTCGACCGCCTCGAGGCGTGGTGCGACGAGTTCAACGCCGAGCTCAGCAAGCTCGATTCGTTCATCCTGCCCGGCGGCACGCCCGCCGCGGCGCTGCTGCACGTGGCGCGCACGGTCTCCCGGCGGGCCGAGCGTGCCGCCTGGGCACAGGTCGAGGCCCAGCCCGAGACCACCGAGGTCTTGCCGGCGAAGTACCTCAACCGGCTGTCGGATCTGCTGTTCATCCTGGCGCGCCGGGCGAACCCGGGCGGCGACGTGCTCTGGCGCCCCGGCGGCGAACGTTAGGCCGCACCCACCACGCGTACCGTTCCGGCCGTCCAGGCACCCGGCCGTATACGGAACGGGGCGGGGGCCGGAGAAGTTCTCTTCTCCGGCCCCCGCCCCGTTCTGCCTCCGGTCTCAGCGCTCGGTCCAGCCGCGCCGCCGCGCCTCACGGCCGCGGGTGCGCACCATGTGCTCCGGCGGCCGGGACTCCAACCACGCCTGGCAGGCGGTCATCGCATCTGGGCCCAGGGCGAGCTCGTAGGAGCCTTCCCGCACGTCCAGTCGCGCGATGTGCATGCCGGTGCCCAGCACCTCGATCTCGTCGGCCTCGGGTTCTCGTCGTGCCCCGATCTCGATCTCATGTCGGCCCAGCGCACGATCGGCCCGCATGCGCAGGCTGGCCAGCCGGAAGAACCGCATCTCGGTGTCGCCGTAGACCACCACGCCGTGCCGCCAGGGACGGTCGTCGGCCGCGGTGATCCGCCGCATGACCACGGTGCTGCCGCGGCGCCGCAGGAAAAGCGCCCGATACGACAGCGCCGCGACGACCCATAGGAGGATGACCGCGATCACGGTGAACACGAAGATCAATAGGATCATCAATCCCGTGTTCACTGATCGCTACCTCCGGATCGTCGCGGCGCTGTGGTTCGTGCCGTGATGGTACCCGTTCAGGCGCGTTCGACTGCGCGCAGCCGCCCGCGTGCGGCGACGACCTCGGGGGTGTCCTCCGCCGCGCCGGCGACCAGAGCGCGATCCGCCTCCACGTCGACCTCGTCGGCCCAGTCCGCAGACTCGGCGAGCACGCTGACCTTCTTGGCCGTCACGGCCAGGAAGCCGCCGTGCACGGCCGCGACCTTGCGCTCACCGTCGACGGTCGTGATCGCCACGATGCCGCCCTCGGCCAGCTGGCCGAGCACCGGCTCGTGTCCGGCCAGGATGCCGATCTCGCCCTCGGTGGTCTGGGCGGTGACCATCGTCGCCGCACCGGACCAGAGCTCCTGCTCCACTGCGACGAGTTCCACGGTCAGTTCAGCCACGGTGCACCGTCACTTCCCGAGGATCTCGGCCGCGGCGCGCTCGACGTCGTCGAGTCCACCGCAGCTGTCGAAGGCCTGCTCGGGCAGGTGGTCGTACTCGCCCTTGGTCACCTTGTCGAAGGCCTCGATGGTGTCGGTGAGCGGGACGACCGAGCCGACCTGGCCGGTGAACTTCTCGGCGACCAGGAAGTTCTGGCCGAGGAACTTCTCCAGCCGGCGCGCACGCCCGACCAGGACCTTGTCCTCTTCGCTGAGCTCGTCCATGCCGAGGATCGCGATGATGTCCTGCAGCTCCTTGTACTTCTGCAGGATCCGGATGACCTCCTGGGCCACGCGGTAGTGATCCTCGCCGACGATGGCCGGCTCGAGGATCCGCGAGGTCGAGGTCAGCGGGTCGACCGCCGGGTAGATGCCCTTCTGGCTGATCGCACGCGAGAGCTCGGTGGTCGCATCCAGGTGGGCGAAGGTCGTCGCCGGCGCGGGGTCGGTGTAGTCGTCCGCGGGCACGTAGATCGCCTGCAGCGAGGTGATCGAGCGGCCGCGGGTCGAGGTGATCCGCTCCTGGAGCTGGCCCATCTCGTCCGCCAGGGTCGGCTGGTAGCCCACCGCGGAGGGCATGCGCCCGAGCAGGGTGGAGACCTCCGAGCCGGCCTGGGTGAACCGGAAGATGTTGTCGATGAACAGCAGCACGTCCTGGTGCTGCACGTCGCGGAAGTACTCGGCCATGGTCAGGGCCGACAGGGCGACGCGCATACGGGTGCCGGGCGGCTCGTCCATCTGGCCGAACACCAGGGCGGTGTCCTGGAGAACGCCCATCTCGTCCATCTCGAGCAGCAGGTCCGTGCCCTCACGGGTGCGCTCGCCGACGCCGGCGAAGACCGAGGTGCCCGAGAACTCGCGGGCGATACGGGTGATCATCTCCTGGATGAGCACGGTCTTGCCGACACCCGCGCCACCGAACAGGCCGATCTTGCCTCCCTGGACGTACGGGGTGAGCAGGTCGATGACCTTGATACCGGTCTCGAGGATCTCCGTCTTGCCCTCGAGCTGGTCGAACGGGGGCGGGTCGCGGTGGATGCCCCACTGCTCGCCGTCACGGCCGGTGCCCGGGGCGTCCAGGCAGTCGCCGAGCGCGTTGAACACGTGCCCCTTGACCACGTCGCCGACCGGCACCGAGATCGGCTTGCCCGAGTCGGTGACGGGCGTACCGCGGACCAGTCCGTCGGTCGGCTGCATGGAGATGGTGCGCACCAGGGAGTCGCCCAGGTGCTGCGCGACCTCGAGGGTCAGGGTCTTGGCGACCTCGGGGAGGGTCACCTCGGCGTGCAGCGCGTTGTACAGCGCCGGCACCGAGCCACGCGGGAACTCGACGTCCACGACGGGGCCGATGACCCGCACGACCCGGCCGGCGGTCCCGGCCCCGGCCGCGCTGTCCTGCGTCATTGCTGCGGTCATTGTCAGTCTCTTCCTGCGCTCGTGGACAGCGCATCTGCGCCACCGACGATCTCGCTGATTTCCTGGGTGATCTGTGCTTGCCGCGCCTGGTTGGCCTCACGAGAGAGGACGTTGACCAGGTCGGTGGCGTTGTCGGTCGCGGCCTTCATGGCGGTGCGCCGAGCCGCGGACTCGGACGCGGCGGCGTCGAGCAGTGCGGCGTAGATGCGGGTGTTGATGTACTTGGGCAGCAGGGCCGCCAGCAGCACCTCGGCATCGGGCTCGAAGTCGTACTCGGGTTTGAACGGGTTCTCGGCCGTCCGGTCGGCGAGCATGTCGCCGCCCATGTCGACCACGTCCTCCTCGACCTGGACCTCCAGCGGGGCCATCCGACGGACCTGCGGGGTCTGGGTCAGCATCGAGACGAACTGGGTGTAGACGATGTGCAGTTCGTCCACCCCTTCGATGCCGCCGTCCTCGGTGTCCACACGGCTGCCCGATCCGGCGAGGAACAACTCCACCAGCAAGGACCCGGCCGACGCGCTGTCGGTGTACCGGGGCTGCTGGGAGAAGCCCGACCACGACGCCTCGACGTCCCGGTCGCGGAAGTTGTAGTACGCCAGGCCCTTGTTGCCCATGACGAACAGCACCGGTTCCTTGCCCTCGCTGCGCAGCAGCTGGGACAGTTCCTCGGTCTCCTTGAGCACGTTGGCGTTGTACCCGCCGCACATGCCGGAGTCACTGGTGACCACCAGCACCGCCGCCCGCTTGGCGTCGGTCCGCTCGTTGAGCATCGGATGGTCCAGCGAACCGGCAGCGCTGGCCAGTTCCGAGAGCACCTTGGTGATCTCGGTGGCGTACGGCTTCGAGGCCGCGACCCGTGCCTGGGCCCGGGTGATGCGCGAGGTGGCGATCAGTTCCTGCGCTTTGGTGATCTTCTTGGTCGAGTTGACCGATTTGATCCGCGAGCGCAGTTCACGCAGCGTCGCCATTGCTTCTCACACTCCCCTCTCGACTCGTAGTGGTGATCATCGACCAGATCACCGAGAGACCGACTTGCGGCTGACGGTGACGGTCTCCTGATCGACATCGCCGGCGTCGAGCGTTTCGGCCTCGGCCTCGTTGACCAGGCGCTTGCCCTCGGCGGTGATGAAGCCGGCGGCGAACCGCTGGGTCGCGGCCTCCAGCTCGGCGGCCGCCTCGTCCGAGAGCATCGAGCCGCCCTCGATCGAGCTGAAGACGCCCGCGGCGTTGCGGTGCAGGTCATCGAGCAGCTCGGAGCGGAAGCGGCGGACCTCGCCGACCGGGACCGGGTCGAAGTAGCCCTTGCCGGCCAGGTAGATCGTGACGACCTGGTCCTCGACGGCGACCGGAGCGTACTGGTCCTGCTTGAGCAGCTCGACCAGACGCTGACCGCGCTCGAGCTGGGCCTTCGATGCGGCGTCCAGGTCCGAGGCGAAGGCCGCGAAGGCCTCCAGCTCACGGAACTGCGCGAGCTCCAGGCGCAGCGAACCCGAGACCTTCTTCATGCCCTTGGTCTGGGCGGCGCCACCGACACGCGAGACCGAGATGCCGACGTCGATCGACGGCCGGATGCCGCGGTTGAAGTTGTCGGCATCCAGGAAGCACTGGCCGTCGGTGATCGAGATGACGTTGGTCGGGATGTAGGCCGACACGTCGCCCGCCTTGGTCTCGATGATCGGCAGACCGGTCATCGAGCCGCCGCCGAGGTCGTCGGACAGCTTGGCGCAACGCTCGAGCAGACGCGAGTGCAGGTAGAACACGTCGCCCGGGTAGGCCTCACGGCCCGGCGGACGGCGCAGCAGCAGCGAGATCGCACGGTAGGCCTCGGCCTGCTTGGTCAGGTCGTCGAAGACGATGAGCACGTGCTTGCCCTCGTACATCCAGTGCTGGCCCAGGGCCGAGCCGGTGTAGGGGGCGAGCCACTTGAAGCCGGCCGAGTCCGAGGCGGGCGCGGCGACGATGGTGGTGTACTCCATCGCGCCGTGCTCCTCGAGCGCGGACTTGACACCGGCGATGGTCGAGCCCTTCTGGCCGACCGCGACGTAGATGCAGCGCACCTGCTTGGTCGGGTCGCCGGTCTCCCAGTTCGCCTTCTGGTTCAAGATCGCGTCGATGCACATGGCGGTCTTGCCGGTCTTACGGTCGCCGATGACCAGCTGACGCTGGCCACGGCCGATCGGGGTCATCGCGTCGACGGCCATGATGCCGGTCTGCAGCGGCTCCTCGACCGGCTGGCGCTCGAGCACCGATGCGGCCTGCAGTTCCAGGGCGCGGTCGCCGGTGGAGGCGATGTCGCCCAGTCCGTCGATCGCGGCACCGAGCGGGTCTACCACGCGGCCCAGGAAGGCATCGCCCACCGGGACCGACAGGACCGTACCGGTCCGCTTGACCTGCTGGCCTTCGGCGATGTTCTCGAACTCGCCGAGGATGACCGCACCGATCTCGCGGGCCTCGAGGTTCAGCGCCACACCCTGGACGCCGCCCTCGAACTCCAGCAGCTCGTTGGCCATCACCGACGGCAGACCGCTGATGTGCGCGATGCCGTCGCTGGTATCGGTCACCACGCCGACCTCCTCACGGGAGGCCTCCGGGGAGTAGCTCGAGGTGTAGTTCTCAATCGCGCTACGGATCTCATCGGAGGAGATCGTCAGCTCCGCCATGTTCTTCCTGCTCTCGGGGTCTTGTTTGGGGAATGTTCTCAAAGGTCAACTGCGGAACGCGGCCACCGGGGTTCCGGTGCCCGACCCTGCATCAGTCGAAGTGGTTGCGCACCGCGGCCAGTCGTCCGGCAGCACTGCCGTCGATGACCTCGTCGCCGACGCGCACCACGAGACCGCCGATCAGTTCCGGATCGACCTCCACGTGCACGGCCAATGCCCGACCGTAGAGCCGCTCGAGCGTCTCCGCCAGGCGCTGACGCTGCAGTTCCGAGACCTCGGTGGCGGAACGCACGTACGCCACGGTCAGGTCCCGACGCTCGGCCGCCATCGCCGACAGCTGGTCGAAGGCGTCGGCCGGTGCGGTCTGGAGTCGCCCGACCGCCTGTGCGGCCAGCGCACTGGTGACGGCCGTGACCTTGCCGTACAGCAGCGAGGCCATCACCTGCTGCTTGCCGGCCGGTTCGGCGTTGCGGTCGGTGAGCACCGACTGCAGCTCCGGACTGGTGTCGATGATCCGGCCCAGGCGGAAGAGCTCGTCCTCCACCGTGGCCAGCTGACCCTGCTGGTCCGCGGAGACCAGCAGCGCCTCACGGCCGAGGATCTCGACCGCGTCGACCAGGTCCAGCGGAGCCGACCACCGCTGCTCGCAGGCCGACCGCAGCACCGCCAGGGTCTGCGCGTCGACCTTCGCACCGAACAGGGACTCGGCCAGGTCGGCCCGCTCGGCCGGCGGGGCCGACGGATCGGTCAGTGCGCCGCGCAGCATCCGGTCCCCCGCCAGCACCTCGGTGACGCCGAAGAGCTCGGAGCCGACCTTCGCCGCGGCCACGCCGTCGGTGCCGGTCGACACGACCCGGCCCAGTTCGGCGCGTGCTCCGGCCAGGGACTCAGCGCTGATCACGTACACCGATGTCACCGCCCCGCCCGGTCGGCGTTGAGCTCATCGAGCTCGGTCAGGAAACGATCGACGGTGCCGGCCCGCTTGACGTCGTCAGCGAGCGACTCGCCGACGATCTTCTCCGACAGCTCGACCGCGGTGCGGCCGATGTCGTCACGCAGCTCGGCGACGATCTGCTGGCGCTGGGCCTGCAGCTGGTTCTGCCCGGACGCGATGATGCGGTCGGACTCCTCCTGCGCCTTGCCCTTCATCTCCTCGATGATCTGGCGGCCCTGCTCGTGCGCGTCCTCACGGATGCGTCCGGCCTCCAGACGGGCCTCGGCGAGCTGGGCGGTGTACTGCTCGTACGCCTCCTGCGCCTTGGCCTGCGCCTCTTCGGCGCGCGCGATGCCGCCCTCGATCTTCTCGGTGCGCTCGTCCATGACGCGGTTGTAGATCGGCATCACGAACTTCCAAAAGAAGATGCCGATGACGACCAGGACGACGACCGACCAGAGGATGTCGTACCACTCTGGGATCAGCGGATTGTCACTCGCGAGGATCACGGTGAGTTCGGAATTCGTCATCGGATCAGTAGATGAATCCGGCGACGAGACCGATCAGCGCCAGGGCCTCGGTGAACGCGATACCCAGGAACATGGTGGTCCGGATCTGGCCGGCCATCTCGGGCTGGCGCGCCATGCCCTCGATCGCCTTGCCGACCAGGATGCCGATGCCCACGCCCGGGCCGATCGCCGCCAGGCCGTAGCCGATGGCCTCGAAGCCGGAGAAGCTGGTCTCGGTCTCCACCGCACCGTCTTGGGCGACGAGGTCGAGGGTCTGCTGCACAACGCTCATTTGATTTCCATTCCTTTTTTCAGTGCCTCGGCGCCGGATCGGTCACCGAGTCGAGGGTCGATCGGTCGGTCAGTTCTCTTCGGCGTGTAGTGCGATGTCGATGTACACCGCGGCCAGGAGAACGAAGATGTACGCCTGCAGGAAGATCACCATCATCTCGAACATGGTGAAGGCGAAACCCACCAGCAGCGAGCCGGCGCCGAACGGACGCATCCAGCCGTTCTCCACTGCCCCGAAGAAGAAGAACTGGGTGGCCGCGAAGAACAGCACGAGCATGATGTGTCCGGCGAGCATGTTGGCCATCAGACGGACGGTCAGCGTGAACGGCCGGAGGATGAACGTCGAGACGAACTCGATGGGGACCAGCAGGATGTGCAGGGCCGGCGGCACGTTCGGGACCACGATCGAGCCCCTGATGAACCGGAACAGGCCGAACTTCTTGATGCCCGCGTAGTTGAACGCGATCCACGACAGCACCGCCAGCACCAGTGGTGCGCCCACCCGTGCGTTGGCCGAGATGTTCAAGAACGGGATGATCGCGGCCAGGTTCTGTGACAGGACCATGAAGAAGATGGTCATCAGCAGCGGCAGGAACCGCTTGCCCTGCTCCTTGCCCAGGATCTCCTCGGCCACGTGGATGCGGACGAAGTCCAGCAGGTACTCACCGACGTTCTGCAGCCCGCGCGGCACGATGCGGGCCCGCGACATGGCGAAGAAGAAGAACAGCAGCAGGGCTGCGGTCATCACCAGGCGGACGAACATCAGGCGGTCGATCTCGAACGGGGTGCCGCCCCAGATCAGCGAACCCGGAAAGAACTCTCCGTCAAGCGTCGGTGCGTGGAACTCCTTGGGGAAAAATCCCCCGCCCTCGGCCAAGAATAACGCGTTCAGCGGTCTCTCCCGTTCTCAGTCCGCCACCCGTGTGCAGGCGGCTCGATCGGTCCTGTCGTGTCCTGTGGTCTTCCGACCCGGTGTTGCAGTCCAGCACCCCGGGCGCGCGCGCAGCCCTGGCGCGGCCGGTCGGGGCGGTGTGGTCCGACATCCGGATTGATCACGGTACGACCGCGAGGGAGCGTACCAAGATCTCGGCCTCGGTGTGCCACCCGGGGGGCGACTCGTCGGCCCCGCCGAATGTTACTACCGATTGTAGTAATCAGCGATTCCGCTCCCCTTCTTCGGGGTCGGGATCGGTGTAGGGGACCTTGGTGCGCTGGACGGCCATCGTCTCGGCGGTCAGCAGGACCACCAGGGCCGCGATGATCGTGCCCACCAGGGCGCCCTTGTCGTAGAAGTCCATCCGGCGCAGCGCCATCATCACCACCAGGGCGATGACGAGTTTGACCAGCCAGCTGCCCAGCAGCACCGCGCCGGTGGTGGTCGGGTCCAGGTTGCGTGAGGCGTAGAGCGTCACCACGGTGGCGAGCACGAATCCGCCGCCGACCGCGGCTCCGATCAGCGCGCCCCACAGACCCGGGACGCCGGCCAGCGAGGTCGACAGCGTCACCGACACCACGACCACCAGCACCAGCCCGCCGACGCCCCAGCGGATGGCGGCCAGCAGCGGGGCGGACTGTTCACGATTCTTATCGGCCTTCACAGCAGCCCACCCTAACGGTCCGGCGGCGCGGAACCGAACCGGAGCCGCACGGGCCGGTCACGCCGGTTCAGCCGGTGCGCCGGCGCAGTCGCGGGACGATGGTCAGCGCGAGTGCGACCACGAGTAGACCGCCGATGGTGGGCACCGCGATGCGCGGTCCGACCAGCGCCGGCGCCACGGCGGCGAAGGCCAGCACCGCGGTCCACAGGTAGAGCACCACCACCACCTTGCGGTGGGTGTGGCCGACCTGCAGCAGCCGGTGGTGCAGGTGCATCTTGTCGGGACTGAAGGGACTGCGCCCGGCC
>Ga0079226_10004464_pt1 | contig 10696 bp, 14 predicted proteins | sample Poulit2014_FD_76345 | JGI IMG/M metagenome (GOLD analysis project Ga0079226, IMG submission 76345) | Agricultural soil microbial communities from Georgia to study Nitrogen management - Poultry litter 2014 | ecosystem: Environmental > Terrestrial > Soil > Agricultural land | place: USA: Georgia...
AGCAGTGCAGAGAAAAATTATGAGTTTTTTACGTATACATTAGGCATGCGTCTTGTGAAAAAGACGGTTAACCAAGACGATATTCGAACGTATCATTTATTTTTCGCTGATGATGAAGGGAATCCGGGTACGGATATGACTTTTTTTGATTTTCCGGGAATTCCAAAGGGTGAACACGGCACGAATGAAATTTCTCGAACGTCCTTTCGGGTACCAAGTGATAAGGCACTAGAGTATTGGGAAAGACGTTTCAACCGCTTAAATGTAAAACACGAAGGAATTAAGGAGCAGTTCGGTAAAAAAGTGTTACCTTTCGTCGACTTTGATGAACAGCAGTATCAGCTTATTTCCGATGAAAAAAATGAAGGAGTCGCTTCTGGCATCCCATGGCAAAAGGGACCGATTCCATTAGAGTATGCGATTACCGGCTTAGGTCCTTCTTTTATTACAATTGAACACTTTGACTATTTTAAAGAAATGTTAGAAAAGGTGTTTCAATTCCGCCATGTGGCAACAGAGGGAGTTTATCATTTGTTTGAAGTTGGGGAAGGTGGGAATGGTGCGTCTTTAATCGTGGAACATAATACTGAACTACCGCCCGCTCAACAGGGGTATGGTACTGTGCACCATCTTGCTTTCCGTGTAGAAGATCGGGATGCAATTGATGCTTGGGATGAACGTTTATCTAAGTTTGGCTTTCGTACCTCTGGTTATGTGGACCGTTTCTTTTTTGAATCCTTATATGCAGGTGTTGCACCGCAAATTTTATTCGAACTTGCAACCGACGGTCCCGGATTTATGGGGGATGAACCGTATGAAACTTTAGGAGAAAAATTATCGCTCCCACCGTTTCTAGAAAATAAACGAGACCAAATCGAACAAATGGTACGACCAATCGATACAGTTCGTAGCACGATTACGTTTGAAAAAGAGTATGAATAAATATAAAGCTAGAGGAAGGCTAAGGTGATTATTCGATAAGAGTAGTCGCCTTTTTTTATATAAATTCAGCTAAAGCATCGAAAAGATTGTGAATGTATATTTTTCTTTGTATAATACTGTACTGAACGTTCAGTATAGTTAAGAGGTGTAAAAATGAACAAAAAAGAGGAATTATTGATAAATGCTGCAATGATTATCTATGAGGAAGGAATTCAACAATTGACCATCGATTATTTGGCTAAACGAACGAGTTTGTCAAAGGGTGGTGTCCTATATCATTTTGACTCAAAGGATAATTTACTGCTTGAAATGAATAAGATGGCGGTTGAGAAGTTTGAACAATTATTGGAACGTTATGAACGCTCTTTATCCGGAGTGGCCAGGTATACAAGGGCCTATGCCTTGAGTACGCTAGCTTTTTTTAACGAGTCTCATTCTATTTTTTTGCCTGCTGTATTTATCTCATCTCTAGAACATGAACAAAGCAAACAACTTTGGGAGTCGACCTTGGCCAGTTGGGAGCAAGAATTTAGAGAAGATGATGGCGATTTAACGAAAAAACTACAACTACGTCTCATATGTGATGGAATTTGGTTTCATATTTTATATGGAAAGGGAACAAATATAAAAAAAGAAATAAAAGAGCTCGTATTATCGCTTTGTAATGAGCTGGAAAAGGAGTGATTCTGTTGTTGAGTTTCGTTTATTTATTAAGTGCAATCGTTTCTGAAGTTTTTGGTTCAACTATGTTAAAGTTAACTGCAACAGTAAAAAGTAAATTACCATTCGTTTGCATTTTTGTTGGCTATGCTATTTCTTTTTATTTACTTTCTCTTGCTTTAATGAAAATACCGCTTAGTTTTGGGTATGCAGTTTGGAGTGGATTAGGTACCGCTTTAACAGCCATCGTCGGTTATGTATTTTTTAAAGAATATATGAACAAAAAAACTGTATTAGGAATAGCTTTATTAATTATTGGCATTATAATGATGCGTCTATAAGGGGGTAGTAAGGTGCAAGGTTATGTATATTTGATGCTTTCAATTATTTTTGAAGTAATCGGTTCGGCCTGTTTAAAAATGTCTGAAGGATTTACTAATGTTGTGCCGAGTCTTTTACTTATTGTTTTTTATGGCTTGTCCTTTTCTATATTCGTTCTTGCGTTAAAGACAATATCCCTAAGTGTTGGATATAGTATTTGGTCGGGATTAGGAACGGCTGGAGCTGCGTTAGTAGGAGTATTACTATTTAATGAAGTTATGACAACGTTAAACTTATTCGGCTTAGTAGTGATTATTGTAGGGGTAGTACTTATAAATCGCAGTTTATCTGAACCGAACGAAGCTCAAGCTAACAAATGTGAAGAAATTAACAATTGAATCGATTACATAAACACTTAATTTTACTTTAAATATTTTAATAATTGATGAATACCAATTACTAGAATACAAATGAATCCGATAAAGAAAAGAACCGCAGTTAACGTCGTACTTAAAAGTCCGAGCTGTTTAATTGTAATAAACAAGATTAAGAGAAATACGATCAGAAGTAAAAATAATCGATTCGTCATGAAAACACCTTCTTTCTAAGATAAACTGTCTTGAGAGGAGATTATAATCACTGTTCGATTTTATTGTAAAATAGCGATAATCTTAGTGCAATACAGCTTTCAACATGTTTAGGAAAAAGTCAAAAACATTGTACAAAAACTGTGACAAATAATAAACTGTACATGGAAATATAATCCTAATTACTTAGTGAGCTAAGTAGATAAATAAAGATAGCCACAGTTAGTTAAGGTGCGAAAGTGTAGTTTTCAGGAGGATGATCTTTGCTTACCTCATTACTGGCATTATGTATTTTTATCCTTACTTTAATTTTCGTTATAGGACAACCAAAAGAATTAAATATCGGCTTTTCTGCGGTTGGTGGTGCATTAATTGCCTTACTCGTCGGTGTTGTTGATATTTCGGATGTTATTACTGTAAGCAAAATCGTTTGGAATGCGACATTAGCTTTTGTCGCCATTATTTTAATATCGATTATTTTAGATGAAATTGGTCTATTTGAATGGGCCGCCCTACATATGGCACGAGTTGCCAAAGGTAATGGGATTAAAATGTTTGTTTATATGATGATGCTTGGAGCAATTGTTGCAGCGTTATTTGCAAATGACGGCGCTGCTTTAATATTGACTCCAATTGTTTTAGCGATGATAAGAAATTTGCAGTTTAAAGAAAAAATGATTTTCCCTTTTATAATGGCGAGTGGTTTTATTGCAGATACGACATCTCTTCCCTTCGTTATAAGTAACTTAGTAAATATCGTATCTGCTGATTTTTTCGGTATAGGATTTATTGAATATGCACTAACAATGCTCATTCCGAATATTTTTTCCTTCCTTGCGACGATAATTGTTTTGTTGCTTTATTTTCGTAAAAGTATTCCTCGTAGTTATGATATTTCTCAGTTAAAAGAGCCGAAAGAAGCAATCAAAGATGAACATCTCTTTAAAATTTCATGGATTATTTTAATATTATTGTTAATCGGCTATTTTATAAGTGAATTTATTCAAGTTCCGGTATTGATGATCGCCGGGGGTATTGCGATTATGTTCTTATTTATTTCTAGAAATAGTGCCACAGTTGAGACGAAATGGGTGATTAAAAGTGCGCCTTGGGATATTGTCGTATTTTCAATCGGGATGTATGTCGTTGTGTACGGTCTAGGAAATGCCGGACTAACCTCGTTACTTGCCCAAGCGATTCAATGGCTTACGATGGAGGGACTTTTCGTTGCGACGGTTGGTATGGGTTTTATCGCAGCGATTTTATCTTCAATAATGAATAATTTGCCTACGGTAATGATTGATGCGTTGGCAATTGCAGAGACCGATACGAGCGGTGTTCTACGAAACGGACTAATTTATGCGAATGTTGTCGGTTCAGATTTAGGGCCAAAAATTACACCCATCGGTTCACTTGCTACATTAGTTTGGCTTCACGTATTAAGACAACAAGGTATTTATATCTCCTGGGCTACGTACTTTAAAATTGGAATACGTTTAACCATCCCGATTTTATTTATTACACTAGTAGGCTTATATATAACTTTACGATTGTTATAAGAGGGAAAATTATTTATAACGTAGAAAATTTTCCAAGTGCAGCAAGATACTCCTACACAACTGAAACCGGTGAAAATGTCTAATTTCGTTGTGTGCGTCGATTATTATTAATTAAAGTAATATACTTTAAAAATGATGTTCTACGTAACTGTTACACTCTTATAGCTAGATTACAAATTAAAGCTTAACTTGTTCTCGTTCATAATCGTATTTATAATGGTGATAGTTAATTATCTCTAAAATTAAGGGGAAGATGAACCGTTGGATAAAAAGGAAAGAATCGTAAAGTCGGCTATCGAATTGTTTCAAGAACAAGGAATTGAAAAGACGACTGTATCAGATATTGTAAAAAGAACGCAAATTGCTCAAGGGACTTTTTATTTATATTTTTCTTCGAAACTTGCACTAATGCCAGCTATTGCAGAGGAAATGGTAAAAATATTAGTCGATCAAATAAATAAGAAAATTAATAACGAAACAGACTTTACCACTCAAATGAAAAAAATGATTGATGCAATTTTTGCAGTAAATGAGGAATATAGCGAAGTATTAGCACTTATTTATTCAGGTCTTGCATCGACAGAACATTTAAAAGAGTGGGAAATGGTCTATGCTCCCTGTTACGAGTTAGTTAGTAGTTTGATTGATAAGGCAAAAGAAGAAAAAGCAATTCAATCGACGATACCATCCGATTGTGCAGCAAAGCTAGTAATCGGTCTTGTTGAATCGGCGGCAGAACAAGTGTACTTATATAACTACAGTGATGTGACAGAAATTGAAAGTCAAAAAGATGCGGTAACCCAATTTTTATTTGATGCATTACAATTAAAAAGATAAATTCCTTGATCTTTCTTCTTTTCACAGTATAATGAATGACTGTCAGTCACTTTTGAACTATAAAAAGAAGGAAGAGATTTATGCGGAATAAAGGATGGCTCTATGTAGCCTTAACATCATTTTTTGAATTAGTTTGGATTTATTTATTTAACGTCGCTTCCGCTTGGTGGCATTGGATTTTTATCTTATTTTTCATTGTAATTGATTTTCATTTTTTAACGATAGCCTGTCAACGAATTCCGACTGGGAGCGTCTATGCTATTTTTGCTGCGGTAGGTACATTAGGTACAGCGTTAATGGATATTTTTTATTCGGTGAAGAGTTAAGTGGAAGTAAGATTCTTTTCATTGTCATTTTAGTGCTAGGTGTGATCGGTCTAAATATGGCTGAAAGTATCGAGGAAAAGAAAGCAGTTCGTGGGGTGAAATAATGGGCTGGTTATACGTTTTTTTAGTAGCGATTTGTGAGCTAATTGGTGTTACTGGTTTGACGAAATATAGTAAAAAGAAAACAATCTTTTCTTTTATACTTTACTTTGGTGGATTCGGTTTTTCGTTTTATTTCTTATACAATCTTTTCATTTTTTACAAGTAAGTATGGCTTATGCAGTGTGGATTGGAATTGGTACGGCTGGTGCGGTGTTAATTAATATGATCTTCTTTAACGAATCAAAAAGTACCGGTAAAATTCTTAGTGTTATTTTAATTGTCATTGGTGTAGTAGGTCTAAAATATGTGTCGTAAAAATCATTTTATGTTATACTAATAATAACTTCATTATTTGTTATCAAGAGTGACGGAGAGATCTAGCTCGTTGAAGTCACAGCAACCTGCTTAAAGCAAGGTGCTCCTACTAGCGAAGCATTGCTTTGAATGATAACGAAACGGCTGAATTTAAAACCTTTCGTTGCTACTAAAGCAATGAAAGTTTTTTTTATTTTGAAAGGGGAGATGAGTGGATGAATGCACAAGGTTGGATTCGAGGAATGATAGCTAAAAATTATAGCTCAACAGAATTTTTACAACTAGTTGTAACGACGATTCAGCGTCAACTACAACGTTGGGATGAAACGATAGATGTTGTGCTTTATGAAAATATGTTCGATAAAAATACTTTTGAAATTAAAATAATTGAAGAGGGTATCACTTACTGTATTTTCTTAGATAAGGAGAAGGTAAGTAAACTTCAAAAGGATTGGGCCTTTGCGCTTGATCAATTCCTATGGGAACAATTGATTTCAAAAGGCTTTACAATTAGAGAGTCTGATGGAAAATATTTAACGTATTGTGCAATTTAATTAACGAATTGTCGTGGGATAAATAGGTAATAAAAAGCAATGCAATATAATGAAGTAATGGGCGGGCACTGTGTTTAAAGGTGGCTTGCGCATATAACAAAGGAAAGTCAAGTAAAGGAAGGGATTATATGTTTCAACCAATTGTATATACCAAAAGTCGAGAAGAAAATTATGAAATAGTTATTCGTCAGCTTGAATCATTGATCGACGGGGAAGAAGATCTAGTGGCAAATATGGCTAATGCCTCTGCTTTGCTACATCATTTTTTAGCGAATATAAATTGGGTCGGATTTTATATATGGAAAGAAAATGAACTAGTGTTAGGTCCGTTTCAAGGGTTACCTGCTTGTATTCGTATTCCTTATGGTAAAGGGGTATGTGGTACAGCAGTGAAAAAACAAGAAACGATTGTTGTGCCGAATGTCAATGAGTTTCCAGGACATATCGTCTGTGATGCTCAAAGTAAATCGGAAATCGTCGTACCCTTAATTAAAGATGGTGAAATTCTCGGCGTCCTCGATATTGATAGTCCAATTTACAATCGTTTCGATGAGACGAATCGATATTACCTTGAAAAATTTGTACAAACATTAATTAAAGCATAATTTTATTATTGAAGTCATTTTGGAAAAAGTAATACAAAATTTTAAAAATTAACTTATAAACTTACCTCATCTTTCTAGGCTTTTGTCTGGAGGATGAGGTTTTTTTCATTTTTGTTCATATAAATAGGTTACGAAAAATAATGAGCAATTGGGTAAAAGTAAATTGCATTTCAACTTCGTAACCTCACCCTATAGATGATGAAATATAGGGAGAGATTTTGTTTTTAATATTCCAAAAGATAAAAGTATATTATGATTAAAGTATAAGATAGAACGATTACAAAAATAGCCTAAGGAGGAAAATCGATGTTACAAACAGAACTAACAAATAGACTTGGCATCACATATCCTATTGTGCAAGCCCCGATGGCTGGCGGAATTACAACGACAGAGCTAGTTGAAGCTGTGTACAATAGCGGTGGATTAGGTTCAATTGGAGCTGGCTATATGTTGCCGGATTTGTTACAAAAGCAGATTTCTGAACTAAAAGAAAAAAGGGTAAAGACTTTTAATGTGAACTTATTTGTACCTGAACGAGTTCAAGCTACAGAAGACGAAGTTAATCGTGCTAAAAAAGCTTTAACACCTTTTTATGAGTCATTGAATATAAAACTAAAAGATATTTCTGTTCCTAGTTACAGTGATCTTAATCAAACATACCAAGACCAAATCGATGTTGTGATTAAAGAACGGGTATCAGTCGTTTCCTTTACCTTTGGCTTGCCTCAAAAGGAAATTGTACAAATTTTACAAGATGCAGGATCTATCGTTATGGGCACTGCGACAACGATAGAAGAAGCAAAAGCAATCGAACAATTAGGAATGGACTTTGTCATCGTACAAGGAAGTGAAGCTGGCGGACATCGGGGCAATTTCCTGCAAGAAGTTGAAGAAAGTCAATTAGGATTAATCGCTTTAATCCCTCAAGTTGTCGACGCCGTTTCAATTCCTGTTATTGCGGCGGGTGGAATAATGGATGGGAGAACTTTAGTTGCTGCCTTAGCATTAGGAGCTGAAGGTGTGCAGATGGGAACGGCTTTTTTAACAACGACGGAAAGCGGCGCCCATCCACTGCATAAGAAATCGATTGTAAATGCAAAAGGACACGATACGGTATTAACGACGACTTTTTCTGGGAAGCATGCGCGTGGGATTAAAAATGACTTTATAGAAAAAATAGTCGAAGCTAACGGTCAAATTTTACCTTATCCTTTACAAAATACACTAACTCAACCTTTACGTGCAGAAGCACAAAAAAATAATCGCTCCGAGTATATGTCTCTTTGGTCTGGGCAAGCGACACAACTAGCAAAAGAGCAATCGGTTGAGGAATTAATTCATTCCGTAACTGAAGAGGCAAAGGAACGACTGGAAAAACTTGAGTAACCGTATCATTGTTGCACTATAAAAAATTTACGTTTATAAAGGGGTTTCTTCTACTTCATAAACTTCGTCGTAATTACAATGATCACAATATAAAAGATGAGAGCATTGTGGGTTACTTGAATCAGATACTATACCGTCGCCCTGATTACTCGTTTCAATATCATTGTAATGAGCATAAGGGTCAAAGTAATCCGCAACCCGTCCACCATCCGTTAATGATTCATCGCATTTAGGACAAGGCTTTTCAATCGTATCAAAGGCATTACAAACTGGACAAAGCGTCATATTAAATTCTCCTTTTTTCTTTAATATGACGCAAAGATTGTCCTTTATTATAATATTGATTTCCTTTTCTTGGGCGTTAATTAGTTACTTTAAAGTCAATTTTCGTTTCGAATTCGATATGAGCTTCATCCTCTGGTACTTCGGGATCAGTAATGAAAAAGTCGAACATACCAATTACTTCATAATAACCGACAGGAAAATCCTCGCGTTCACTAAACTCTTCGATAAACCGCATCTCATTTTTATCCTCTTCTTCCAGAGGAGCAATATTAGCGCGGTTAAATGAGACTTCATAAGGCTCGTCCTTCGTTAATATTGTATAAACTCCAATTTCTTTAATGAAATATGGAATAGAATATCCTCGGATTTTTTCTTTAATATGAAAGGAAATTGGTTCGTCGGTGTGGGAAATTTCAATTTCCGCTTCGTCGCCAATATAGACGATTTCCCCTTTTAATGAAACAAATTCACCTTCGATTTGCTCAGGTTGATCAGTATAGAGGCGAAATAAAAAGTCACCTTCCTCTACCTCACTGTGATGTTGGATTACTTCGTACGAATCGAGTTCATTAACAATTGGCTCATCTGTCATATCTGGTATTGTGCAACTAACAAGTGTGATAACAATAAATAAAATCGAGAAATAAACTTTGCTTAAATGCATAACAATCCCCTATTTCGTTTAAATTTGTTGTTACTATAACATACGTAAAACGCTTTCTCAATAAGAAGTTACGATCAAGAACGAAAACTTAATTGCAGTGTAATCCTTCGGTATGCTATTTTTATTACATATAGTTTTAAGGGATTGATGAGATGATTTACGTCTACGTAGGAATTGGTGGAGCAATCGGGGCACTCTTACGTTATACAATTAGCCTCTTTTTCGTTATAAATGATACAAATTTTCCTTATTCAACTCTATTTGTTAATATGATCGGAAGCTTTCTCCTTGCTTATATTACTTATGGGCTTTTTGAGAAGATTAAGGTAAAACAGTTGATTAAACTAGCAATTACAACAGGCTTCTTTGGTTCTTTTACTACTTTTTCGGCACTAAGTGTAGAAACGTTGGAGCTAGCACAAGAAGGACAAATTTTACATGCTTTACTTTATGTTTTTATTAGTTTGTTCGGTGGGATATTAGCAACTTATCTAGGTTATTTAATTAGTAAGGGGCGAAAAGTACGATGAATATTGTTGCAATTGGGGCTGTAATAATTGGTGGTAGTATTGGTGCAATCTTACGGTACGGTGCTCAACAATTTTTTTCTCGTATATTTCAAACGACTTTACCTTTAGCTACCTTAATTGTTAATATCGTTGGTTCTTTTTTACTCGGTTTATTTGTAGCTTTACAGATAGATGAATTGCTGATACTTTTTTTCGGGATTGGAATATTAGGTGCTTTTACAACTTTTTCAACTGTAATGGTCGAAACAATTCAATTATATGTGCAGAAAAAATATCGGATCGCTTTTCTTTACCAATTTTTAAGTTACGGTGGAGGAATATTGCTAGCCTTTTGTGGATTTTTGCTCGGTACACTTTTATAAAATGAAAAAGAAACTTTTTAGCTTTTCAAGTAAATGGAGAGGAATTGTACAATCCTTATTTGAATATCTTTAAAGAATTAATCTGGACAAAACTTAAATATAATTCTTTTTGAAAAGTTAGGAATAGTAATATAAAGCACGATAAATAAAATTACCGTATGTAGCTAAAATAAGCATTGTTCTTTATTATATATCTACATACAAAAGTTGCTTTTAATTCAGTTGCTACATTTAAATCTGTTGTCGCTTTGCTTAGCTGGATAAGTTTTTTAAAAAAACTTTAACAATTCTTCCGGTGGGCAAGTTTACACGTAAAAACGTTTATAACTCGCTTATCGTAGTTAAATTAAGTGTGCCGGCTATTTTAAACTTACTTAGCTGGATCTCCTGCGTGAATTGGCACTGATATTCGGTTACATTTACCTAGTGGAAGCTTCTGTTTGGGTAAGTGTATTCACCTAAGCGTTCTAACTTACTCACTGGAGCTTGCCACCGAGTAAGTTTCCGAATAAAAGTGTTTTAACTTACCCAGTGGAGGCTTCTACCGAGTAAGTTTCCGAATAAAAGTGTTTTAACTTACCCAGTGGAGGCTTCTACCGAGTAAGTTTCCGAATAAAAGTGTTTTAACTTACCCAGTGGAGGCTTCTACCGTGTAAGTTTC
>Ga0079226_10004465_pt1 | contig 10695 bp, 10 predicted proteins | sample Poulit2014_FD_76345 | JGI IMG/M metagenome (GOLD analysis project Ga0079226, IMG submission 76345) | Agricultural soil microbial communities from Georgia to study Nitrogen management - Poultry litter 2014 | ecosystem: Environmental > Terrestrial > Soil > Agricultural land | place: USA: Georgia...
AACCCATGACCGTTCGCTTAGAAGGCGAATGCTCTATCCAGCTGAGCTACTGTGACAGTTCATTTTACAACAAAGATAATTATAAGAAACTCTCATCAGAAAGTCAAACTCTTTTTAAGGGTTTTTACCACTCTTTTGTGCAGACATCAAAAAAATCAAAAGTATGGCCTAAGAATCCCGCTAATCTTCCACTCTTTTGGCATAGCCTTGATCATTAAGCTGATATTTTCTTTTTTTATTAACTGCCATTTTCTTTATAATTTCGGTTTCTAAGTCAATTCCCAAAATTTCTGCAATACCTAAGAGATAGATCGCTACATCAGCTAATTCATCGCCAATATTTTCTTCCTGTTGGTAAGCACGAAAAGCTTCAGAGACTTCGCCGTACAAAAGTAGGAATTCAGTTTCGAGATTGGTTGTATTAAAATAGTGATCACGTTTATTTTGTAGTATTTGAGCTTGATAATCTTTTAGCGACATTTTTTCTCCTTTCATGAAAAAATCAGTAATTATTTGGAAAATATACGTTATATTATAAAACTACGTACATTATTATAATAATGTACGTAATATTATAAAAGTACGTACATTTTGTTAAACTTTAGTCAATAATTTTTATCTCATCCGCTTCTTTTGTGATCAGTGCAACTCCATCGCCCAAAGGGACTAATGAAGTAGTTAAATCAGGGTGGTTGTTGATCACAGTTAAAAACTGCTTCAATTTGCGATGAATTCCTCTTTTGCCACGTGGGATTTCTTCATCTGAAGCTAGTATTGTGCCTCCTTGAAAAATATCATCTACCATCAATACTCCGCCTTTTTTCAATAAACGCAGACATTCCGGCAAAAATGTAATGTATTTTGATTTGGCACTGTCCATAAAGATAAAGTCATACGGTCCATTCAAAGTCGGTAAGATGTCAGCTGCCTGTCCCTCTAACAAAGTCACTTTATCTTCAACGGCCAGGAATTTAAAAGTTTCTTTAGCTTCAGCGATCATCTTGTCAAAACGATCGATCGTCGTTACATGGCCTTTTTCACCCACGTATTGACTCATCAGACCAGCAGAAAAACCGATGGCCGTACCAATTTCCAAAATTTGGGCCGGCTTTAATTGGCCTAAAAGAAATTCCATAAAGACGACCGTTTCGTGTGGGATAATGGGAACTCTCCGCTTATTGGCATCTTTTTCAATTTGACTTAATTTACCTGATAATTGTTTTTGTTCTTTGCGTAGATATTCTACCAGATCGGGTTTGACTACTGGACGAAACATCATTTCATTTTGCATCTTAGCTGACTCCTTCTATCTATACTTGTTCCATTATACGAATTCTTAGAAAAAGCTGCAATCTTTTCCCGATTTTCACTTGCAATTTTTTGAATTTGCCTTTAATCTTAAAGTAATTGAATCAGTAGCAAATTCATGCTTTTAGAGAACCAGAGCCAGGCTGAAACTTTGGTGCCCCTGTTTTTGCGAACCTGTCAATTTTATCGGGTTAGAGCCCTTATCCTTATCAAGCTGGATTGCAATAAGCAATCAATAAAGGTGGTACCGCGAATTAATATACTTCGTCCTTTTTATAGGATGAGGTATTTTTTTTATTTTAAAGGAGGAATATTAATGGCAGAACAAAAGAACGAATTTACTGAGTGGTATTTACAAACCGTACAACAAGCTGAATTAATGGCATATTCTCCAGTAAGAGGTTGCATTATTTTTCGCCCGGACGGTTTTGAATTATGGGAACATATCCAAGAAGAGTTTAATAAATATTTAAAAAAAGAAGATATCCGTAATGCTTATTTTCCCATGCTGATCCCCCAGAATTTCTTTATGAAAGAAGAGGATCATGTGGAAGGTTTTGCTCCTGAGATTCCTTGGGTAACCGGAGTCGGTGATGAAAAGCTAGAAGAGCCCCTAGGCTTGCGGCCCACTTCAGAAACCATGGTGGGCAATGCTTATGCAGAGTGGATCCACTCTTATCGCGATCTGCCTTATGAAATGAATCAGTGGGCCAACGTTTTCCGCTGGGAAAAGAAAACTCTACCTTTCATTCGTACTTCTGAATTCTTATGGCAAGAAGGTCACACTGCTCATATCGATGAAGCCGATGCACGTAAACGGACTATGAGTGTCTTAGATGAATATGCCCGTCTGTGTGAAGAGTTCCTGGCAATTCCGGTTTATAAAGGAATCAAGACCCCTTCTGAACGTTTCGCCGGAGCAGTTGACACTTACTCCATTGAAGCGATGATGAAAGACGGTAAAGCGATTCAAGCCGGAACTTCACATTATATGGGAACAAACTTTGCCGAAGCCTTTGATATTACTTTTTTGAACAAGGATAATCAGCATGTCTATGCTTATACGACTTCTTGGGGTATCTCTACTCGTCTGATTGGCTCACTGATCATGTGTCATGGCGATGAAAAAGGACTGGTCTTTCCACCAACCGTCGCTCCTACCCAAGTGATTTTAATGCCTGTTGGTCCCTGGAAGAAAACTCCAGCGGTAATGGAAAAACTGGAAACTTTATTTGAACAGTTAAAAGCAGCCGGCTACCGGGTCCGTCTGGACGACAGCAACAATACTCCCGGCTATAAATTTAATGAATGGGAACAAAAAGGAGCTTGTATTCGCTTAGAATGTGGCCCACGTGATCTGGAAAATGGTACGATCATGATGAAAGTTCGTGATGAAGAAGGTAAACAAAAAATTGCTTTTGATGAAATTATGACAGTTGTTGAAAAAGAATTGACGGCTATGACTCCACGTTTATTAGAAAAAGCCAGAGTTCGCTATCATGAAAATGAGCATCTTGATATCGATACTTTAGCCGAATTAAAAGCTTACGTGGAAGATTGTAAGGCTGAAAATGAAGTCCCTGGTTTTGTGCTGATCGGTTGGGACGGCAGTGAAGAAAGTGAACAAAAAATTAAAGATGAAACCGGCTTTACAACGAGAAATATTCCGTTTGATCCGCCCATGGAAAAAACAGTGGATATTGTAAGTGGTAAGCCTGCTAAACATACTGTATGGATCGCACGAGCTTATTAAGTTCGCATTACAAAAAACGGATGACTTTCCTTTCGGGTCATCCGTTTTTCAATGCTGATAAGCTTGAAAAGGAAATGGAATTTTAGCTGTTTTGATCACATTAAGTGCCCAGTAAATCTGCAGTCCTCCCGCAAAAAAGGAAACGATATGCTGAACTGTGAGCAAGCGTATCATAACACTTTGAATAACCAGCCACAAAAGTAAGATAATTCCCAGTAACAATAAAGCATAAAGAAAGGAGTCTTTTTTCATCATTACCAGAGTCGTTATTACAAGATTGCCTATGCCAAATACTACCAGCAGGAAAATCCCCGGGATCATAAATGTACTAAAGGGCGCAAATCTCAGTAGTTCTGTGGCAATCCCCATACTTGCCGCTCCCCTGGGAAGAAGAGCTGCACCGGCTCCTGAAAATCCGCTGATACTTATCAGATAGCTTAAAGCCAGCAATTTCTTTTTCACAGAATTATTCCACCTTTAGATAATAGCTAAGGGCTGTTTTTTCATAGGTTTAGGAAAATCTTTGTCTAGTAGCTCTTCTTCTGCTGGAGTCAACTTAATTTCTGCAGCCTGCAGATTTTCCATGACATGTTTTTCGCTGCTTGTTTGTGGAATTGCGATCGTCTGTCCGTTACGTATACTCCAGGCCAGCAAGATCTGAAAGGCAGTTGCCTGATGATTCTGCGCTACTTCAAGTAAAGAAGATTTAGCCAATAAATGAGTACCCAGCTGATCTCCTTGAGCAATTGGCGCATAAGCGATCAATGGTAACTTTCTTTCTTGCATATACGGCAGTAAATCAAATTCAATACCACGCTGGCCTAGATTATATAAAACTTCATTTGCTGCACAATATTGCCCCTGAGCTTTTTCATACATATCTGACAAATCACTTACATCAAAATTGGAAACACCCCAAGCTTTAATTTTACCGGCATTCTTAGCCTTTTCCATAGCTTCAATTGTTTCGGCAACTGGAATATTGCCAGTCCAATGCAGTAAATATAAATCAAGATAATCTGTTTGTAATCGTCTGAGACTATTATCTAGTGAAAGTGGCAGATCTTTTTCACCCGCATTCCAAGGATAGACTTTTGAAATCAAAAATAGTTCTTCTCTTGCAAAAGGTCTGATTGCTTCACCTACTAGGCTTCCCGAGTTTCCTTCACCATACATTTCAGCAGTATCTATCACTTCTGCTCCTGTTTCGATACCAGTCCTTAAAGCTTTCAATTCTGCTTTTCTTTTTGCCGCATCATCACCCATGTGCCAAGTTCCTAAACCAATTGGAAATAGCGTCCTTTGAGCAATACGTGTTCGCATCAGAATACCTCCTCTAAAATATTTCAGCTGTACAGACTTTTAATCTAATAAATCAGATACAACAATTCTCTTTTTTCAATATCACCAAAATACTTTTTAACATCAATCGTATTAACCACTTCTTCTAAAGCTTTTCTTTCATATTTTGTTCCTAATAAAGCGGTTTCTACATCCGTAATGTCGCCTAGCCCGAAGAAATCTCCGTAAATTCTGATAGCCGAAATCTGACCTTCTTTTACATTCATACGGATATCAATTGCCCCAATTGGAAAACGGTGATGACGTTCGAGATCGAACTCTGGTGAGCGACCGTAATTCCAATCCCAATTACCATAGTAATTATCCGTATAAGTTTGGATTTTTTTTCGATCTTGATCCGTCAGTTCGTAAGTATTTACTTCTGCAATATTATCTACGCCAAAAATTCTTAAAAGAATCGCTTCTCTAAATTCTTCTGTGGTCATATTCTGATGTTCTACAGGTAAAAACGGACGAATATTGGTAACTCGTGAACGAATGGATTTGATCCCTTTTGATGCGATTTTATCTTTGCGTACTTTTAAGGCATTGACGACCTCGTTGGTATCACTATCCAGCATTAAAGTTCCGTGGGCATACATCCTGCCATTGGTTGCATACATAGCATTACCAGAAAACATCATATCATTAATAACCAGATCGTTACGACCTTTTAACTGGGCTCCTGTAACACCCAGATCGTGCAGAGCCTTTACGACTGGTTCAGTAAATTTAGCAAAATTTCTAAAAGAATTGCCGTCATCCGGCGTGATAAAGCTATAATTGAGATTCCCCAGATCATGATACACGGCACCCCCGCCACTAAGGCGACGTACTACGTGAATACCATGTTCATCGACATACTGCTGGTTGATTTCTTCAATCGTATTTTGATTACGACCGATGATAATTGAAGGCTCATTAATATAAAATAATAAAATGGGCTCATCCGTCACCATATTATCCAGTAAATAATTTTCGATAGCTAAGTTTACTCTTGGATCATGATTATCATTTGGTACATAAATCATCGCAATTCCCCCTAAAACTTTTAATCGTTTTCATTATAACATGTTTTCTTTATATCCTCAGAGAAAAAGTTTTTTTATTCATTTCCCATGCCTGAAAAATCACAAAAGCAAGTCAATTCAATCTTCAGCAAATAACAGAAAATGAATATACACTATATATAGTGTATATTCATCATTATTAAATAAATACCTACAATATATGGTTGATTTGTTATAGTTTATCCTTTATCATAATAAATGAAACATTTAAAGGAGTGGGTATCAATGATGGAAATTAAAGAAAATAATGAACAAAAAACTGCTGCTTCAACAATTCTCACAGACATCAAAGTAGTCAAACGTGACGGACGGCTGGTCGATTTTAACGATCAAAAGATTTATGACGCCTTAGTAAAAGCCAAAAAGCACATCACAGGTGAACTTTCACCATTGGACCATGAACAGTTAGGAATCGTGGTTGACCAAGTAGTCAGCGAAATCCCCCGCCGTTTTAAAGACAATGTTAAAATTTATGAAATCCAAAATATAGTGGAACACATGCTGCTGGAAAATCATGAATATGAACTAGCACAAGAATATATCAATTATCGTACGCAACGTGATTTTAAGCGTAGCCAAGCGACAGATATTAACTTCAGCATTGAAAAGCTTTTAGGAAAAGACCAGACTGTTGTTAACGAAAACGCCAATAAAGACAGTGATGTCTTTAATACTCAACGCGATTTGACAGCGGGGATCGTCGGCAAGTCCATCGGTCTAAAAATGTTACCTCCTCATGTTGCCAACGCTCATCAAAAAGGAGACATTCATTATCATGATTTAGACTACCATCCTTATGCACCCATGACCAATTGTTGTCTGATCGACTTTAAAGGCATGCTGAACAATGGTTTTAAAATCGGCAATGCTGAAGTTGAACCGCCGAAATCAATTCAGACAGCAACTGCGCAGATCTCACAGATCATCGCCAATGTTGCTTCCAGTCAATACGGCGGCTGCTCGGCAGACCGTTTAGACGAAATCTTGGCACCCTTTGCTGAATTAAACTATCAGAAGCACTTAAAGGATGCCAGAGACTGGATCGATGGTACTGATAAGCAACACGCTTTTGCTCAAAAGAAGACGAAAAAAGATATTTTTGATGCCATGCAAAGTCTAGAGTATGAAATCAATACTTTATTTACTTCCAATGGCCAAACTCCTTTTACTTCAGTAGGCTTTGGCTTAGGTACGAATTGGTTTGAACGTGAAATTCAGCGGGCGATCCTGCAAAACAGGATCAATGGCTTAGGCAGTGAACATCGGACAGCTATTTTCCCTAAATTGACTTTCTCCATCAGACGCGGCGTTAACTTAGAAAAAGCTGATCCTAACTACGACATTAAACAGCTTGCTTTAGAATGTGCAACAAAAAGAATGTATCCAGACATTTTAAATTACGATAAGATCCTTGAACTTACCGGAAGTTTCAAAGTTCCGATGGGTTGTCGCTCTTTCTTACAAGGCTGGAAAGATGAAAATGGTGAAGAGGTCAATGTCGGTCGCATGAATCTGGGCGTTGTCACTTTGAATATCCCGCGGATCGCCATGGAAGCTAAAGGAAATCTTGATAAATTCTGGACAATTTTAGCAGATCGTCTGTCCATTGCCAAAGATGCCCTTGTTTACCGCGTGGAACGCTGTAAACAAGCCACTCCAGCTAATGCGCCGATCCTTTATATGTACGGTGCTTTTGGTAAACGGCTCAACCGTAATGATTCCGTCGATGCACTTTTCCGCAATAGACGGGCTACGATTTCTTTAGGCTATATCGGGCTCTATGAAGCCGCTACTGCTTTTTATGGCGGCACTTGGGAAGATAATCCTGAAGCCAAGCAGTTTACCATAGATATTGTCAAAGAACTACGTCGCAATACTAACGCATGGGGAGATGAATACGGTTATCACTTTAGTCTATACTCGACTCCAAGTGAAAGTCTGACGGATCGTTTCTGTCATTTAGATACAGAAAAATTTGGCATCGTTAAAGACATTACGGACAAAGAATACTATACCAATAGTTTCCATTATGATGTGCGTAAAAACCCGACTCCCTTTGAAAAATTAGACTTCGAAAAAGACTATCCGAAGTATTGTTCAGGCGGCTTTATTCATTACTGCGAATATCCAGTCTTGCAACAGAATCCGAAAGCTTTAGAAGCAGTCTGGGATTATTCATACGACAAAGTTGGTTATTTAGGTACAAATACGCCCATCGATCATTGTTATAAATGTGGTTTTGAAGGAGATTTCAAGGCAACTGAACGCGGCTTTGAATGCCCGCAATGTGGTAATCACGATCCTAAAACTTGTGATGTAGTCAAAAGAACTTGCGGTTATCTAGGTAATCCGCAGCAACGACCAATGGTTCACGGACGCCATAAAGAAATTGCTGCTCGCGTTAAGAATATGAAAACTGAGTAAATTTACCAGAAAAGGAGCTCTATAATGAAAAATCCCCTACCCAAAGAATGGCGAGCAGAAAACTACAGCCAAAATTATATCGCCGACTACAAACCATTTAATTTTGTTGATGGTGAAGGTGTACGTAATAGTCTGTATGTCAGTGGCTGCCTTTTTGCCTGCGAAGGCTGCTTTAATAAAGCGGTACAAAACTTTCGTTATGGTACTCCTTTTACCCCAGAATTAGAAGATCGGATCATCAGCGATCTGTCTTATGACTATGTCCAGGGATTGACACTCTTAGGTGGTGAACCTTTTTTGAACACCACCGTTGCTCTGCAAGTCGTAAAGCGTGTCCGAGCTGTCTATGGAGCAAAAAAAGACATCTGGAGCTGGTCCGGCTACACCTTTGAAGAGTTATTGGAAGAAACCGATGATAAACTCGACTTGCTTGCAAAGATCGATATTTTAGTAGACGGTCGTTTTGAACTCAGTAAAAAAAATCTGAACCTGCAATTTCGCGGCAGCAGTAACCAGCGGATCATCGATGTGCCAAAATCTCTAGCTGCAGGTCATGCCATTCTCTGGGATAAATGCCGCGACGCAGACACTCAATACGAACAAATCAAAAAACAAGCACTGATCTAAAAGAAAAAGACGTTTTCCCTTTGAGGAAGCGTCTTTTTTTGGATTTGAGATAATCACGGGGCACCGACTTAACTTTGTCATAAATAGTTTGATTGATAAATTTCACTTTTCTGCAAAACTTGAAGAAAAAATACATTCAGATCTACTATCAATTTCCTCTAGATAAAAAATTTGTTATGATCAGCTTATGTCATTCTCATGCAAAAAAAGAGAGGAAATTATCATGACACAGCTAGAAGAAAGGAATGAGTTGTTCCACAATTATTATGCACGTTGGATAACCATTTATAAAGAAGGAGCGATTCGTGATGTAACTATGCAAAAATATCTAATGACACAAAGCTGGCTAGAACGATTGATTCCGACACTCAAAGTGCACGAACTTACTCGGATCAGTTACCAGAAATTATTGAATGATTACGCAAAAGTCCACGAAAGACAGACTACTATGGATTTTCATCATCAATTGAAAGCTTCAATCTTAGATGCCGTAGATGAAAATTTAATCGACCGTGATCCCACTCGAAAAGCAATCATCAAAGGAAAAAAGCCCACCGAAAAGAAAAATAAATACCTAAATCAATTTGAGTTGCAACAACTACTAAATCACTTGGATTTACATGCAAAATTAAATTGGGACTGGTTTATTTTATTGATTGCAAAAACTGGTTTGAGATTTTCAGAAGCTTTGGGGATTACACCAAAAGATTTTGATTTCAGACATCAAGCATTGAACATCAATAAAACGTGGGATTACAAAACGGATGCTGGATTTCTACCTACTAAAAACTTTTCTTCTAATCGAAAAATCCAGCTCGATTGGCAAACAGTCATTCAGTTTTCTGAATTGATCAAAGGTTTACCGGATGATGACCCGATTTTTGTAAAAGGAAAAGTATGGAACTCTACCATCAACAAACGATTAGAACGACATTGCCAACAATTGAATATACCCATAATTTCGGTCCATGGTTTACGTCACACTCACGCTTCATTACTTTTATTTGCCGGTGTATCAATTGCCAGCGTTGCCAGAAGACTCGGACATGCAAGCATTAAAACCACACAAAAGACTTACTTGCATATCATTCAAGAATTAGAAAATAAAGATGTGAACTTAGTTATGAGCTTGTTATCAGGCTTAAGTTAAAAGGAATCATGAGAATGACTTTTGATTCTTTTTTTCTGTAGATAGAGACACACACTGATGAAGAGCGATAGTGTCGTCGAGTTGTTTGAAGAAAGAACCTATTTCAATTTGTTCTTTAAGACTAGGTAACGGAATAGGAAATTCAACCAGAACTTTTTGATTTAAATGTTTTATTGTTCCACCCGTCGATTGTGCGTCAGCAAATCTCAATAAGAAAGGTGCTTTTAAATACTGAAAAAGATACTTACTATCAATTTCAGCGCCTTCTTTAACTCTGACATTAAAAACACCTGCATTCAGTGTTGCTGGCATTGTTAACCCCTGTACATAAGCCACTTTACCCAAGGTACCATCTTTTGTAATTAAGATACTGTCATTCTGAATTTGAATTTTCTTATCTTGCTCATAGCGTTCTTTCTCCACATAATGAATATTTGAATAATCTATTTTACCATCCTTAAAATCAGTTCCAGTGATTAGCATATAATCACCACTATTCAAAAATTCTGATGTTCTAAGATTTTGCCAGCCAATTCTTGCATGCATTGTAGCAATTTCCGCCAACTTACGCTGTTCCCAAGGGTACGAAAAAAGCAAGGAATAATTCACGATTTCCTGCTTTTTTTAATGTATTTATTCTTTTACGCCTAAAATTCTTAGTTGTTCATCGATTTCAGCTTCTAATTTTGCAATTTCTGCATTATCTTGTTCGATAAGTCTGTTTACTTCATCTAAGTCAATTGGTTCTTCCTCTTCAAAAGTGTCGACATATCGAGGAATATTCAAATTAAAGTCATTTTCTCTGATTTCATCAATTGATGCTACATGTGCGTATTTGTCAACATCTTTACGAGAATTGAATGTGTCCACGATTTTATCAATATTTTCGTTACTCAAACTATTTTGATTTTTTCCTTTTTCGAATTCATTACTTGCATCGATAAAAAGAATATCTTTATTCTCCTTACTTTTCTTAAAAACCAAAATGGTTGTTGGGATACTGGTCCCATAAAACAATTTCG
>Ga0079226_10004466_pt1 | contig 10693 bp, 6 predicted proteins | sample Poulit2014_FD_76345 | JGI IMG/M metagenome (GOLD analysis project Ga0079226, IMG submission 76345) | Agricultural soil microbial communities from Georgia to study Nitrogen management - Poultry litter 2014 | ecosystem: Environmental > Terrestrial > Soil > Agricultural land | place: USA: Georgia...
GATCGAGTTCTTGTCGGTGGTGGCAAACACTTTGGGGCAGTCGTCACCTTTGCAGTCACCGGCGATCTGGACCATGTCCACGGTTGTACCTCCGCGGTAGGGGGTGTGCACTGCAATTTACGCACCCCCACACAAGGGTGTCCAGGAATAATTGAATATCCTTGACCTGGAATTTTTTGCTGGGTCGACGGTGTCCAGGGGGTTCACTGTTTCGCGGTCGATGGGCCGTTCGCTCAACACGTCCCGCGAGCTACCCATCTCTGCTTTTCCTGTCTCCTTCGAAAGGACTTCGGGGACCGTGTGCACCTTTTCGTATGGGTCCGTGCCGGGTTGTCTTCGTTGTCTTTGCTTCATGGCCTCACCGGCGCGACCCCCGGGAAGGTGAGGCCCCCGCTGCACCTCGCGAAGGACTCACCTTCCTTGGAGTTCCCTGGTCGATTCCTGAGCGCTCTGTGCAGAGGTGTCAGGCCAGGGCCGGGACCCAGGTGCCGGTGTTACTCGCCCGGAGGCGGGTGGCAGGCGGGTTGGTGTGTGGCCACAGTTTCAACAACAGCGTGTCCAGGTCATGAGCCTCCTCCAGGTCGGCAGGGCCGGCGACCCAGAAGGATTGAGTGGCTTCACCCCACCAGATGAGCAATCCCCGGTGTCGGGCCTGGATCTGCGCGGCCTGGTGGTGTTCGAAGGCGTATTCGACGCGGTGGCCACCCAGCCGGGGCAGGCGTTCGGCGCGCCGCCTACGGCAAGAAGGATGCGTGCAGGACGGGCAGGCCGGGCCGACGAGGGGCCGGCGCCGAGGCAGCGTGGGCCAGGGCCGGTACAGCGGATCACTGGAGGGACGGGGTGCCGGGATAGGATGACGCATCAGATCCTCTTTTCCTTTACTTATGTCTTGGTTGGGTTTTGGGGGATTCAGGGCCCGGGACAAGCGTTGGCGCGCTTTCCTGGGCCCGTCTCATGTCATCGACATGTCGGAGCTCGTCGCTCAGTTGAAGGCGGCAGTGGTGTTCCAGGGGTTCTCGGCCAGGTCGTAGGCCAGGAACAGCCACACGGTGCGGTACAGGGCGTTGCCGTTGTCACCCCACTCGGTGGCCAGGGCGTCCACCAGGGCCAACCCACGCCCGGACTCAGCGCCCGGGTCCAGCCCGTCGGAGGTGGGTGTCAGGTGGGTGTTGTCGGCGTATAGCCCACCTCGGTCCTGGCAGGTCAGGTGCAGCCCTTCCTTGTTGCGGTGCACCCGCAGGGTGTAGGCCCCACCCGGGTGGCCGGAGAGGCTGTGGCCGATGGCGTTGTTGGCCAACTCGCTGCCCAGCAGGGTGAACAGGTACCGGTAGTCGGCCGTTTCGGTGGCCGCACACGTGTCCAGGAACGCCCGGACCAACGGCATCAGCGCAGGAAGACCGGCGAAGTCGTAGCTACGGGCCCGGTAGTTGGGCCGTTCGGGCAGGCGGGAGAAGTAGTGGCGCTGAAAGGGGCGGACGAAACTGGCCAACGGAACCGTGGCCTTCCCCTGGATGGGCATGGGGGGTGCGTGGATGGTTTCGGGCATGACGAACACACTCCTTGGTATGGCTGAACACAGGAAGCGGGGATCGTGCGAGATGCCCGTTGGAGGAGTCTCACGAAGGCCGTGATGAGCGGAACGGGCAAGGCATAACCTGACCGATGTGAACACCGAGTGATCCACCGGTTACTGACTACACCCTCATACTGAAGTCGCGATTCTCAGTTGTCAACTGAATCCCTGAGATTCGCGGTAGATTCTTGCTAGGTTGGTCCCATGCAACGGCCCTACAGCCCCACCATCCGACGCAGGCGCCTTGGTTTCGAGCTACGACGCCTACGCGAAGAGCACGGTTACACCCTTGATGAGGCCGCCAAGATGTCCGGCGTTCCTCGGGCAACCATCGGCAAAATCGAAACGGCCGAAGCTCGCCGCACACGTACTCGCGATCTTGACGCCTTGGCTGGCCTCTACAAGATGGATCAAGAATCAAGGGAGGCAGTCCAACGGCTCTCTCGGGAATCCAAGGAGAAGGGCTGGTGGTCCAGGTACAAAGATGTGTTCAGCGAGCGCGCCCTACCCGACTTCGAAGCTGAGGCATCCGCTCTACGCACCTACGAGGCACAAGTCATCCCGGGTCTGTTTCAAACACCGGACTACGCAGAAGAGATCTTCAAGGGTGGCCGTGCAACAGACGATCCCGGCATCACCCGCCAGGTGGAAGCCCGGCTCGCACGGCAGCAGATCCTGTCACGAGTCAAAGCGCCCCGTATGACAGCAGTCATCGATGAGGGTGCCCTACGTAGAAGGGTGGGGACTCCAGAAACCATGACTGACCAGATGGAACATCTTGAGAACTTGGCGTTGCGGCACAATATCGACATCCAGGTGCTGCCGTTTTCAAGCGGCGCTCACCTGGGCATGGCCGGCTCCTTCACCATCCTGGAGTTCCCTGAGCCCAGAGACTCACCCATCGTCTACGTCGGCACACCTTCTGATGACCTGTACCTGGAGCAGCCCAGCGACATTGAGCGTTATAACCTGACATTCAGTAATGTACAGGGCGCTGCGTTGTCGGCAACTGCCTCCATCCAGTTCATCACCGATATCCGAGCGTCCGCAGAAAGTGGGCAGACATGATCCTCAAGTTTCAGAAGAGCAGCTACAGCGCCCAGAACCAGAATTGCATCGAAGTCGCTCAGGTCCCCGGCTTCAAGAAGAGCAGCCACAGCGCCCAAGGCCAAGATTGTGTGGAGGTCGCCGAACTCCCCAGCGGGGCCGCCATCCGCGACTCCAAGCATCCTGACGCCGGGCACCTCCCCTTCCCCGCCACCGAGTGGACCGGCTTCCTCTCCGCCGCCCTCGGCAGGTGATCACGAGCAAGCACGAAGCCCAGCCGTGAGCCCCCTCTTGCTCAGGGCTGGGCTTCGTCATTCAGAAGAGGGTGCCTTCAGGCTGGAACAGCCCGTCCTGGATGGCTGGAGTCCCTGCAGCCTTCGCCCTCTTCTTGCGGGTTTTCTTCTTCGGCGGCCAGATCCCCTTGCGAACCTCTTCCGCATGTCGGGCATGGTTCAGCTCAAGGAGACGATCCAGAATCTCCACGCGGACAGTTGGGCTTACCGTCCACCGCGCGCCTTGGTCGGTCTCATGGTGACCGTGCTGAAGTTCGAGGTCGCTCCACCCGTAGGCTTCCTTCACCGCCTCGTCGATCTCGACATGGATCTCACGCAACCGATCAATGTCCTCATCACCCTGGCACGCTGGGTCATGCACCAGGTTGTAGAGCTTCGTCAGCCCAAGACCACGCCGCAACATGATCTCGCGACGTTCCTGGTGGAGCAATCCACCTACCTCAAAAACATTATCTCTCTTTCCAGGGATGGGAAATGTTTCAAAACAGTCCGACGGAGCATAGCGAAGGTCTCCCTTCATACTGGAGGATCGATAAACAGCCCACAAATAGTGATGACTACTCGCCAAAAATGCCAGGTAATCAAAGGAAGATCGAGCGAACACCACAACCTGTTCACTCATGACCGAGCCAGCGTCAACAAAAACCGGTTGAGCCGTCTTGCTAACCCGGGCAATCACCAGAACACGATCCAGGCCACTAATAGCCCCATACAGCTCAGGAGCACGCTCCGCGAAACGCCACCAATATTCCCGTCGGGGAGCTCGCTTGTTCTTTGCACGTACCGGCTTGACGTCCCGTTCCACGATTTCGAACGGCTCCGGGTACTCCCTGGCCTCTTCCTCGGACATCGTCCCGAAGTTGATCACCCACCGGCTCGGAGAACAATCAGGGCGGGAGTTGAGGTCCTTTCCGATCAGGTAGGGAAAAACCACCTCTCGGTTCTTCGGGTTCCGCTGAATCAACTCAATAGCCTGCTCGGGCTGCAGGACGAAGCCCTCACCCAGCACATTCGACCCTTGGAAGGACATCTCCGCGTTGGCGACCAATCGCCATGGTTTGCCCGTCACCCGAGACTCCGGGTCGAGTGACGGGGTGATCCCCCGAACCGGCTCTTCCCCCAGGTAAGCCTGTTCTTTCTCCCCACTGTGGCCCGCCCACACCAACGACACGTGCACGTTCGCGCTGCCGGTCCACGCCTGGCTCTTCACCGCCCGGTAGACACTCCAACCCTCCCGCTCCACCACCTGGTCGAGCCCGACCTCGCGGGTATCACCCTGAGCGATGGTGTTGGTGGCGATGATCCCCGTCCGGCCCTTGGGCGCCAAATCCAGATTCCGCAACAGGAAGTATGAGCACAGGTCCGCGCTCCCACGCTTTCCCTTGGCCACATCGACCACCAGGTATTCACGAACGTCACGGCCGATGTTCCCGGTCAGCCGCTGCCCGCCGATGAACGGTGGATTCCCCACCACTGCGTCGAACCCACCGTTGCCCATCACCTCGGGGTATTCGATGGCCCAGTGCATCGGCTTGATCGGCCGGCCCCGATCACCCTGCAACCATTCCCTGATCTTGGACTTGGTCGCCTCTTCCTTGTAGAAATCGTACGACTCCTCATCCAAAAGATCCTGGATCTCGTCCGACAAGAACGTCAGTAGCCGGTTGTACGACTCCTGCCAGTTGAACTTCTTGTCCTCGGCGTCCTGGAGTTTCTTCTCGTAATCCTCGAGGTCGAGTTCCGTGTACCGTTCGGCCCCCAAGGCCGCGGCGACAACCCCGTCGCACGCCAGCCGCAATTGCGTGAGTCGCGCGTTGGCCCGAGCGTTCAGCTCGGCCTTCTTGGCCACATCCTCCGGGTCGTTCACCGGCGGCAGGGCTTCGATCTCCTGCCGAAGCCCGGTCACCTCTTCCAGCACCCGGTCGATGTATCCACCCACGTCACCCGAGAGTCGGGCGTTGATGGCCCGCCCCTCCTCCGGATCGGTGTGGAAGGCCCGCACCTGCTCCTCGTCCACCAACCCGACCAACGAGTCCCCGCACTTCAACGCGTGGTCGAGAAAACTGAACGGCCTGTCCTTGGCCAGGGTCTCCAACCACATCGACAACTTGGCCAATTCCACCGCCATGTCGTCACGGTCCACCCCGTAGACGCACGACGCCGCGACCCTGCGCTTGGCGTAGAGCCTCAAGTCCTCGAGATCGACGGAAGGCTCGATCTCGGCATCATCCCCGTCGCCATGGTCACCAGCAGCTCCGCCCAGCACATCGCTCGGGACACCGTCCCGCTGCCAAGCCTCGACCACCCGCTCCCCCAGGTACCGGGTGGCCGCCACCAGGAACGCCCCGCTGCCCATCGCGGGGTCCACGACCTTCAGCTTCAGCAGCTCTTCGGCCGACTTGACCCTCCACTCCGCTTCCGGGACCCCTTCCGCCGACCCGGGTCGGTACACCAGCGGCTCCAGGGTGTGCCGCACCACCTTCTCCGCCAGGTCACGCGGGGTGTAGTGCGTCCCGGTCCTCCTACGCTCCCCCACCTGGGTGAACAGCACCGACCGGTCCGGGAAGACCGTCGGGTCCTCACGCAGATCGGTGCGGAGCAACCCCCAGAACGGCAACGTCCGCTCGGCCAGTTCGGCGTCGCTGTCCCAGGCCGAGTGCAGTCTCGACCTTTCCTCCGGCCCGGGGTCGGCGACGAGCATCTTCTCCAGCTGCTTGCGGGTCGCCCCGGTCTCCTTCTGCAACCAACCGAGGAAGACCTCCTCACCCTCCGAGTGGACCTCCTCGACCTTCTCCAGCGGCAACTCCGGTTCGTGTTTGCCGCGCAGCCCCACATACGGGCCGTGGGTCTTACGGACGGAGAACTCCAGCAAACCCTCGTACACGTGGCCGATGTCCTCCACCCCCAGACCCTTGTAGGAAATCCGGGTCGGGGTGCCCTTCTTCGTCCTGGGTTTGAGCATGACCAGCGCGTCGAGGATCTCGAACACCACCCGGTCGGCGATGGCGAAGCCCGCCAACCACGGGTAGGTGTCCGGGTGGAAAAGCGAACCCCCGTACGGGGGCAACCGCAGGTCCGGGTGCTCGGCGCCCTTGTGGATCCCGTTGAACAGGGCGAGCAGTCGCGGCCAGGCGGCGGCCCTACGGTCCACGACCTCCTCACCGAGCCGGTCCCGGTCGTCGGTGAGCTGGTCGTGCAACCTGCTGACCGAGTAGTGGTCGGCGTACAGGTCGTCGGTGGGCAGCAGCCGCTGCTCCTCCGCGTACAACAGGAACACCAGCCGCATCAGAACGGTCAGTGCGCCCTTGTAGATCTCCCGCTCACCCACATGCTCGAGGAACCTGCCGCTGGACTCCCGGTCCAGCCGGGCGATCTCGGCGACGAGCAGCTCCACCGCGCGCAGGACCTGATTTCCGAGGTCCTGGGTGAGGTCACTGTGCTTGTCGAAGGTCCGCTCGAACAACGCGGCCACCGATTGGGTGAGGTCGCCGTCCTTGTTCCGGGCAGGCAGCCGAACCCGCTTGCTCTCCAACAATGCCGCGAGCGCCTGGAGCAGCAGGGGCTCCTCGCTCCACAAGTCGGCGTCGAAGACCCCCACCGAGGTGGGTTTGCCGGGCAGGGCGTGCACGAACGCCCAATATTGGCCGTCGGTGACCAAGGCCAAGGGGATCTCGGACCCACGGCAGTGGGCGGCTGCGATTTCCACCGGGGAAGGCCGACCACTCCAGGATCGGGCCGGTTCGGTACCCAAGGGCAACCGGTAGAAATGCAGACGTTCCTCGCGGCCCTTGGGTCCGGGGCCACAAAGCGCGAACTCGGGGGTGGTCTTCGCGCCGTGCACCGTCGTCGGTCGGGCCCGCTGGTTCTCCTCCCAGCCGAGCAACTCGGTCAGCACCAGTTCGATCCATCCGGGCGCCAAAACGCCGGAGCGCTCCCGGTCGAGTTGGTGCCAGCCCTCACGCAACGCGCGGCGCACCTCGGTGTCGATCGCGGGCAGTCCCTCGGGGAAGGCTTCGAGGAGGACTTCGGCGGAGAGGAAAGGCCCATCGGGTGCGAGCAACCCCAGCCACTCGGTGTGCTGCTCGGCGGGGCGGATGGCGGGGGCACGACGTCGGCGAGGTCCAGACATGGCACGAGGTTATCGGCCCCCGGCCGACCGTCCACAGCTCATGTCCGGGCTCCTTCCCACCAGATCGCGTTCGGCCCACCTCTTCACCGCCGCACCGCCGCCGGGACCAGGAAGGTGACCGCCACCGGGAACCAGCGCGCCTTACGGTCTGCGTAGCGGTGCCGCAAAGCCGTCTGCTCCTCGATCTTGCGGGTGGGGATCTCTTCCAGTCGAGCCTGGAGCGCCTCTCGGTCCTGTCGAAGCTGCTCCCTTTCACGTACCTCGAACAGACTCGTCTGTTCCCAGTGCAGGGTGTCGCCCAAGGCGACCTTGATCCCTTCGGCCAGTTCGTCCAGGACCAGGCCGATCGCCTCGACCTCCTCCGCGCACTTACCGTCCAGGTCCCGCTGCACCGCCTTGAACCGTTGACCGGCACGCTGTTGCAGGGCACCACCCACCGCTCTGTCCAGGTCCGGCCACATCTGTGCCAACCGTTCCCGGACCGACTCGGGGGCCGAGCGTTCGGTGGCCAACGCCATCCAACGGTCGATCTCCTCCTCCTTGGCCCGCACGAACACGCCTTCGTCGATCCGACCGCCGGCGAACAGGACCTCCTCGTGCAACCGGGTGCCCTCCGCCCCAGTGACGACCACCCGCCCATGGGCGACGACCGCCGGCACCTTCAGCACGTCGGACTCCACCACCCGCGCGGTGACCCTGCTCAGTTTCGACCCCTGTGACCACAACTCCTCCCGAAGCAGGGTCAGGCACAGGTCCACCAGACGGTGCTTGAGGTGCAACAACACCAGATCGTTGCGGCCCACCACCGCGTCCGGGTCGAAGGTGACCAACCGTTCCACACCGGTGACCGGGTGGGCCAAGCCGTCGTTGCGCGCACTCGCCCAGGCACCGGCCAGCTCGGGCAGACGGAAGCACTTGGCCATGACGCCCTCGGGTGCTTCAACGTCGATGAGGTCCTTACGGTGAGCCAGATCCAGACCGGTGCGAACCACCAACTCCAAGGTTTCCGGGGTCAGATCGAGGCGGTCACGGCTCCCACTGAGCTTGTCCGCCAACTCCTTCACCCGACGGTTGAGCTCGCGCTGAGTACTCAGCCGGGCCACCCCGGCTCGGGAAGAGATTTCACTGTCGGTCTCGGCCCACTCCGTGCGCCGGCCCAACATCTTCTGTTCGACCTGGTGAGCGATGATGTCACCGGCACTACCCAGGTCCTCACGGATACGGTCGACCTTCTCGGCCGCGGTGCGAAGGAACCCGAGCTCGTCCTCCAACGAACCGGGTTCGGCGCTCTCCCAGCCCTTGGGGACGAAGTGGACCACCTCGACCCGGTCCGCCCGCTGGCCGTGGCGGTCCACACGGCCGTTGCGCTGTTCCAACCGGTTGGGGTTCCACGGGATCTCCCAGTGCAGGACCCGGTGACAGTACCGCTGAAGGTTGATGCCCTCGCTGGCGGAGTCGGTGGCCACGAGGACACGGACCTTGTCCAGGTCGGGACGGTCGGTGAAGACGTTCTTGACCCGTTCACGCTCTTCCGGGTCCTGGCCCCCGTACAGCTGGGCCAACCGTTCCCCGTTCCTGCCCCCGTACCCGGCGGCGATGAGTCGTTCCCTCAACCAGCGTTGGGTGTCGCGGTACTCGGTGAAGATGATGACCCGTTCATCGGTCCACTCCGCCGGGTCTTCCGGTCCCAGCGGTTCACCATCGACACCGGGGTGGAAAAGGACCGGGTCGAGCCAGGAGCGCAACGCCGCGAACCGGGCGTCCGAACGGCCCTGGGCGCTCTGGGCCCACGAACGCAGATCGGTGAGCAAGCCACGCTCGTGATCGGTGAGCCCGGGGGTACCGCGACTCACGGTGCCGAACACCTCGGCCTCGGCCTCCTGGTACTCCTCCTCGTGTTCGGAGGTTGCCGCCAGTCGTTCTTCCAGAGCGGGCAGCACCTCCTGGGCCGGGATCTGTTCGACAAGGGGCTGCTCGGAGACGGTCTTCTTCGCCGTGCCCTTGGCGTCCATGGTGGCCAAGTGGGTGGTGACGGTGCGGGCAAAAGCCTGCGGCGAGGAGAACAGTCGCTTCTTCAGCAGGGTCGTGACGAAGTCGACCGTGTGTCGGCCGCGCTTGCCCACATGGTGACGGCGGCTGTCGGCGTACTCCACCAACGTACGGTGCGCTCGACGTTCGGCCTCGCCATAGTCGACTTCGGCGTAACCGAGCTTCCGCTCGGGGAAACGGGCGGTGCCGTCCCAACGCCTGGGCAGGTCCCGCTTGAGGCGGCGGACCATGGCCCGGTCCAGCTGTTCGTCGGAAGGCTTGACCCCGCGTGCGAAACGCTGATCGTCCAACAGTTCCAGGAGGGCGGAGAACGACTCCGGATAGCCGTTGTGCGGGGTGGCGGAAAGAAAGAGCCGATGTTCGCAGTGGGGCGCCAGTTCCCGGATCGCCTTGGTACGCAAGGAGTCGACCGCGTACTTGCCGCTGCCCGCGGGGGCCACGTTGTGGGCTTCGTCCACCACCAGAAGGTCGATGCTGCGCGGGTAACGGGGACTGGCGGGCAGGATCTCGCGCAACATACGTCGGGGGCGTTCGCGTTTGAGCCAGTCGATGCTGACGATCAGGCGCGGATAGTGGGTCCAGGGGTTGGCGTACAAGCCGCGCTCACGACGCAACCGGCGCACCAGGTCGGCGTCGACCACACGAAAATCCAGACCGAACTTGTCGCGCATCTCGTCACGCCACTGGGTGGTCAACCCGGCCGGACACACGATGAGCATGGTCCGGGCGCGGTGGCGTAGTTGCAGCTCCTGCATGACCAGCCCGGCCTCGATGGTCTTACCCAGTCCCACGTCGTCGGCGATGAGCAGGTTGGTGCGTGGCATCGACAGAGCTCGCACCACCGGTTCGAGTTGATAGTCCTCGATCTCGATACCCGAACGGAAGGGCGCCTGGAGAGAGGAACTGTCGGCGGAGGTGATGGCGCCCCAACGGACGGCGTGCAGGAAGGCGTCCAATCGGGCCGGGGCGTCGAACCCGTCGGCGCCGACGGGGGCGGGCAGGTCACGACCCTCATGGATCCGGGTGCCCACCTCCAGCTCCCAAAGCACCTCGATCCGGTCGGTGGAGGCGTCGTCACCGATGCTCACCAGGGACACCATGTGCTGGGGTTTGCCGGTGATCCGGGTGCCGTCGCTGGAGACGATGGGGGAAGCCCGCACTTCGGAGACCACCCACGGGCGGTTGCGAACCGTGACCATCTGCGTGGTGCCGGGCACCTGCGTGCCCGAATCGTCGGTCGAATCCTCGAAATGGGGGCCGAGTGCCTCGATGTCCGTCACGCTTTGGGGAGTCACGCGCACCGTCCTTCGTTGTGTGTGCCTCCGTCATACCAGGGGCGGTGTCAAGGGTGAGACCTCCACCGACGGTTCTGCACCCCCAACCGGGTGACACCGAGTACCGGAATCCCGCCCATGACGGGCTTTCAGAGCCTATGCTGAAGTGGCAGGCCCCTCCCTGGACGCCCCTTTACCCCCTTGTCCCGGAAAGGCTCCCGTGCCCCAGCTCGCGATCTCCAAAGACTTCCTCAGCACCTACGCGACTTTGGACAAAAGGCTCCAAAAAGCCGTCGACGAAACCTTGGCCAAGTTCGCCGACACCTAC
>Ga0079226_10004467_pt1 | contig 10691 bp, 4 predicted proteins | sample Poulit2014_FD_76345 | JGI IMG/M metagenome (GOLD analysis project Ga0079226, IMG submission 76345) | Agricultural soil microbial communities from Georgia to study Nitrogen management - Poultry litter 2014 | ecosystem: Environmental > Terrestrial > Soil > Agricultural land | place: USA: Georgia...
ATATGGAAGAAGAACATACTAAGGGCTTGTTTTATCGAGTGGATGGCGATGTAGTTATTGGAGTTGACAATTCAACGAACGAAGCTTGGGCGGAAGAGTTTGATCATGTTGTAAAGTGTAAGGCGTGGTTGAAAGGTTATGATTTAGATATTGAAGAGTCACAGATATTTATTGAATGGTCAGAAGCACCGGAGTTGGAAAATAATACGATGATGGAATTTGCAGAAGGAAATGAAATACTAGAGAAATTAGAAGAGAAATATCAGGAACAAAGTCAGGTTAGCGAAACGAAATATAGTTTCGTGTTTCCAGTAAACAGGGATTCAGACTTGGAAGTAGTCAATGCAGGAAGATTAAGAGTAGGTGACGATAAATACTTAAATGCTTATCATCAATTGAAAGACGAAGGAAATCTAACTAAAAAGCAGCAAGCAACTCTTGACAATAATATCTATAACTCATATTTGCAAAAGGATGATGTGAAGTTGGAAGAACGAACGCAAGGAAATAATACAAAAGCTATTCAAAAAGAGGACATGGAAATGATTTAAAAAGACTATTCAATTGCTGCACCAAGTATTAGTGTAGTAGGAGTTTCATAGATGCCCATGTTGAAGCATTAATTTTAATGACTTCGTTTGCAATATTAACTGTAACTATACTGGATTTTTACACTTAAAGCCTTTCCAAGTACCAGCGTGGGTTTTTTTTAATGTATAAGATTTTACATGTGGGATGTCTCATTATCTTCCAATCTATCATATAAAACTATAATCTAATTAAGTTCATACATCCTAAACCGCATTTTTAAATGATATTATTTTAGAAGTTTTTTTGAGAGTAATGTTTTATCAAGTTTTACTCTAATGTTACCCTCTGAAATGTTGCTATAATAAGCTGTTAAGTGTAGTATTAGGGTTGTACGATAATGCTTTGATAAAGAAGGTGAAATAAAGTGATTATCGGATATGCAAGAGTAAGTTCAGCTGATCAAAACTTAGATAGACAGGTAAATGAATTAGAGCAATTTGGTTGTGAAAAGATATTTACTGAGAAACAATCAAGAAGTACTTTTCAGAATAGACATATATACCAAGAGATGCGTTCTAAGCTAAGGTTAGGAGATGTCTTAGTTGTACATGATCTAAGCCGAGTTGGACGCAATAAGGAAGAGATTAGAGACGAATGGGAGTCTCTGATGAATGATGGGATAGATGTAGTTGTTTTAGACTTGCAACTAGATACGCGAAAGTACAAAGACGTGGAAGGTGTTGGACAATTAATATCTGATTTAGTACTAACTCTATTGTCCTGGATGGTTGATGAAGAAAGAGAGCGTATTCGTTCAGCACAAAGAGAAGGAATCGAAATTGCAAAAAGACAAGGTAAATATAAAGGTAGGAAAAAGAAATATCATGAAAATGCTACGGGAAAAGATAAAATTGTTTATGATACCATTATTGAAGAGTTAGAAAAAGATACTAGTGTAATGGATATCCATCGAAGAACAGGAGTTGCACGGAGTACAATTTATAGTATAAGAAAAAACATAAATTTAGTGAATTTAAACTAAAGAAAGAAGGTTACTTGAATGAGGAGAAATAAAAATGAGTTTTTAGAGGACAAAATCAGTAGTTTAAAGCAAATCATGCCTGAAGTGTTCGCTGATGGAAAGTTAGATATCGATGAACTTGAAAAAATGTTTAATGGATATGTAGATGACACTGAACAAAAATACAAATTTGAATGGTGGGAGAAAACAAACAGTCAACGCTTAGCATACATACCGGTAACTGAGACATTAATCCCGAATAAACAGGCCAGTAAAAATTTTGATGAAACAAAAAATCTATATATAGAAGGCGACAATTTAGAGATAATGAAAATATTAAGAGACTCTTACGCTAATAAAGTTAAAGTGATTTATATAGATCCTCCGTATAACACAGGTAATGAATTTATTTATGAGGATGACTTCAAAGAGCCTCTTGAAAATTACAAGAGACAGACTGGATTAATTGATGAAAAAGGCAGGAAAACCACAACTAATCAAGATACAATAGGTAGCAAGCATACAAACTGGTTAAACATGATGTATCCACGTTTACTTCTAGCAAGAGATTTATTAACTGAAGACGGTGTTGTTTTTATATCTATTGATGATATAGAATTACCGAACATGCGTAAAATATGTGATGAGATATTTGGAGCTGCTAACCTAATATCCAATAGTATACGTGTAAGTAATTCAGCTAAAAATAATGCGATTTATGTATCTGATATTCATGATTATACGTTGATTTATGCAAAGAATAAATCAAGAATTGATGAAGAGTGGGAAGTACCTAAAAATAATGTAGAGGAATTTCAAAAAAGGGCTAGGAGTATGTATCGACAAGGTTTAGAAATTGAAGATATAGAAAAGGAGTTAAAAGAATTAGTTAAATATCCTCGATTCTATGATTTTGATCATTACTATTATTGTGACGGAAAGGGAGTATATAGAACAGATAATCCTGGCGGAGTAGATAATGGAAATTTTAATACAGAAATAATTCATCCAATTACTAAAAAACCTTGTAAAAAACCAACAGGTGGCTGGCGTTATAAGGAATCAACTATTCGAGAAATGGAAAGGAATAATGAATGGCATTTTGGAAAAGATCACACAGTTATTCCTACACCTAAAAGATACTTAGAGGATTACTTGATGCAAAAACCAACAAGTGTACAATTTTATGATTCACAAATAGATTCAAAGCGCTGGAAAGAAGAAGGAATTTATTTTGATTTCCCAAAACCAGTAGAATACATTAAGCAATTATTAAGAATGAGTACAACAAAAAATTGTATAGTAATGGACTTTTTCTCTGGATCGGCAACAACTGCTGAAGCAGTAATGCAATTAAATGCAGAAGATGGTGGAACACGTAGATTTATTATGGTACAGATTCCAGAAGACTTGGAGCAACAACTTGAAAATGTTAGTAATTTTAATTCTAAAGAAGACATAAAAAAGAACATTAAATATCTAAGCAAGAATAATAAACCTCTAAAGTTAACAGAGTTAGGCAAGGAAAGAATTAGTATAGCAGGTGATGATATAATTGAAGCTAATCCCAAATTAGAAAACAAACTAGATATTGGATTTAGAGTATTTGAATATGCAGAAACAAGTTTTCCGGTTTGGGACGAACAAGTAACAAATGAAGAGATTAATAAGCAATTTTGGAAATTGACTGAGAATGATCTTGAACACGATGTTGCAATATATGAAGTTTTAATGTTATTGAAAACTTATGAGTTAACAGATACATTGTTAACTTTAGACAAACGTGGCCTGTATCATATTGGAGATAACGAATCTACTTTAGTGTTTTTAGGCAAAAAATTAGAATCTGATATTTTTGAGCAAATTATTGTGGAAGAAAAAGGCTACTATCAAATAGTAATCTATGACAATAGTTTCATAGACGATAGTCAAAAACAGAATATGATTGCTCGAATTGGTCACCAAAAACTAGACTTTATTTGATGAAAGAGGGTGAAGCTGTGGAATTAAAGTTTAATTTAAGAACTTATCAAGAAGAAGCTGTATCAAGTGTGGTTAATCTATTTCAAGGAATGGAATTGCAGCATAGTAAATTTGATAATTCAAAATCTACACTACAAGCAAATCAACATAGAAATGCACTTTCGCTTAGTAAAAAACAAATTTTAGCTAACTTAAATACTGTTCAACAAAGAAACAGTCGAGCCGAGGCTCCAATTGAATTAACAACAGAATTAAAAGAATTAGAATTTACGATTGAAATGGAAACTGGAACAGGCAAGACATTTGTATATTATAAAACTATTATGGAATTGAATAAAAAATACGGGTGGAATAAATTCCTAATAATTGTTCCAAGTGTTGCCATAAGAGAAGGGGTGATTTCAGAATTCGCACGCTTAAAATCAAATTTTGAGCATGAATATAAACAACCCATATTTGCGTATGTATATGATAGTCAAAAATTAGAAGAGCTAGAAGGCTACAATCGTTCTTCGTTTATAGAAATTATGATCATGACGATGCAGGCATTTAATAAAGATAAAAATATATTGAACCAAGAATATTTAGACAAAACATATAATAAACCGATGAATTTATTGTCGGAACTTCGTCCAATAGTAATATTAGATGAACCGCAAAAGATGGGAGGCGATGCAACAAAATCTAAGTTAAAAGATTTTAATGCTCTATTCACTTTGCGGTATTCTGCGACACATAATGAAATTGTTAATTTAATATATAGATATACACCTTTCGATGCGTATCAGGATAATTACGTTAAAAAAATAGAAGTATTAAGTGTATATGGTAATGACATGAAAGATATAAATGCTTACATAGAAGTGTTGGATGTAACTTACGATAAAAACGATAAATTATATGCGCAACTAAAATTTTACCAAAGGCAAGATGCTAATATAAAGCTTATTTCTAGAAGAGTTAGACAAAGTGGCTATGATATTTACGAAAAAAGTCACAATATGATTGAATATAAGGGCTATATTGTAACTGAAATTAATCCAGCCCAAGGGTATGTGAAAATACAAACGCCTCAAGGAGACATAGTTGTTGAAAAGAATAAAGTATCACAAGATAAAGATGAATTAATGAGAATACAAATAAAAGAAACAATTAGAGAACATTTTGAAAAGGAAATTAAATTTAATGATTCATTAATTCGAAAAGAACTAAATGACCCAATAAAAGTTCTCTCACTATTTTTTATTGATAAAGTGGCTAATTTTAGAGGCATAGATGGGAATAAGGGGAAAATTGCAAGATGGTTTGAAGAGGCATATAGAACGTTAACTCTTAAGGAACGATATAAGCGTTTTGCTACCGATAATATAAATTCTGTGTACGAAGGTTATTTTGCTGTAGATCAAATATCAAGTAAGAATGTAAAAATTTATAAAGACACAGTCAGGGAAAATAAAGAAGATAGAGCTGCGTATAAATTGATTATGAAAGATAAAGAAAAACTACTGTCGTTTCATGAACCTGTACGTTTTATATTTTCTCATTCAGCTTTAAGAGAGGGGTGGGACAACCCTAATGTATTTCAAATATGTACTTTAAATGAAACGATAAAAGAAACTAGAAAACGTCAAGAAATTGGAAGAGGATTAAGGTTACCTGTTGACATTACTGGCGAGCGAATTCAAGATCAAACTGTAAATACACTTACAGTCGTTGCGAATGAAAGCTATGATACTTTTGCTCGCTCATTGCAAGAAGAGATATCTGTAGAGACAGGTATAAAGCTAGAGAGAAACATTACTAGAGACGGAAGACAGAAAGAACCAGTGAAAATTAATAAAAATTCAATGTTAAGTAGAGAATTTTTACGGCTTTGGGAAAAAATAAGTAATAAAACAACATACAATTTAAAAATTTCAACTGATAAAATAATTAATAAAGTTGTTAAACAAATAAAACATGTGCAGTTTAATATTGAACCTAAAACGTATAAGGTACAAAAAACTCAAATTGATGAACTTACTAGAAAAAACGATTTAGAGCATAGAATAACTCTTGACCGGAATGAAACGGTTCAATCTAGCACACGTATTCCAAATATTATTAAAAGGATTAGTGATTTAACAGGGTTAACTAAAAAAACTATTATTAACATAATTCAGAAGGCTAATATTGAACCATTAATTTTTAATAATCCAGAAGAATTTATTAATCAGCTATCTCAATTAATAAAAAATACTTTGCCAGAACTATTATTAGATGGAATTAAGTACGAATCTATTGGAGATAGATACTCATCAAAGTTATTTAAGGATGAAATTGAAGTCTATACGAATACAGAACATACAGTGAGTGGTTTAGATACTGAACGTACACTTTACCCAGCCTTAACGTTAGATTCTGAAAATGAAATCAAATTAATTAAGAAAATGAATGTAAATCATGCAAAAGTAAACTTTTATATTAAACTCCCAAACTGGTTTACAGTTGCAACCCCTGCTGGAAATTATAATCCAGATTGGGCAATTGCAATGAAAGATAAAAATAATAAAGATATATTGTACTTAGTTCGAGAATCGAAGTCTACAAAAGGACAATACTTTAATAAGAATGAATTAAGACATGAAGAACAATTAAAAATAGAATATGGGAAAAAACATTTTGACTCTATAGAGGTGGATTATCAGGTTATAGAAAACTTCGATCATATTAGAGAAGGTGTTTATCCATTTGAAACGGCTAAAATCCCTGTCGAGTTTATTGAGGAGTTAAGAGATAAAAAGGAAAAAGATTATAATTTCGATACAATTAGGGACTTTTACGAAGAACAAATAAAAGAATATGGTATTTCAGAAGATTACTATAACAACCTAAATTGATATTGTATTTAAATTGTGACTTTATAACTTTAATGAGCACATTCTAGTTTTAGTCCTTAAAAGAATGTGCTCTACAAAATATCTGAACATGGAACTGAACTACATACTAAGTGTATGTACCATTATAATTTATAAGTTAATTTTTACGGTTATAAACCTTAACAAAGAAATTAGTTATGATATACTAGGTTAATTTATCAAATGAAAGGAGTTGAAATCATGACTCGAATTAACAGAATCCAAAGCTTGCTAAAAACCATAAATGGCGGTCAATTTCAAAAAATAATGGATGATTATTTTTCCAGAAGATATAATAAAGTATACTCTACTGGATCAGCTTTAGGTAATAACAATACAAAAAAGGGAACACCTGACTCCTTAATCAGATATGAGGATGGAAAATATATTATGATCGAATATACTGTTCAAGAGTCTTCTTTAGAAGCGAAACTAAAAGCTGATATTAAAAATTGTCTAGATTACGAGAAAACAAAAATAAAGAAAAATAAAATCAAAAAAATAATATGTTGTTTTGTTAAACCTTTAACAATAGATGCAATGCAGCGTTTATATGATTTTGCCACCAAAAATAAAGTGCAACTAGAACTAATGTCAGGAGACGTAATTTCTAGAAAATTACTAAGGTATCCTGTAATAACTAAAGAACATTTAAATATTGAAATTGATACTGGACAGATATTTGAGTTAAAAGATTTTATCGAAATATATAATAAAGGATATTTATCAAGTCCAATAAATAATAGGCTAATTGGTAGAGAAAAAGAAATTGATAAAGTTTTGTCTTACATTGAGAAAAATACAATAACCATTATCACTGGTGAACCAGGAATTGGAAAGACGGAAATTGCATTAAAAGCTATAAGAGAATTTAAGGGTAGAAATTCAGATTTTGCAATTAAATGTTTTAGAAATAACGGACAGAACTTTTATGAGGATTTACAAGCATTGCTCGAATATGAGAGAAAAATATTGTTTCTAATAGACGATGCAAACCAAGTTATGAATTTAAATTTGTTTATTAATGAACTAACGAATGAAGATGTTGAATTAAAATTTATTATGACAGTTAGAAGTTATGCAAGAGAACAGTTGAAAGACAAGCTTAAATTGTTTAGTATGCAAGAAATCCAAATAGAACAATTAACGGATGATGATATTAAAAATATATGTAAAGAAACATACAATATTAAGAATCAACATATATTAACTCGTATTGTGGATATAGCGAAGGGAAATGCAAGATTGGCAGTCATGGCTTCTATGTCTGCGAAAGATGATCTGTTAACTATTAAAAAACCTGGTGAGCTTTTGAAAGTTTATTACAAAAGTGTAGAAAATGACTTTTATGACAATTTTAATAATAGAGATCTGCTTAAAACAGCTGCAATAATATCTTTTTTAGGGAGTATACATTTAGAAAATGAAGAAAATCTCAACTTAATTAATAAGTACTTTCAAATATCTAAAAAGAAATTCGAAAAGTCTATTCAGACTTTACACAATATGGAGATTATTGACATTTATAAAAACAAAGTAGTTAAAGTTTCGGATCAAATACTAAACACTTTTATATTTTATTATGTGGTTTTTGAAAAAAACCTTATAAAATACTCCGATTTTATTTACGTATATTTTCCAAATCTAAAAAATCGTATGATTCAACAAATCAATAGTTTAGTTTTTTATTTTCATGATCAGGTGTTTGAATGTCTAAAAGAAGAAATTTTAAAAGTATTTAATGAAAAAGAGAAGCATACAGAGTTTAAAACAAAGGAATTTATAATTACATTTTGGTTTGCTCTGGATACTGAACCTCTAATCTATGCAAAAGATTATATAAACAAAATGAAAAGAGAAACCAATGCGAAAATCGATTATGATGTGAATAAAAATACATATGGTAGTTCAGATATACTAGATCTATTAGGTAATTTTTCTTATACAGATTATCGTGGTGAAGCTCTTGAATTAATAATTTCATACCTAGATAAAAAACCATCTGATTTCACACTAGCTTATAATACAATAGTTCAAAACTACGGTTACACGCATGAATCGTACATAAATGATCATGAGCTTCAAAGTTATTTTATTCAAGAATTATCTCATCTTTATAATAAATACCCCAGTAATATTATGAAAATGCTTGTATTAAGAGTAGCACAGTATTTTTTAAAATTTAAGTATGAAAAGGCACAAATGAAGGATTCGAAACAATTTACTTTTATAACATTTATTCCTATGGCAAGTAAAAATTTATATAACATACGGCAAGAAGCTTGGGATATTATACGTGAACTTATAAATGATTCACATACTGATAGTTATGTCATTGAGGGATTATACAAATACGGTAATAGCGTAATACCTGAAGAAGGGCTTAGAGAAATTGTTAAATTTGATCGTGAAAAGCTTACAAAGCTAATCGATGAAACAAGCAAAATAGACATAATACGAAGCAAAGCCTTCGGAAAAGTCAATAATTATTTAAAGAGATATGATTTAGATTTCGATTCAAAAATAAAGGAACGTTATGAAACAACAGAATATAAAATGTATAAACTTATATCTAAAGATAACTTTTTATCTAGAAAAGAAAAAGACAAGACAAAAACTGAGTTGACTGAGATTGCTAAAACAATGAAGTTAGAAGATTTTAAATCTATATATAATGTAATTGAAAGTCTAACAGAAGAAAATCATGGTGAAAACACTTATTTCATAACATATAAACTGGAACTATTATTGAACCATATAGAATCTAAATATTTAAAAGATGTATTGGAAGAATTTTTCAGTCGTAACCTCATAATCAACTTGAATCCTGTTTCTTTAATACAACGAATTATTAAATATTATAATCTTGAAGAGTTCGAGGAGTTAATTAAAAAATATAATTTTCATAATAAAGAATATTGGCTATTTAATTGTCTCTTAGTAAAATCGGAACAAAAAACAGATGATTATCTGTTAGATAAATTATATAGTTTTTTTGAGAAAAGCGAACTAGAAAATGTAGGGTTTAATCTTGATTTAAGTTTTTTAAAAAAGTTTTTATCTCTAGATTCAAAAATCTTCCCTAATGTGACTAAAATGATACTAGAAAAAAGCGACAGGGCTGTATTTATCTCCCTAAATACTCTATTTGACTTACATGAACATTTAGATGTAAATTTATTGAGTGTTTATTCATACGATTTAAATATATTAAAAGATGCTTATATTAGACTTTACCAAATAGATAGACATTTTGATTATAAAGGTGATGTTTTTAAAAAATTGGTCCAAAAGAAAATCAGTTTGATAGATGAAATTGCAAAAGTCGGAGAAAATAGTAAATTTTTTCTATCGGATAAATATGAGATACTAAGTCACCTATGGTCTTTAGCAGAATATGATTATTATATCACTTATTATTTTAATTTATTAAATAGGTCAAAAGCAATAAACAGTTATAACAAGGAATTAATAATACGCAATTTCTTTTCACTTAACTCTTCTCAGAGAAAAGAGACAGTAATAATAAGTCAGAAGAAGTGGATTAAAAGTACTATTATTCAAATTTATGATGATGATGAAAAGTTAAAACTCCTTTTTAGAGGAATTGCAGAGTTATCTGACGAAATAAGAATAATGGCCATTAAATCATTAATAGATTTAAATAAATCATTAGATACATTCAAGAAAATCCCATTTGAAAGTAACACTTTTTCATTCAGTGGAAGTGAAGTTCCCTATTTGTATCGTAGAAGGGATTTCTATATTAAATTGAAAAACAGTTTAACGGGGTTAGATTACCTGGAACACAAGAAATATCTAGAACAAATAATAAATCAGATCGATAAACGTATTGAAGATGTAAAGATTGAAGAGTTTATGAATGACATAATTTGATGTAATTGTAGAGAGCAAAATTAAAAACTATAGTTTCTGCTAATTAATTTAAGTTGAGTGGTTTTCTCAACAAATAAGTGAGCAATAGCTTTATATAAGAAAATGGATTCATAGAGGAAGGACGAAAGATTAAAGAATTTAAAATGGATAATGGCGAGTATGTAGATGATATTTTAATGTACAAGTTTGTATAAGTTATTCCAGAATCGGGTCATAGGGGTATAGAGAGTCTATTCTAAAAAAGTAACAAAAAAGTAACAGGAATAAACAACAATACAAAATTACACGCAATTATCTCTACTAAGGGACACCCCAAACCATTGATTCAACAGCATTTCGCAATACGGAGAAGCACAAAAAAA
>Ga0079226_10004468_pt1 | contig 10690 bp, 11 predicted proteins | sample Poulit2014_FD_76345 | JGI IMG/M metagenome (GOLD analysis project Ga0079226, IMG submission 76345) | Agricultural soil microbial communities from Georgia to study Nitrogen management - Poultry litter 2014 | ecosystem: Environmental > Terrestrial > Soil > Agricultural land | place: USA: Georgia...
CATCAATCTTTAGATGAAAGTTGAGTTTATAGCAAGGAGAGCGCGGTTGCGTTACCTGAATGATCGCATCACCCCAGCGGTAGATATCGCCTATAAAGGTATTCGATTCAGTCATGCCGAGCGTGGAGATATTTTCCCCAAAACCGGGTGCGACAAAATAATCGGTAAGAGCGGGATAGGTCGTTTGCCAATAGGTGTAATGCTCGCGCGGATAGTGGCACAGCGCTCGATCCGGTCCGCCATGGAAACGTTTTTCAGCCTGCTCATCGCCGACGAGCCCGAGTTTGGTAAGAAAGACCGGCGTTTGAAAGGCCTTTTTGGCAATCGCGCTTGGTTCTGCGCCGGCAAATGGCTGGATTTTTCCTAGATAACTCGTGACCGAAAAGGTAGAAGAATCAGAACAATTGGATAGATCAGGTAGATTGGACAGATTGGATACATTCGACATAAGGCCTCCGGAGATTTAGGATGGTTTGGAATTATTCAAATGACTCAGGAGTTTAGTGTAGCGCACAAAAAAGCGCTAAGCCAAAGACTTAACGCTTTTGAATACATTACTGCTTATTAACGCAATAATCGCGGTTGATTAAAAGGGCTGATTAAAGCGTTTTAATCGCAGCGATCATATCGCTCACCACTTTTTGCGCATCGCCATAGACCATGTTGGTATTGTCGAGGTAGAAGAGGTGATTTTCAATGCCTGAGAAGCCGGCACCTTGTCCGCGTTTAACTACGAATACTTGTTTCGCTTGGTCTGCGTTTAAGATCGGCATGCCGTAAATCGGGCTTGATTTATCAGTACGGGCAACGGGGTTTACCACGTCGTTTGCACCAATCACAAGCACTGCATCAGTCTTCTCAAATTCCTCGTTAATTTCATCTAAGTCGAAGATGAGATCGTAAGGAATGCCCGCTTCCGCAAGGAGAACGTTCATATGACCTGGCATACGCCCTGCAACCGGGTGAATCGCAAACTTCACATCGATATCACGATCTTGAAGAAGTTTAGTGAGTTCAGCGACTTTATGTTGCGCTTGCGCGACAGCTAAACCATAACCGGGAACGATAATCACGCTCTCAGCAAAGCTCATTGAGATCGCCGCATCAGAGGAATCCATCGGTTTCATCGAGCCTTCAATTTCGCTATTTTCAGATTGTTGTTCACCAAAGTTTGAAAAGAGCACGTTCGCAAGTGAGCGGTTCATCGCTTTCGCCATGAGTTGGGTGAGGAGCGTACCTGCCGCACCAACAACCGTACCGGCAATGATAAGACCGCCGTTATCGAGCGCGATCCCTTCAAACGCGACTGCTAAACCGGTCAGTGCGTTAAATAGAGAGATCACTACCGGCATATCCGCGCCACCGATTGGAATCGTAATTAACACCCCAAACGCTAAGGTTATGATGAAAAAGAGCGTGATTAAACCGTAATTGGGCGTTGCATCCCCTGCGATAATCAGGGTGAATACGAGCGCAAACCCAATGATAAATCCGTTAATGGCGTTACGATTTTTAAAACGAATGGTGCCTTTTAAACGGCCATCGAGTTTTGCCCAAGCGATGATTGATCCGGTAAATGAGATCGCCCCAATGAGCGCGCCCACCGCCGCAAGCCAAACAATGCTTGATGAATAACCTGCTGCTGTCGCATCAATTTGTAACAGGGCAATGGCACCAATTAAGGCCGCCGAACCGCCCCCAACGCCGTTGTAGATCGCAATCATTTGCGGCATATCGGTCATGGCCACTTTTTTCGCTGAACGAAGTGCCCAACCGCCGCCAAGCGCGATCGCAAGGAACATTAATAGATAATGTTTACTCACCGCCGGGTGGAAAATGGTGATGATGGTGGCAAAAAGCATCGCCATTCCCGCCCAATTGATGCCCGAACGAGCAGTGGAAGGGTGGCTCATGCGTTTAAGCGCAAAAATAAAGGTAATCGCGGCAATAAAGTAGCCCGCTTCAACAATAAAACTCATCTCTTATTTCTCCTTGTTGCTTGGCTTAAACATCTCTAACATTCGGTCCGTTACCACGTAACCGCCCACTGCGTTTGCCGCACCAAACGCCACCGCGATAAACGCAAGCGTTGTTTGGAAAAAACCATCAGCGTGGCCAAGAGCAATCATGGCGCCGACTAAGACGATTCCGTGGATAAAGTTCGAGCCTGACATTAAGGGCGTGTGTAAAATTGCAGGGACGCGTGAGATGACCTCAAACCCTACAATCGCTGAAAGCATCACAATATAGAGTGCTGCAAATCCTGTAATCATTGATTGTCCTCCATTGCTTTGCGAATACGATCAGAGACGATTTGGCCGTCGTGGGTGATCATACATTCGCGGATAATCTCTTCATCATAATCGAGCTCAAGTTTGCCTTCATTAATGAATGGAGAGAGTAAGTTAAAGATGTTTTGGGCGTACATTTCAGAGGCGTGCACAGCGCAGCGGGTTGGCACTAAAAGTGGCCCGGTGACGGTGACATCGTTATGTACGATTGTTTCGCCTGGTTTTGTGAGGGCACAGTTTCCGCCGGTATCTGCGGCAAGGTCTACAATGACCGCGCCTTTCGGCATCGCTTCCACCATCTCTTGGGTAATAATTAACGGTGCACGGCGACCGGGAACGGCAGCAGTACTAATCACCACATGGGCTTTAGCAATGTGATCAAAGAGGGCTTGCGCTTGTTTGGCTGTCTCCTCTTCAGTCAATTCACGAGCGTAACCGCCTTGACCTGAGGCATCAACGCCAGTTTCGATCAATTTAGCCCCTAAGGATTCCACTTGCTCTTTTGCGGCAGCGCGAATGTCGTACGCTTCCACTTGCGCCCCTAAACGGCGAGCGGTGGCAATCGCTTGTAATCCGGCAACGCCCGCACCAATCACTACAACGCGTGCAGGACGAATTGTTCCGGCAGCGGTGGTTAACATCGGGAAAAAGCGTGGTGCTAATGAAGCGCCAATCAGCGCGCCTTGGTAGCCGGTGATCGATGCTTGAGATGAGAGTACGTCCATGCTTTGCGCACGGGTAATACGGGGAATGAATTCTAATGCGATGGTGCTAATGCGAGCATTTTTGAAGGCTTCGATCGTCTCTAAATTACGATAGGGATCGAGCATACCGACAACTAAACTATCGGGTTTAAACGAATTGATCTGCTCAAGCGTTGGGGGCTGAATGCAGAGAATAATGTCGCGATCTTTAAATTCAGGATCGGCAACGGTGACATTGTCATAGCTGTCACTTGGGAAATGGGCTTGATCGCCGGCACCGGTTTCGATGACAACCTCAAAGCCGAGGGCGCTAAATTTAGCGGCAATCTTTGGATCGAGCGCGACGCGCTTTTCACCATCATGTCCCTCTTTTAAAACAATAATACGATTACTCATAGGTATAAGGACTCCTTCAATAAACTAACGGCACCATCTTAGCATGCAAGCGCATGCTCGCGATGAAACTAATATCAATTTGAGTTGATTAGAACTTGATTAGTTTATCGCACGTTTGTCCTAGAATAAAAGAAGGAGAATTTGAATACAACCGGATTTCGATATTGACGCGGTTTTAAGGGTGAAAAATGTCAATTTTACGGGGAATTTATAATTTCTCAAAGCTTTGGGATTTCGTTATACTATGGTGCGCCTATATAAATAAATAGGTTGTCAGAATGGATATAAGGTTTAGGATTTTAGTGAGGGATTTTAGTGAATAAACGTAAGAGACGGACCTGGCTTAGCTTCTTCTATAAATACGCAAGCTATAAATACTATCTCCCACTTGTGACTAAAGTGGCCCCATGGCCTTTGTGATCAGTGCGATGTTAGCCGTAGCGGGGCTTGTATCAGGATTGGCCATGGCGCCGCCGGATTATCAACAAGGCAATAGTTTCCGTATTTTCTATATTCACGTGCCTGCGGCAATTTTATCGACAGCCGTTTATGCAACGATGGCGATTTTAAGTGGGATCTATCTCATTTGGCGCATTAAACTCTTTGCCATCATTGCTAGATCGCTCGCGATTTTAGGCGCAGCCTTTACCCTTATATCACTTGTCACCGGTGCGCTTTGGGGCGCGCCAACGTGGGGAACATGGTGGGTTTGGGATGTCAGATTAACCTCACAGCTCATCCTCTTTTTCCTCTATATGGGCTACATAGCCCTCGACCTTGCGATCGAAGAGCGCGAGCGCGCCGATAAAGCGATCTCGGTATTGGCCCTTGTGGGATTAATCAACGTTCCGATCGTGAAGTTTTCGATTTACTTTTCAACCAGTCTTCATCAAGGCAGTACCTTTTTCGCCAAAGGCGGCCCGAGCATCACCTCAAATATGCTCTATCCCGCACTTTATATGTTTGGCGCGTATCTCTTTTTTTCACTCGGGTACGTCTGCCTTAAGAGCGCAAATCTCATCAACAAAGAGCGCCTAATGAAGCACTATATGAGAGGATAGACCATGGAATTTGCGTTTAATTCATTTGCTGAATTTTTACAGATGGGGAAGCATGGACTTTATGTCTGGTTAAGTTACGGCTTTTTTGCATTGTGCCTCTTAGGGCTCATTGTGCCGTTAATCATCGAACGTAAACAGCTTAAAAAAGAACTCAAACAGGAAGGATTATAAAAATGACACCAAAACGTAAACAACGCTTAATGATTGTGGTCGGGATTGCGCTTATGTCGTTTGTCTCGGTAGGATTGATGGTATGGGCCTCGCGCGATAATTTAAGTCTCTACTATTCACCGGATGATGTGCAAGCCGGTGCCGCGCCGCTGCATAAAACCATTCGTGTGGGCGGGGTGGTTGATGAAGGCTCGCTCAATCGTGGCACGGAAACGCTTGCGGTTGATTTCACCGTATCGGTGGGGGACGCAACGCCGGTTAAAATTATTTATGATGGCATCTTGCCCGATCTTTTTAGAGAGGGGCAGGGCATTGTGGCGAAGGGAAAACTTCAAGATGACAATACTTTTATCGCCGATGAGATTTTAGCAAAACATGACGAAACCTATATGCCGCCTGAAGTGGCCGATGCGATTGAAAAATCATCTCACAGTTTAACTGAAAAATAACCCGCAACAGATAGGAAATCGTTATGCTTCCGATTGGTCAGCTCGCCCTGTACATTGCTCTGGGCGTCTCTATACTTCTCTTTATTATGCCGCTTGTGGGAATCTATTTTCGCAATCAGCGCCTCATCTACTCGGCGCGCCCCTTAGCGGTTTGGCTCTTTTTATTGGTGCTTCTGTCGTTTGTGGCCCTTGGCTATGCGTTTTGGATTAATGATTTTAGCTATCAATATGTGGCCAATAACTCCAATACGAAACTCCCCGGAATCTACCAATTAACGGCGATCTGGGGCGGGCACGAAGGATCGATGCTCCTTTGGGTCTTTACCCTTGCGATCTGGATGCTGCTCGTGGTGATTTTCACCAAAAACATGCCGATCGAGCTCTCCTCGACGACGCTCGCGATTTTGGGGGGGATTACCGTTGGCTTCTTAGCCTTTTTGATCTTTACCTCAAGCCCTTTTGAGCGAAATCTCTTTGGCGCACTCTATAATGGACGCGATCTCAATCCGCTCTTGCAAGATCCGGGATTAATCATTCATCCACCGCTTCTTTATTTAGGCTATGTGGGCTATGCCGTGCCGTTTGCCTTTGTTTGTGCGCTTTTAATGACCGGCCATATCGACCGGGTTTCCATTCGCTGGATTCGCCCATGGTCGCTTGGTGCGTGGCTCTTTTTAACGCTCGGGATCACGATCGGTAGTTGGTGGGCTTATTATGAACTTGGCTGGGGCGGCTGGTGGTTCTGGGACCCAGTTGAAAACGCGTCGCTCATTCCATGGATTTTAGGCGCGGCACTGCTACATGCGCTCGCCATGACCGAAAAACGTAAAGCCTTTACCCTTTGGTCAGTGATTGTGGCGATCTTAACGTTTTCCCTCAGTGTACTCGGCACCTTCCTGGTGCGTTCAGGGATCTTAACCTCGGTTCACTCCTTTGCTTCAGATCCCGATCGCGGGCTTTTCATCTTGTTAATTCTCGCGATTATTACCCTCTTTGGTATGGTGCTTCTTCTCTTTAGAGCCTCAAAAATTCGCCAAGAATCCTCATTTGGATTGATCTCGAAAGAGTCGGGCATTTTACTCAATAATATCTTCCTTGCGATCGCCTGCTTTGTGGTGGTGCTCGGAACGCTCTTCCCGCTTATTGTGGATATCTTAAAAGTGGGTAAAATCTCCGTTGGGGAGGGGTATTTTAATCAATACGCCGTGCCGCTTGCTTGTATGATTTTGTTTGCACTCGGGGTTGGCCCGCTTCTTCGCTTTAAGCAAGATTCTTTAAGCCGCATTAAAAAAGAGCTTATCATTATGGCGGTTGGCTCCATTGTTCTTGGCGTTGGCACCAGCTTTTTCTACTCAGGTCGCCTCGATCCGTGGGTGGTGATCGGATTAACGTTAAGCTTCTGGGTGGTCTTTGGGGTGATCTTTGAGATTCATCACAGTCGCCGTAAAGGGCAAAGTTTTGCCGGCGCAGTGGTCAATCAGAGTCTTTCACGCTGGGGCATGAATCTTGGGCATTTAGGACTGGTCGTCACCATCGTTGGCATCACGCTCACCTCGCACTACAGCATTGAGCAAGACCAATTGATGAAAGTGGGGCAACGGGTCGATATCCGTGAATATGGATTTGAATTAAAAGCGCTTGAAAAGCTGCAAGGCCCGAACTACATCGGCGATAAAGGCACCATTCAAGTCTATAAAAACGATAAACCGTTAATGATGATGTATCCCGAAAAACGCCTCTATACCGTGACCGGCTCACCAATGAGTGAGGTGGCACTGCGCGCGTCGCTGATTGATGATCTTTATGTGGCGATGGCTGAAGAGCGGGGCGCTGAGGTGTGGGCATTACGAATTTATGTGAAACCGTTTGTGCGCTGGATCTGGATTGGGGGCGGAATTATGGCGTTTGCAGCCATGTTATCGATCTTCGATCGCCGTTATCGTGCACGCCGCAGTTTGGCACAAAATGATTAGGAGAATAAGATGATTCGAGCAGTAATTGCCGGCATTGTCGTTGTGACGCTCGGCTTTATGATCTTCCTCTTTACCGGGCTCGGGAACGATCCGACAAAACTTGAAGCGCAGATTATTGGCAACAGATTGCCTGCGTTTAGTGCGGATCAGTTAAAAGCGCCGGGCGAGGTGAAAACCATCATTACTGATAGTGATTTTAAAGGCCCAGCTCTTATTAACGTTTGGGCGACCTGGTGCCCAACCTGTAAAGCGGAGCATGAAGCGCTTAACGAGCTCTCAAACCGTGGGGTTAAAATCTACGGCATCGATTATCAAGATGACCCGGTAAAAGCGGATAAATGGTTGCGCGATTTAGGCAATCCTTATCTCTTAACCATTGAAGATCGCAAAGGCCGAATCGGCTTTGACTTTGGTGTCTATGCCGCGCCTGAAACCTATTTTATCGATGCCGATGGCATTGTTACCTATCGTCATACGGGCGAGGTGAGTTTAGAGAATTGGGAATCCACGCTCAAAGCGTATTACGGTAAATCGTGGGCGGAGATTCAAGCCAAAGGAGCGGAAAAATGATTCATTTAATGAAGATGATAAAAACGCTCTCGCTCATTTTGGTGGCGATGCTGACATTGAATGTGGCGAGCGCTGCGATTAACGTCTATGAGTTTGACAATGAGGTTGATCAGCGCCGTTTCCAGTCGCTCATTAGTGAGCTTCGTTGCCCGACCTGTCAAAACCAAAGCATTGCGGAATCGAATGCGCTCTCGGCACAAACCATGAAAGATTTGACCTACGAGCTCATTGTTGATGGGCGTTCGGATGCGGAGATTGTGGGCTTTATGGTGGAGCGCTACGGCGATTTTGCCACCTATAATCCCCCCGTGAAGCCGGTCACTTGGGTGCTCTGGTTTGGCCCGGTGGTGATTTTATTGTTAATTTTAGGGTATGTACTCTTTATTCGTCGCCCAAAAGAGACGAAAGTACCGAGCGGTAGCGAGCTCTCTGCCGATGAAACCGCCCGCCTGAACGAGATATTACAAAAAGACGAGACATTATGATTCTTACCACAGTTTTACTGATTTTAATTACGCTTGGGGTGATTCTCTATTCACTCTTTTTCAAGCGTTCCTTTAAAAAAGTGCGTCTTAAAGAGGTGTACCGCGAGAAATATCACAGCGATACCGAAGCGCTCGAACGCTCTCTTAACGCGGGAAAACTGACGGAAGCGGAATATGAGCATCAGAAAACCGAGCTTGCCCGTGACCTTTTAGCCGTTTCTCGCGAGGATCGTCAATTTTCGATGCCAACGCTTGCGCTTTTTGTACTGCTTGGCGCATTTGTTACCGGTTTAACGGCCACCTATTTTTGGAAGACCGATTACGCGGAAGCGGAAAAGACCTTTGATCTTGAGCGAGACCACTATCTGCCAATCGTTGAAGCGTGGTTATCTGAGATGGATCTTGAGGCGCTGCGTAATGGGGCAACGCCCGCTGATTTCCCGCCACCTGAGGATTTGATCTCAAGTGAAGAGGGCTATCGCGGAGCGTTTCGTGTGCTCAATTATTTAAGTACCAAAGATGAGCATCAGGATGCCAAACTCCTCTACGTGCTCGCAAGTTTCTATCTAGGCTATGCGCAATATGAGAAGGGCTTTTTAGATACGGTATACGATATTTATGTCGATCTCTATAGCGTTGAGAAAGAGCCGAGTTTCTTCTTACAATCCTCGCTTGTGCGCCTGCAATATCTCCGTGGTAATGAGGAATTAACCCCGCGGATTGAAGGGCTATTTGATACGCTTGCCACCAATTATCCCGATGAAGAGGCATTCTTACTTGATTATGTCGATGTGCTCCAAAAACATAATAAAGCGGAAAAAGCCAATGCCTATCTGCGCCATTTCTATTATCGTGCGGCGTTAGCGCCCAATATCGCGTTAACGGCGGAAGAAGAGCCCTTTATTGCAGAGCTCACCGAGTGGGCCGATCGCTTAAATATTGAGTGGCTCCGTAATCGTCATCTAACTGATGAAATGCCCTATCCCGATAATTTTATGCAGCTTTTAACAAGCGATCCTGACAGTGCTAAACGCATTGTTCAAGTCTTTAATGCCTCTGTTGAGAATGACGATCCAAAACGCCTCTATGTGCTGCTTGATCTCTTCTTAAAACGCAATGAATTTTTCCTCTTGCCACCGGTGCTCGAAGCGCTTGAATCGATCGAACCAGAAAATTATCACATCGATCGCGTCTATTTAAATCTTGAGTTTTCCATGGCCTATCTCTTAGGCGATGCGGCAAAGGGCGCTTAACCCCCGAGCTTGTGAATCGCTTTAATGCCCTGGTGCGTAATTATCCTGACGATGTGACGCAATTTTTTGAATATGGTCTGATTTTAGGCAATAACGGGCTTTACGATGGTGCGATTACGCAGCTTGAACGTTTCAAAGAGGGGATTTTAGACCCGAACGCGAAGTCCGCAACTGAGAGCGTAATTCGTGATTTTGAAGCGCGTAAAGTAAGTGAGGCGAATGCGTTAAATGAGGCGAGAGAGGAGAGTGCGGTGGCGGAATCGGGCTATCGTGTTGAGCTCTCGCTAGCGCCAAACTTTAATGTAGACGCCGTCAATCCCAATGGCATTTTATTTGTCTATCTGCGTCCTGAAGGCAGTGCAGGCGGTCCGCCTCTTGCGGCAAAACGGATTCCTCTACGAGAGATCCAATCATGGCCGTTGACGGTGACGATTGGTGAAAATGATCGCTTAATGGGCGGAGGCAAACCCTTTGCTGAGATGAAGGGCATTGCGGTATCGGCGCGCATTAGCCAAACCGGCGATCCGGTCGCAGGGGCGGGCGATTATGAAACGGGGATCGTGGTGATTCGCGGAGATCAAGAAGATTCGCTGTCGCTCATTTTAGATCGCATGGTGGAGTAAAAAAGCATGGAGAACGCGCTCCTTCGCATTGAGGATTTTACCGTCCAGCGCAATTATCAGCCGGTGTTTGAGCCTTATGGGTTTACTCTTAGCGCCGGCGAATCGCTCTACCTTAAAGGGGCGAACGGTGCGGGGAAAACTACCTCGCTCCGCGTCCTTGCGGGGATTAGTCAGCAATATCGCGGGAAGATTTTTCTCAATGAGATTGAGCGCCGTGAACTTTTGCATCATTATCCGCGTTCGATCATCTACGTTGGCCATGCGTTAAGCCTCAATTATGATCTTTCCGCGCGGGAAAATTTGGCTTCGATCTTAGCGATTCGTGGGCAAACCTTGAGTGAAAACGAGTGTAATGAGGTGTTTGAAACGCTCAATATTCCGCAACATGATCGGCCGATTCGCTATCTCTCTGCGGGGCAAAAACGTCGTGTTGCGCTCTCGAGACTTTGGTTTGAAGATCGTCCTATCTGGATTTTGGACGAACCCTTCACCGCGCTCGATGTGGGCTCCATTGAACTGCTTGAAGCGAAAATGGCAACGCATATTGAGACGGGCGGGATGATTATTTTCACCTCGCACCAAGCGCCGAGTGATTGCGTGTTTACTAAAACCCTAACGGTGGAGGCGAAAACACGATGAAGACCTTTTTAGCGATTATTCGGCGGGATCTTAAAATCGGAATGCGCCAGCGCTCTGAGCTGATGATGCCGATAA
>Ga0079226_10004469_pt1 | contig 10690 bp, 10 predicted proteins | sample Poulit2014_FD_76345 | JGI IMG/M metagenome (GOLD analysis project Ga0079226, IMG submission 76345) | Agricultural soil microbial communities from Georgia to study Nitrogen management - Poultry litter 2014 | ecosystem: Environmental > Terrestrial > Soil > Agricultural land | place: USA: Georgia...
CCAACTGTGGCCAAAGAAATCGAAAAGCAACGGCCACGGATCCAACCGTGGCCAAAGAAATCGAAAAGCAACGGCCACGAATTCAACCGTGGCCAAAAGAATCGATGGCAATGTCCACGGATCCAACCGTGGCCAAAAGAATTGAAAAGTAACGGCCACGGATCCAACCGTGGCCAAAAGAATCGAAAAGCAACAGCCACGGATAGAATGGTGGCCAAAAGAATCGATTGTAGAACGGTGCTATTTCTTTGAAGAAACAACCAGGTACTGAATTTTGCTACTTTTTCTTGTTTTCACTTATAAAAAGATGGAAAAATTCAAGAGCATTTCCAATCATAGTTTGTTATAATCGAAGAAAAAGGGTGGAGGACACAATGGAAAAGTTATTAAAACTACAAAATGGTTCTGACATCAGAGGGGTTGCCATTTCAACCGAGAAACAAGACGCAATGCTTACTGGCGAGGCTGTTTCAGCAATTGCAATCGGGCTTGTGAATTGGTTGTGCCAAAAAACAGAGAAGTCTCATTTTAAAATAGGTGTTGGTCGTGACAGTCGTCTCAGTGGTCCCAAACTTAAGAAGATATTTTGTGAAACTCTGGTAGACTATGGCTGTGAAGTCATTGACTTTGGCTTAGCTACGACACCAGCTTTATTTATGAGTACGCAATTTGAGGCTTTTTCTTGTGATGCTTCGGTGATGCTGACTGCTAGTCATTTGCCTTATGAGTACAATGGGGTGAAAATATTTAGTAAAGATGGCGGAGCTGAAAAAGAAGATATTTGCTTTATTTTGACACATAGTCAAAAAGAAGCTTCACTGACAAAAGGCAAACTTGCTCAAGCGGATTTGCTAACGCCTTATGCCAATCATTTAGTAAACAAGATTTCCCGGAAAAAGGTAGAGACGCCTCTTTCAAACATGAAAATAATTGTTGATGCTGGAAATGGTGCAGGAGGATTTTTTGCTGAGAAGGTTTTACAACCTTTAGGTGCTGATACATCGGGTTCACAGTTTTTAGAACCAGACGGACATTTTCCCAACCACGTTCCTAATCCAGATAATAAAGAGGCCATGGCAAGTATTCAAAAACAAACATTGGCAACAGGAGCTGATCTGGGTATTATTTTTGATACAGATGTCGATCGAGCGGCTGTCGTTACTAAGACGGGAGAAATTCTCAATCGAAATAATTTAATTGCCGTTTTAAGTCAGATTGTACTTTCGGAACATCCTGGAACCAGTATCGTAACTAATTCGCCGACTAGTGATCATTTGAAGGCTTTTATTGAAGCAAAAGGTGGTCATCAAGTGCGCTATATTTCGGGATATCGGAATGTAATCAATAAGGCTATTTCTTTAAATGAACAAGGAATCGATTGCCAACTAGCCATTGAAACGAGTGGACATGCGGCATTTAAAGAAAATTACTTTTTAGATGATGGCGCCTATGTGATTGCTAAAATACTGATGTTGTTGCCTCAATTACAAGAAAAAGGCGAAAGCTTGGATCACTTGATTGCGGATTTAAAGCAGCCCGAAGAAACACAAGAAGTTCGTTTCTTTTTAGACGAAGAAAATTTCCGTGGCTTAGGAGAAAAAGTGATTCAAGACCTCGCAAAATGGCCAGTCAAGGGATGGATTGTCGATAGGGAAAACGAAGAAGGCGTTCGGTTTAAAACTTCAACTCCATTTGGAACTGGGTGGTTTTTATTACGATTAAGTTTGCATGAACCGTTACTTGTGTTGCAAGTGGAAATGGATGAGTCTGGAAAGATAAGACAAGTGCTAGAAAAAATCCACCTATTTTTAAAGACCTATCCCACAGTTGACCAGAAAAAGTTAGAGATTTTACTAAATGAAATAGAAAGTGGCAAAAATTAAAATGGATATATTTCGGAAAAAACCGATACAAAAAAGTCCTATGAGTGGCTTAAAAAAAGATTTAAAGTTAAAAGATTTGATTTTATTAGGAATTGGCGCCTGCATTGGTACGGGAATTTTTGTAGTCACTGGGCAAGCTTCAGCGGACTATGCCGGTCCGGCCTCGGTCTTTTCATTTTTGATTGCGGCCGTCGTTGTGGTTTTAAATGGCTTATGTTTTGCGGAATTTGCTTCACGAGTTCCTGTGACAGGTGGGCCTTATAGCTATATGTATGTTGTTTTTGGTGAGTTTGCCGCTTGGTTGGCGGGCTGGTTTTTGATTTGTGAGTATATGCTAGCTGTTTCATCAGTGGCCTCAGGGTGGTCTGGCTATGTACAAGGCTTTTTGAAAAGTTTAGGGATTAGCTTGCCACAAGTTTTAAGGGGAGGCTTTAACCCTAGTCAGGGAACCTATGTGGATCTGATTGCTTGTTTGGTCATGATTTTTATTACCTTATGGGTCAATCAGGAAGCAAAGAAAGCCTTAAGTTTAAACAATGTGATGGTTTGGGTTAAATTTGCTATTATTGGTTTATTTATTGCAGTTGGTGTTTTTTATATCAAACCAAGTAATTGGCAACCGTATATGCCCTATGGAATCAAAGGCGTTTTTGATGGTGCTGCCTTAGTGTTTTTTGCCTTTTTAGGATTTGATGCGATCTCAATGGCTGCAGAAGAAGTCAAAGAACCACAAAAAGATGTTCCACGTGGTATTATTGGCTCCATTTTAATTGCCACCATTCTTTATGTTGCTGTCACTTTAATTTTAACGGGCATGGTTCCTTTTGAAAAGCTAGGAATAGGAGATCCTGTTGCTTTTGCGATGCGTTTTGTGGACAAAGGCTTGATTGGCTCGATTATATCAGTGGGTGCCATTTTGACGCTTTTGACTGTATCAATTTCAATGTTATATTCATTGGCACGGTTGGTTTATGCCATTAGTAAAGACGGTCTACTGCCGTTGTCTTTAGCCAAAGTTGACGATAAGAAGCACACACCTCAAAATGCTACCTATGTCACTGGAGTCATCGCTTTATTTTTTGCAGCGGCTTTTCCATTGAATATTTTAGCCGAGTTGACCAACATTACCGCTTTGTCCTGTTTAATCATGATGTCTTTAGGGGTTTTACGGTTGAGAAAAGTTCAAGGAAAACCCAAAAAAGGCGAGTTCAGCGTTCCCTTAGTTCCACTGTTTCCGATATTATCTGCTGTGACAAGTTTATTTTTGATGACTCGTTTGCAAAAGGTCACTTGGATCGTTTTTGCTGTTACCGTACTTATCGGTACTGTTATTTATTTTACTTACGGCTACAGGCATAGTTTATTGAATGACAAAAAGAATTAATCCCATAAAAAAACGGACCGATTTCTATAAGAAACGGTTCGTTTTTGTAAGAATCAATTTTAAGATTTGTCACTAGTTAGTTCTAACAATTTATGCTTCAAGTCTTCTTCCATGGAAGCTAGTTCGAATTCGGCACTTTGGCGTTTTTCTTTTCCTTCTCTTTGGATACGTAAGGTTTCTTGAAGAGTTTCGACCAAATCGTTCTGAGTCTTTTGTAAAGTTTCAATATCAACAATGCCACGTTCATTTTCTTTGGCTGTTTCAATCGCTGAAACTTTCAACATTTCTGAGTTTTTCTTCAAAAGATCATTGGTTGTTTCGGAAACTTGACGTTGTGCCGTGACAGCATCTTTTTGGCGCAATAAGGTTAAGGCGATTACGACTTGGTTTTTCCAAAGCGGAATTGCAGTATTGATAGATGCTTGAATTTTTTCGGCTAATGCTTGATTGGTATTTTGAATCAAGCGAATTTGTGGTGCTTGTTGGATCGTAATTTGACGGGCTAAACGTAAGTCATGCGTGCGCTTGTCTAAACGATCTAAAAATTGGGCATAATCATTCACGATTTGAACATCCATTTGATCGCCCGTTTGTTGGGCTTTTTTGTTGGCTTCTGGAATAATCGTTTGCTGCAATTCTTCCATTTTTAGTTCGCCAGCCGCAATATAAATATTTAAGGCATCAAAATAATCTTTATTTTTATGATAAAGTTGTTCGAGCATTTGATTATCTTTCATCAAGCCATTTTTTTCTTTATCAAGTTTGACCGCTACTTTATCGATTTCGGCGCCAATTTTTTGATATTTCGCTGTAATTTCAAAAACCGATTGTTTGACCTTACCAAACATTCGCTTAAAGACATTCCCTTCGCCAACGCGTAAGTCGTCAGGATTGGCTTCTTGCAACCGATACATCAAATCGGTCAACGAATCACCGATAGGTCCGATATCTGCAGCTTGAACATGTGTTAACATCGATTCGGAAAAATCACTGAGTTTACTTTGGGCTGTCGCTCCATAAGTGATGACAGCTTGTTGATCAGTGGCATCGATTTTTTCCGCAAGCGCTTGGGCCTGTTCTTTGCGTTCGTCAGATAGTTGATCAAACAAGCGCGGTGCTGTATTTTGTTTTTGTAATTGGTTGATTTCATTTTGTTGCGTGGTTGTCAACTCGTCCAGATTAGTATCAAAAGGATTACTTAATAAATCTTCTAGTGTATCGTTGACATCTTTGCTTTCATTTTCATTCATTTCAAATAACTCCCCCTTTTTCATTTTTAGATAAGAAGCGAGAAAGGTATTTTTCCTATCTCGCTTCGTGTTGTCCATATTTTGTTTGGTCTCTAGTCAAACTCTTTTTTGTGATTGATAATTCAACATCCATATCGTCCAAATCGTCTGAGACAAAACGCTGGTAATCTTGGCTAATCAATGCGGCCACTTGATCGATGATTTGGATACTTTCTTCCATTTTATCATAAGCTTCGCGAGATTTGATCTCATGGGCATTGATTTCAAGATATTTATCCGTTAATTCGACCATATTTGGCAAATGAGTATATAAAAATTGACTGGCTTCATGCATCCGCAAAGGTTCATTGACCATTTCTTTGAATAAAGCTTTGGAAGCTCGTAAGGTGTCATATTTTAAATCAATGGCTTTTAGTTTAGCATTTTTCTTTACATTGTTTTGTAAATGCTCAATTTGTAAGCGAGTTTGATTTAAGGTTTCGCGAAAGATTTCTACTTCGTGTTCGGACAGTCCACGATCCCGATAGTTTTGTTCCCGTTCTCTGGATAAAGGTGGAATAGCTGCATCATTTTTGATTGTATCTAGGCTACGACCCTTAAAGCCATAAATGATCAATAAGACGCCAGCCAAAAACAAGAAAATCGCATACCAATCTCCTGTTCCAGAACCAAAAAGAAAACCTCCTAGCCCTAAGATCACGAGAATTCCAATGATCCATTTTAATTTTTTCATAGATAGATTCCTCCCATATAACCGATTGAATCTTTTTTAACTGTTTACGAATTTATTTTAGCATGTTCATGAAAAGAAAAGAATCAGTCTTGCGGTGGATTTTTATAATTTACGAAAAAATTATAATGTAGTTATGATAAACTAGTAGACGAAAGGCTTTAAATCAGGTAAATTAGATAAGAAAGTAGGAGGTAGTCATGTTAGAGTTTGAAGATTTTGAAGAAAAAACCATCCATCGTCAAGAATTGTACCACGGGAAAATCATCGACGTCGCTTTAGATGATGTGCTATTGCCCAGTGGAGAAACGACCAAACGGGAATTAGTTTTCCATCCAGGTGGGGTGGGTTTGATTGCATTGACTGATGAAAATAAAATGGTTTTTGTGAAGCAGTTTCGCAAACCTTTAGAACGAGTGATTTTAGAAATCCCTGCTGGAAAAATAGAAGCTGGAGAAACCGATCCGGCAGCCACTGGTTTACGAGAATTAGAAGAAGAAACAGGCTATCGAGCTAGCTCTGTGGAACTGATTACGTCCATGTATCTATCCCCAGGTTACGCAAACGAACGCTTGTATCTTTATCAAGCCAAAGGAATTCAAAAAGTAGAACATCCCCTGGCTCAAGACGAAGATGAAGTAATTGAAGTGTATGAATTAACGTTAGAAGAAGCCAAAGAAGCTATCAAACAAGATGTGATTTGTGACGCAAAATCTATCTATGCGGTTTTATATTGGGAATTACAAATGGAAAAAGGGAGGATCTGAAATGGCAAAAGGGCCTTTAGTAACACGGTCTGAGTTGCGCAGACATCAAAAAGCTGAAGAAAAACGATTAGAAAAAGAAGCAGATACTGTTTTAAAACAATCAAAAAAAGAATTTAAAGAAGAAGAAAAGCGGATTGATAGTTTTTATCGGAAAGAAGCTAAAAAAAATCAACCCATCACTAAAACTCGTTCGGGCCAAAATCAACGATCACGGCAAATGGATCGCTTTTTAGCCAAATGGATCGTGATTGTTCTTTTGCTACTAGTTGCTGTTTTATTGATGGTTTTCTTTTTGTAGTTCAATGTGAGGAGAATTAGTATGAAAATCGGAATTATTGGTGCCATGCCACAAGAAATTAAAATTTTGACTGAAACCCTTCAACAATTAACCACTTGGGAAAAGGCCGGGGCTCTTTTTTATTCTGGCGTTTTAGGAGAACATCAGGTGATTGTGGTTGAATCAGGAATCGGAAAGGTATTAGCCGCACTTACCGCAAGTCTTTTGATACAAGAATATGCGGTTGATTGTTTGATCAATACCGGTTCGGCTGGTGGCATAGGAGAAAATCTAGCGGTAGGCGATGTCGTTATTTCAGAAAAACTAGCCTACCACGATGTTGACGCGACAGGCTTTGGCTATGAGTATGGTCAAGTTCCTGGGGGCATGCCATTATATTATGAAGCGGATGCGAACTTGATTTATGCCTTTGAAAAAGCGGCTGAACAAACTGGACAAACGGTGAAAAAAGGATTAATCGTTACCGGCGACTCCTTTATTGATGCCCCTCAAAAAATTAAAACAATCCTCACTCAATTTCCAAAAGCTTTAGCCTGCGAAATGTAAGGAGCGGCCATTGCTCAAACAGCTTATCAATTTAAAGTTCCTTTTTTAGTGATTCGTGCTATGAGTGATAATGCCAATCATGAGGCTACTGAAAGTTTCGATGATTTCATTGATGAAGCTGGCATTCGTTCGGCCAAAATGGTCTTATCTTTTATAGAAAATTATAAATAAAAAAGTCTCGAAGTCGATGGATTTCGAGGCTTTATTTAAATAGTATGGATGCAACAGGTCTTCTCAGACAAAGGATAGTTTTATATTCAAGAAAAGCTAAAATTGGCCATGAAAATTGAAATCTCATGTCCAAAAAGAGCTAATTGGCCAAGGGAACTGAAATCTCATGTCCAAGAAGAGCTAATTGGCCATGAAAACTGGAATCTCATGTCCAAAAACGGCTAATTGGCCATGGAAACTGGAATCTCATGTCCAAGAAGAGCTAATTGGCCATGGAAACTGAAATCTCATGTCCAAGAACGGCTAATTGGCCATGGAAACTGAAATCTCATGTCCAAAAATGGCTACTTGGCCATGAGAACTGGTGATATCTTATGACCAAGAAACGAAATAGCAAGCATTCAGTGAATCTTTAAGAAAAATAAAAAAGCTCTTGCATTCTAGAATACAAGAGCTAAAACTATTACCAAATATGCACGCGATCTTCTGGTGCCCGATACATCGGATCATCTTCACCAATCGCATAAGTCGTAAAGAAATCATCCAAGTTTTGTAACTGAACATTTGCTCGCAGTTTAGCGGGAGCATGGACATCAATAGAAAGCAATAATTGTTGGTATTGTTCTTTGGCTTTCGTTCGCCAAATCCGTGCCCAATTTGTGAAGAAGGCGTCCAGATCTACATCGTCTTCTTTTTTGGCAGCTTCCAAGGCACAGCTTAGACCTCCAGCATCAGCAATATTTTCTGAGACAGTAAGTTTGCCATTGACCTTGCTACCAGCAATCGGAAGTCCTTCAAATTCGCTAATCATGTCTTCAGCTAATTTTTCAAAATGTGCTAAATCGCCGTCTGTCCACCAATTATTCAAGTTACCATATTCATCAAATTTGGCCCCATTATTATCAAACGCATGGGAAATTTCATGGGCGATTACCGCACCGATTCCTCCATAGTTGGCACTAGAAGATTGGTCAAGACTGTAAAAAGGAGCTTGTAAGATAGCGGCTGGAAAGACAATGATATTTAGTGAACCACTGTAATAAGCATTTACCATGCAAGCAGGCATTTCCCATTCGTCACGATCGACGGGTTGCTTGAATTTTTTATAATTGGCTTCGATAGCTAAACGAGTAAAGTGACGGATATTTCCAACTAGTGTTCCGCCTTGTTCGGCTGTTTTTGTTAGATAAGAATCATAAACAGCAGGAATTTTATCTGGATAACCAACATGGACTGCAATTTTATTTAATTTCAAAATAGCTTTATCGCGTGTTTCTTCAGTTAACCATTCATTGTGGGACAAGCGATTTTTGTAAACATCGACCATGGTAGAAACCATATGTTTGACATCTTCTTTTGCAGTTTCTCCAAAATAGGTTTTCCCATAGAAAAGACCGACCACTTGGCTGAAGGCATTTAACGCAAGGTGATACGCAGCTTTTTCTTGTGAAGCCGCTTCGTCGATACCGGATAAGTAACGCGAATAAGTTCCACCCATCTGACGCAAATCTTCTGTCAGATATTTTGTATAAGCCAAGATTGTTTGAATGTACATCCAGCTTTTCATTAAAGGTAGATAATCTTCTGAGACAAATTCATGGAAGGCTTCAAAATAAGCTGGTTCGGTCACGATGACTTTTTCAACGGGTAAGGAGACAATCCCGTCCAAAGCTTTTTGAAAATCGAATTGATCCGAATAAGCCAACACATCTTTTATGTCACGAGGATTGTACATCAGGCTGTAATCGGCGCTTTCTTCGGCACTTTTGACATGAGGAGCCAAGGCACGATCGAAAGCTAGGGCTTGTTCAGCGATTGTTTCAGCTTCTGAACGAGTATGTCCCATTTTTTTCATGACTTGGACAGCCATATCAAAAAAGACTTGCAACATCGCTTCGGCTTGTTCGTTTTCTCCTTCATAATAGGTTTTGTCTGGTAAAATCAAAGAAGTCGGGTCTAAATACAAGGCATTTTCACTTGTGTTTTTCATATCCGCATCGACATAAAAATGAAAAGGTAACGGCAACCCTTCTTTGATCCATTCTGGTAATTGATTGTTTAAATCTTCAAAATTTTCCAAAGAAATGATGCGTGTCAATAAATCTTGAATCGGTTGTGCCCCTTGTTCTTGGCGACTTTCATAGTCTTGGGCTAATCGATAAAATTCAACAGCATCTTGCATTCGGCCTTCAGGAATTTCCTTGGTACCACTTGCCATTTCTTTAAAGTCACTCATTAAGAGAGTGTCAATTTCTTCAACTAAATCTTGAAAACCACCCGTCGCAGGCTTGTCACTTGGAATGACGGCTGTTTTCACCCAGTCTCCATTAATTGCTTCATAAAAATCTTGTTTTTTCAAATCTGTCATTGTTTTCACACTCCATTCAATTTTTAATGATACACCAACCCGTCTTGTCAATCAATTTTACTTCGCCATTCGGACTGTAAAAGGCCGTAATCATAAATGTCATACCATGTTCCCTCATGAAAAAAAGCTTGACGATTAATACCTTCACGAATAAAACCAAGAGATTCATAGACATGAATAGCTGGCATATTGTTTGCATTAACGGACAAATTAATTTTGTGTAATCCGAGATGGTCAAAAGCAAAGCGCAATAAACATTGGATAGCTTCACTACCATAGCCTTTTCCCCGGTTTTCTTTTGCAGGAATGCCAATTCCTAATTCTCCGCGACGGTTTTTAAGTAAAACGTCAGACAAGGAAATAAAACCAATAAGGGAATCGTCTGAAATTTTACGAATCGTATAATGAAATTCTTCATTACTTTCAGAGTTGTCAAACATCTTTTCCCAATCTTTTTTTTGGAAAGGGTGGAAAACATCATAACTGATGCCTTCAGCAAAAGCTTCGTCCCATTGCCATTTAGTAAATAAATCGCTATCACCCTCGCGAAGTTCTGCCAGATAAACTTTCTTTTCTTTCATAAGTATCTCCCTTTTAATAAGTCGCTTTCTCAAATTGTAGCATACGGAAAATAAAAAGGAACAGTAAATTGGAGAAAGTCGTTTTTGAATGTCTTTTTTTCGCAGAACTATATGACAGATCTATTTGACCAAACAAACGAAATCTCATGTCCAAGAAAAAATTCCAATAACTGAAATAGCCGATAAGCTTTTAACTTGAATTTTCTGATAGAACTTAATTAGTTGATTAGAAAACGAACGGTGACCATAAGACGTAAGGTGCAGTTTACCTCACTCGTTATTAGTTGACCTTACAACAAATGTTGGTTATATTAAAATTACTAGAAAGGGACGGTGGGTAAAAAATGATAACGAAAAAGGACCGATGGATTGGTATTTCTGAAGATCGTTTTAAAAATTATCAAAACTGGACCACACCAAGTGGCTATTTATGTGGTACGCATGCGGCGACCGTTTTATTGGCTTATTATCAAGATTTTATTGACGAGTCACTTATTCCTAACTATATCCGTAAGAAAAATAGTCGCCAGTATCAAACGCTTAGTCATTTTTTACAAGCTTTTATTCAGCCATACGATTTCCCGACGACTTCTTTTCAAGTCAGCCATGGCTTATCCAAGTATTTTTGTCTAACTAAAAAACCATTAAGAGCGCGTATGACCATGGTTGGTGGTTGGCAACGAGCAGTAAAACGCATAGATGAAGGAAAGCC
>Ga0079226_10004470_pt1 | contig 10688 bp, 9 predicted proteins | sample Poulit2014_FD_76345 | JGI IMG/M metagenome (GOLD analysis project Ga0079226, IMG submission 76345) | Agricultural soil microbial communities from Georgia to study Nitrogen management - Poultry litter 2014 | ecosystem: Environmental > Terrestrial > Soil > Agricultural land | place: USA: Georgia...
ATCATCGGAAGGTGGTTCTATGTCAAATACATATAGTATAGTCTTTCTTAAATCAGTTTCTTCGTTATAGGCAATTACATCTGTAGTTTTATAGTTAAGAAAGGCTAGTATGAATGTAAAAAAAGCGGTAATTATCACCATGAAAATAATAGGAAAACTAAAAGACTTTTTCATGCTGTCACCCCTTCCTTCTTTTTAGACTCTTTTTCTTTCTTGGACTTTTTATAATATCTAACACCTTCATCTATTATCGGTGCAAAAGTATTTCCTACTAAAATGGCAAACATAATGCCCCCTGCAAATAAGGCATATCCTCGTATTATAACGGTAACTATCCCTATAAGTATGCCATATATCCATTTTCCTCCTTTAGTCTTAGGAGAAGAAATAGGATCTGTAGCCATAAAAACTGTTCCAAAGAGAAATCCTCCAGATAGGATACCAAAAATAGGACTTGGAATTTGGGGATTCCCTGATAAGTACAATATAGTGCTTAACCCAGTAAACCCTACTAATACTCCAGCCATAGTTTCCCATGCTGCTACCTTTTTATAAATTAAATATATTGCTGCCAATATAATTAAAATAGCGCTAGTCTCACCAAGGGAACCAGATATGTTACCAGTAATCAATTTAGAAAAAGGCACCATCTGTCCTGTTTCTCTAAAGATTAGCATTGGTGTTGCTTGAGATATTGCATCAATGCCTTGCGTAATATATGTAGCAAACCCTCCTGGAAATCCTGAAGCTGGCATTGACCACTCAATAGTCAAAGGTTCGGGAAAAGATACATATACAAAAGCTCTTGCTACTAATGCAGGATTAAATATATTTCTTGCAAAACCTCCAAAAACTTCTTTCCCAAATATAACTCCAAAAACAATTCCCACTGCTGCTATCCATAATGGAGTTCGTGCTGGAAGGGTCAGAGCATAAAGTGCACAGGTAACAAAGATTGCTTCTGAAACCTTTTTACCGTATTTCTTTTCAAATATCCACTCTGTCGCCACCCCAAATAATGTAACCCATAATAGTAATACAAAAGATCTCCAACCAAAAAAATAGATAGATGCCAAAATTATTGGAATTAAGGCAATAATCACTGTCCTCATCATCTTCTGAGGCATAAAATACTTTTTCATAAAATCAGCCAATAAAATCACCTCCGTAATAAACTTTGCAATAGTATAAAACCCTGCTCATATAAATATATGCCCTCTTTATGGGAAAGAAAACATTTCCATGTTAAAAAATAAGATAAATAGATACGATATTTTTTCTTATTATAGCCTTTCTTTATTCATTTTAATTTTTGCCACATTGTCATTGAATATTTTTCCCTCCTTTTCCTATTGTAAATCAACTAATATATTGATATAGTCAACTTATCATAAATATATGTCTTATTTATATTTATTCCGTTCACTGTGGCAAGGAGGTTAAATATTACTTGATATTAGAAAATCTAATGTACTTTTATATCTACTAAAGCAAAACAAATTTACAACTATAAAAAAGATAAGCTCTATTTTTGAAGTTAGCAACAGAACTATCCGATACGATTTAGATAGTATTGATAATTGGTTAGAAAAAAATAATTTTTCTAATATTACTAAAGTTCCGAGAAAAGGTATTATATTAGACATTTCTGGAACTGAAAAAGAAGAAATTAAAAAACTATTAGAAACTAAAAAACATAGTACCATTAATAATATGGAAAAATTACAATTTGAACTAACATATCTTTTTAATAATATAAACAAACTATATGAAACGGATGAAACTGAGGGGGTATCCTCAAACTTATTACCCATAGAGAATATTCAGGTTCAAGTTGAATGTTCCACCTAGGAAGAATCTATACACTTAGCCTCTAAGCCACTTTTAGATAAAAAATGTATATCATCAGAATATGTGAAAAAAATTATAAAAAGGCTCCATATACATGGTCCTTACATAGTTATAGCTCCTGGCATTGCTATACCACATGCTGGAATCAACGAAGGAGTTTATAAAACTAGAATATCCATTATGATTTTAAAAGAACCTGTTCCATATAATCATTTAACCAATGATCCAGTCCATACAGTAATTGTATTGGCTGCACAAGATAATTATACACATGTTGAAACTTTAACTCATTTAATAAATATTTTGTCTTCAGAAGAAAATATAGAAGTTTTTAAAAACTCTCATGAACTAGTGGAAGTATACAAATTAATTAATAAATAGGAGGCTATTATGAAAAGTATAATATCAATAGACACTATTGAAACAAATGTAGAAGTTAAAACCTGGAAAGAAGCTATCTATGAAACAGGCAAACTTCTACTTGATGTAGGTTATATTGAAAAAAAATATATTGAAGCTATGATAGATAAAGTTGAAGAATTTGGACCTTATGTAGCTATAGCCCCAGGTATTGCTATGCCTCATGCTAGACCAGAAGATGGAGTAAACAAAACTGGTATATCCATTATTACATTAGAAAATCCAGTAAACTTTGGTCATGAAAAAAATGATCCTATTAACTTAGTAATAGCTTTAGCAGCTGCTGATAACAAGACCCATATCGAAGCTTTATCCAGTCTAATGACAATTTTAGGTGATGATGAAAAATTTGAAAATATCTTAAATAGTAAAACACCTAAAGAACTATTAAACATAATAATTTAATGGAGAAATTAAATATGTTTAATATTTATACTATTTGTGGTGCAGGAATATGTGATAAATCTAAAAGAACCTTTTAATATTTAATATTATAAACAAGATTAGGTCAGACACCACCTGTCCTAGTCTTGTTTTTTTTCCAGTTCTTCCTTAACTTCTATATTCATTATACCCTATAAAATGAGAAAAAGGGACGATCCTTTTTTCTCATTTTTTTAAAAAAGTTAAATGAGAATGTTTATCAGTTAGGATTATGGTTATATATATATTGAGTTCTTTTATAAAAAATATATAAAGGAGAGAAAATTATGACATTTAAACTTCCTAAGCTCAATTATTCACATGAAGCCTTAGAACCTCACATAGATAAATTAACAATGAAGACTCACCACTTAAAGCACCATCAAACTTATGTTGACAATTTCAACAAAGCTTTAGATGGTCATGAAGAATATCAAAAAATGGAAATTGAAGACATATTAAAATCTTTAGAAGAACTTCCTGAAGATATTAAAACAGCAGTAAGAAATAATGGTGGTGGTCACTATAATCATACAATTTTCTGGGAAATCATGTCTCCAAATGGTGGTGGAAAACCAAAAGGAGAACTAGCAAAGAAAATTGATGAAGATTTAGGCGGATTTGACAAATTTAAAGAAGATTTTAAAGCAGCAGCTTTAGGACAATTTGGTAGTGGCTGGGCATGGTTAGTTCTAGACTCCAACAACAAATTAGCCATTGTCTCTACGCCAAATCAAGATAATCCAATTTCAGAAGGAAAAAAACCACTTCTTGGTATTGATGTATGGGAACACGCCTATTACCTGAAATATAAGAACAAAAGAGCAGACTATATTGATTCCTGGTGGAATATAGTTGACTGGGAAAAAGTATCAGAAAGATTTAATGAAGTAGAATAAAAGCATCATATCAAATACAGTCCCCCTGATTTGATATCAATATCTTACAAAAAAGAAGAGCCTGAAGGCTCTTCTTTTTGAAGTTATATCATATTTTATACAGGCTATAACGCATTTAGGTCACGTCTGTAATATTTTTATAATTATCTATATTGTCTTCAAATTTTCATCTTGTAAGCTGCTTTATTCTCTCCCTCCTTTTCTACTTTATACTAATACGTTATTTCAACTTTACTCTACATCAGTTGACTCTTCCACATTCTCCTCATTATTTCCTTCTAATTCTTCTTCATCTTCTACATTGTCATCTGTCTTTTCTTTATCTTCTATCTTGCTTTTTACTTCTTCCTCCCTCTCTATTGTAGGTTCCTTCAAATCATCTATAGTTAGTGGTTCTGAAACACCAGCGTTTGAAGCATAATCAAAAGCTATAACTTCTATTTTTACATTTGTTTTTCCATTTAAGATTTCATTCATATCCCAAGTATGTTCTTCCTTATTATCTTCAGCTTCAATGCATTGAACAACCTTTTCATCATTTACCCATATAGTAAAATATCTAATTCCTATCCCTTCGTCAGTTGCTTTCCATCTTAAATATTCAGTCTCTTTATCATATTCTAAATTACTAACTTCCGGTGCTATAGTATCTACATATACTGGTATTCTCTTTTCCTGCCACTCTGCTTTATTACCATAATGTATTTTCCCTCTAATTCTATAATAATATTGTCCATCTGCTGCTACTTTAAAAAGACTAGTTTTACCATTCCACGATCTTAAAGGCGAATATGAATAAGGTAAACCTATAATACTACTTTGTCCTAATGATGTTTTCGTAACCCATTTTTCAGTTATTATTTTTCTAACAATATTCCCCTCTTCATCTACTATATCGTATTTTACCTCTTCAGCATTCCTCATGAATGAAAGCACAGGATTCACATTTTTTGCCTCCTTAAATATACCTTTAGTTTTTGGATTTATAGCTGCTTTTCCTGGCTCCATATACTGTTTTCTTCCATTTAGAAGTCCTGATTTTCCAAAGTAGGATTTCTCATTTAAATCCTTTATTCCATCAAATATTGACGGTTCATTCCAATCCCCATAAAAGCCCATGAAAGGTATACTTAAAGTTGGATGGTTTTCCAAGGTATCTTCTAAAATAATATATCCATCTATAAACATATTTTTATTTATTTTAGAATCCATTGAAAAGTCGACAGCCACTTGAAAATCTTTTGACCTTCCAGCTGGAACTGTTAATTCAAATTCACTTATATCTGCATCAACTACTCTAGAGCCTAATGAATACAACTCAACTCCATCTTCTTCAATAACTTTATCTGTCAATACTAAGCCATTAACCTTATAAATAACATCCTCACTCGAATCATTTATTGCACTTAAATCTATAGTAAAAGATTTATCCTCAAAATCCTTCAGCTCAACTTTTGCATCTTTTGTGGAACTATCTACTACTCTAACTGGAGTAGTTACAGCCGATGGCAAGTTCATCAAGCCAGAACCTTGCTTTCTAGGAGAATAGGGAACCTCTTTTCCATCTTTAATTATATCTGCAGTATTCATTAGAAATACTTTTGCTAATTTAGCCTGCTCATCTGGTATAAGATTTTGGTACCTTGAATCTTCCCTAATAAACTGTTTCATTAAAGCTACCCCTCCAGCTACATGAGGAGTTGCCATACTAGTGCCACTCATAGTTCCATAATCATCATTATTTAATGTAGAATATATCTGTTCTCCCGGAGCTGTAAGTTCAGGCTTTAACTCTAGGCTTGGAGTTGAGCCCCATGATGAAAAATCAGACATCCTTTCTTCGCCAACATAAGGAAATCGAGAAGTATCATTATTGAAACTTACAAGTTTTTCTTCAAGATTTTGCATTTCCTTACCAGCACTATTTCCAATAAACATCGCTGGGATTCTAGCTAATACTGGATGCATCATTCCAAGTATTTCGTCTCCCCCTTCATCGTCGTTAAAAACTATTATTGCTTTTGCACCGGCTTTCTGGGCATTCATTATTTTATCTTTAAATGGGATTTCACCCCGTTCCACTAAAGCTATTTTACCGGAAACTTCTAAACCATAATCCTCCTTCATACCTAAACCACAGTATACATATTCTAAAGGGCTAAGAAATTCAAACATTTCACCAGGATCTGGCGCTGTTCCTATTAATGAACTAGAAACTACCATTGGAACCTTAACCTCTTCTCTTTCTTCACCTTCTGGTGAAATACGGTTATAAGTTAAATAAGAGGTTGTAATATGAGTATTCCTTATTGATGCAATATTTATTGAATCCCTAGATACTCCTGGTGCAGCCACAATTCCATAATCAGGATTTTCTTTAAAGGGCAAACCACCATATTCTTCCCATCCATTAGTAGAGTGGCTAGAATTACCTGCAGCAATAGCGCATACCACACCATTTCTAGTAGCATTAGTCACCGCTACATTAAGCAAACTATCTTCTATAAAGAATCCTGAGTCGTATCCCAAGCTCATATTAATAGCGTCGGCTCCTAGTGTGACGGAATCTTCCATTGCTTCTAAACATAGAATATCTAGAGTTATCATTCTTATTGGATAGGTACTATTAAAATTATATTTATCGTCTGTAGAATTCCCTTCTGAAAATATTTTCATTGCAAGGATTTGAGTTTCCGGTGCTACTCCCTTTATACCTCCTTTTTCCACATTTCCATTTGCACCAATAGTTCCCGCAATGTGCATTCCATGTTCCCCAACAAGAGGTGTTCTGCCAATTATATCGTAGTTTTCGTCACCATAATTATAGCCATAAGGTACTTTTTCCGTATAATATTTACCATCTAGATCCTTTTGATATGTTATCCTTTCTACATCATCCTCAGTTAATTTTGGTACAGTATCTTCACTTAATATTAGATCCTTGTGTCTAGGATCTACTCCCGTATCTAAAATAGCTACAACTGAACCTTCTCCCTTATACCCTATATCCCATATATCATGAGAACCGATCATTTCATTGCTTGTATGCATTTCTAGTTCAGCCTTCTTAGAATTTTCTGGTATAGGTATTGTATATTCCTTAGATATATACACTTTTTTAACCATTGGAATTTTTTCTATGATACTTATATTTTTATATTTTGTAAACCCACTAAATCCATTAAAAATTGTCTTATAGCTTTTAATATGCTTAAATTTTATATCTTTCTTTGCCATATCCTTTTTGACCTTTTCTTGATTTACTAAAACTTCCCTTTCTATTTTGTCTACTTTATTTTTAGGCATGTCTTTATATCTCATATTTTCTTTAGTAGCATGTACTATTGATGGCTTATCCTTAAGCTCTACAATTATTCTTACATCCTCTTCCTCATCATAATTATCCTTTGTCTCTTCACCATCAAACTCCTCTAGACCCGGAAACTCATCTACCATCTTTTTTTTGTTAAAGGAATCCGACTTTTTTGCTTCCACATTATTCAATTTTACTCCTGTAACTCTAGAATCTTCATCAGCATCCAAAGTTGCGGCATACACTAAACTAGGAAATAAAAGAGACAATACTAATATTAATGATAATATTTTCCTTCTATTTTTCACAGGTATCCCTCCATAAGTAGATATTCAATTAATTTCGCCTATCCTCCTTTCTTAGAATTTTAATAAAAAAGCCACAACTATTTAGAGTATTACTCTAAATAATTGTGGCTCATATCTAGCTACAATAAAATTGTTTCCTTCAACAGGCCAGCTATTTAATTTTCTATATTACCCTCCATTATAAACACACAACATAAACTATCATCTACAGCATTACAGTCTATAAAAAATGTATTAACCTTTCTCCCCGTCTTTTGTTCTATCATCCCTATAAGTATATCCCCTGAACTATAAGATAGCTTTTTCCTAAAAATTTGAACATAATATTCTCCTAAGTTTTCTCGTACAATATTTTTTTCTAAGGGGGTGAGTACTTCCTTACAATATATAGTTATACAATTGTCCACCATGTATACTTTTGCTAATAGAGGTCCCTTATTAAAATGTTTAGCCATGAAAGATTTAAATGAATCTTCTATGTTCTTCTTTAAGCTTTTTGAGTTGCCCTGCAAATGTTCCATTTGTATACAACTCCTTCACACTTTTATTAAGAACATGGTTTAAATATGATTTTGATATGAATTTAATAATATTTTCTTATTACAATTGGCTATTAATAATATATTTGTTAATATACTCTTAACAGTCAATTAACTTTTAAGAAGGTGGTTCAGGTACATTATCCCCTTTTTCAATATTCAGAACTCTTTTGTTAATTATTATAGCACAAACCTCCTTTGGGTCAAGCTAAGCCTATTAAGATTTTCCTACTTTTTAATATAATTTTAGTTACTTTATTTTTAATAAAGTAACTATTTCTTTATAATTTCGATGACTTTCGACAATTTAAGATTACTAATTATATATAAATTAGTAAAAAAATATTGTTATATTTTTAGTGAAAAAATAGAACCTTTTTTAATAATTTCACTGGCTAAATATATAAATTCATAGATTTTAAAAAATCCTATAGGATTTCTTGATAAACAACACCTATGGAGTTAATGTACTTTAGAATTATATGCCCATTGTTTTTACGACACATTGTTGAAATTTAAACAACTCAAGATAATTCTTATGTATTGTTAAAATCTATATTATACCTAAATATTATATAATATGTTGTTTCATTTGTAGGAGTAAGAAAAAGTCCATTTCTCTTTCTGACTTATTTAATTATTGGTACACATATTTTTAATTCTTTACCATTACTCTCATTTATAACTGTATTTATTTGTACTTTTATATTATATATTTCCTGTAAAAGCTCAGACGTAACTACTTCATCTGGTTTACCTATATGAAATTTATTTCCTCTATTCATAACAAGAACCTTTGTAGATGCCATAAATGCATGGTCTGGAAAATGAGAAGTCATAATTATTCCAATATCTCTTTTAGCTAGTTCATTAATATGTTTCAATACTCTAATTTGATTTCCATAATCTAAATTAGAAGTAGGCTCGTCCATTATTAATATCTCAGGATCTTGTGCTAAGGCGCTCGCTATTAAAACCAATTGCCTTTCTCCGCCACTTATTTCAGTATAAATATCATTTCTTAAATAAGATATTCCTAATAAATCTATTATGTCATCTACCATTTCATAATCCTTACAAGACGGTGATGCAAAAATGCCTAAATGTGCGGTTCTCCCCATTACTACAACATCCCGTACTCTATATGGAAATGGAGGGATATGGGCCTGAGGTACATATCCTATTGCCTTTGCAAAATCTTTTCTACACCAGTTATTAATATCCTGATCATTTAATAAAATACTTCCACCTTTCAATTTTAAAAAGCCTAGTATAGTTTTAAATAAAGTGGTTTTGCCAACGCCATTTGGCCCTAATATACATAGTATTTCCCCATTACTCACTTCAAAAGATATATCTTCCAATATAATTTTTTCAGAATATCCACATATAGCATTTTTAATTTCTAATTTCAATTCCATCCCTTCCTTGTTTTCAGTAATAAATATATAAAAAATGGGGCTCCTATTATAGAGGTAAGTATTCCTAAAGGTATTTCCACAGATGCTACACTTCTTGCTATATTATCTACTAATAATAAATAGGTCCCCCCTATAAGTGCAGAAACTGGTAATAATCCTTTAAAATCTGGTCCTACAGCCATACGTGCTAAATGCGGTATTATAAGTCCTACCCACCCTACCATTCCTGATATTGATATTGAGGATGCCGTTAAAAGTGTGGAACATATTATTACTAGAAATCTTAATCTTTTAGTATCAACTCCTAAAGCTTTAGCTTCCTCTTCTCCAAATGACAATATATTTAAATGCCACCTTACTAAAAATAAAGGTACCATTCCTAATAGATATGGAAATATAATAACCAGTAAGTCTTTTTGACTAACAGTCGATAAGCTTCCCATTAACCAAAAGGTTATTGTTGGTAATTTATCATAAGGATCTGCTACGTATTTTGCTAATGAAGTTAAAGATTGAAATATTGTACCTATTAATATACCTGCTAATATTAATATAAGCATAACACTATCATCTTTGCTTATTTTTGTACTTATAGTATAGGTTAACAACACAGCTATAAGTCCAAAGGTAAAGGACATAAATTGTATGCCTATAGTACTAAATGAAAGTAATATGGCTAAAGCTGCTCCAAATCCAGCTCCTGCCGATGTTCCTAATATATCTGGTGAAACCATAGGGTTTTTAAACATTCCTTGATAAACTGCTCCTGACACTGACAATGCACTTCCTACTATCATAGCCACTATTACTCTGGGCATTCTTATTTGAAATATAACAGTATCAATTACTTCAGGGTAATCTATGTTCTTCCCTAGAACCTTAGCTATTAATATAGTAGATACTTCCTTAATAGATAGCGAATACCTTCCCAATGTAATCGAAAAGAGAAATGCTATAATTGGGATTAAAATAAGTATTAGAAGTTTTAATTTATTACTTTTGGTATCTTTTTTTGGAATTTTCAATTCCGTCCCCCTTTTCTCTATATTTCTTAATATAACTTACACTCCTCATCAAACAATACATAATACAATGGTTATTCTTAGACAAGTCTAACGATTGAGAATATTATAGCCCATTTACCATCAGTGAGTCAATATGAACGATCCGAGACCACTGAAAAACATATTATAAAAATTAACAGGTTTACTAAAATTATGGATAAGTGTATAGTAAAAACCCCCCCTGAACTGATATAATATAGTTACCCCACTATAACCAGAAGGAATTTTCATATACTTAAAGATAAAGATAATCAATTAAGCATCTATTCAGTATTATACAACGAAATACCGAAAAACCATACACTAAAATTAATAAATAGAGCTATGGATTTAAGTTTTGTAACAGATTTACTAGAGAATTCCTATAATCAGTACTACGGTAGGCCTGCTAAAGATCCTGAACTCATGATAAGATTATTAATATTACAACATTTATACAATTTATCGGAT
>Ga0079226_10004471_pt1 | contig 10687 bp, 9 predicted proteins | sample Poulit2014_FD_76345 | JGI IMG/M metagenome (GOLD analysis project Ga0079226, IMG submission 76345) | Agricultural soil microbial communities from Georgia to study Nitrogen management - Poultry litter 2014 | ecosystem: Environmental > Terrestrial > Soil > Agricultural land | place: USA: Georgia...
GAAACGCTGACTACTTCGAGACGCTTGGCTTGTGAGAGCGTTGCGGTCTTCAGACCGAGCCCATATCGTCCTAGCTCCCCAGTGCGGTACGACCGGCGGGAGCCAAAACGCATGGCCTCATCTATTTCAGCGGCGTTCATTCCATTGCCGTTGTCGATGAGGCTGATGCTTGAGGCTTTTCCATCGAAGACGATAGAAATTTTGATCTTAGTAGCATCCGCAGCAATGCTATTGTCCACCAAATCTGCGATAGCGGATTCAAAGCTGTATCCAATATCACGGAGTGAGCGTGTTAAACGGCGCGCTGAAGGAGCGACAGAGACCTTGGTAGTCATTGTAAATCTTTCTTTGTGATAAGTTGGGAAGCTCAATTGTGTTGCGTCAATGTAATTTTTGTAGCCATTTGGCGAGCTTACGCAACTACATACTCAGACATTCTCGTGTCTCGGTCAAGTCCGACGGAGTGGTGTTTCTGCCTTTCGTTGAAACAAGCAGTGTGATGGCGTCAGGGACCGGCACGTGCTTGGTGCTGTGACTGGTTCATGCGACCTCCTTGGTGGTGTCGGCGTCGATGATGTTGGCGGTGATCATTGCTTTGGTCTGTTCCAGATTGGATACCTCACCGTGCTCAATCTCGAACTCATCGACATCCAGAGTCTCGGTTGCCGTTTCGTCCCGGCTGAAGGGATCCCAGGGATCAAGGTCTTCGCCGTTCACAGAGATGCTGATTCGGGTGCCGGCCTCTCCCGAGAGGAAGCGATGGAAGACCATCGACAAATGCGCTTCCAGTTTCGGTGCCAGTCCCTCAATCCGTCGCCTGGCCCAGCCGCCTTCCGGCGACTTGGCGGGCAGGAGTCTGTCGAGTTTCCGCCACACCACCACCGACCCGCTGTCAGCGAAAATCAGGGAAGAGGCAGCCTGAGCCTCCTCTTCGTCTGAAATATCAAGAGTGACCCAGTCATCGACAGCCTGGATAAAATCGAGATCAATGGCGCGAGCGACGGGGGAGGAGAGACGGTTCCCTCGACTCACGACTTCCAGGCGCCGGCACTGGGACAGTGACGCGGTCTTGAGACCGAGTCCGTAGCGGCCTAGATCTCCTTCGTCGTACTGCCTTCGGCTGCCGAACCGCATTGCCTCGTTGATCTGCTCCTCGTGCATGCCGGTACCGTTGTCCGCGATGGTGAGGTAGGAACCTCTGCCTTCGAAGTGAATCTCGATGACTATACGGTCCGCACCTGCGGCCACACTGTTGTCGACCAGATCTGCGACAGCGGACTCGAAACTGTAGCCGACGTCACGGAGGGAATTGGTAAGGCGGCGTGCCGAGGGCGCGACCGAGAGACGGTTTGGCATGTCCCTTCTTTCTGAGTTCAGAACCGGCCGGGAGCTTTGGATGACGAGTGGGCTGATCAGTCGTTGAGAACGGCCTCGAACTTGTCGGCGGTGGCGCGGTACGTGGTGTCGACAAGTTTAATGATCTCGCCTTCCGGTAAGGAATCGAGGTTGATGATTGACGAGAGTTTGCCGAGCTGGACCATGACTAACCGGAGGAGTTCCGACCTGGCCAGCTTGTAATCGCGACTGAACTCGTTGTGTGCACGCGCGATCGCCCGTGCGAGAGTCGGATTCAAACCGAAGGTCGGGCGCTCCATGATGTTGACGCCCTCGTCCTCGCCCAGCGTTGCGTTTAGGTCGGGCCCCAGACAGTATGCACGCCACCAGGCCTTCCTGAACACGTTGCGTGGGCGCCCCAGCCATCGATCATATTCGGGGTTCTTATTGGTGTTCTGGAAGCGCCAGGCGGCGACATCCGGGAGGAGAACCAATGTGAGGAAGTTCCATGTCTCCTCCATACCTGCATCAGCCGGTGAAATGGCGAGAGATTTGACAAGGAAGTTCCCGACCTTCACATCGAAGGCAGACAACGAGGTGTCTTTAGCTTTCCGCCTCAGGGGGAATCCGTGTTCCTCTGCGATTGCCAGAACACCGGAGCGAATCTTACTGAGAAAACCTGCTGTGGGCAGTTGGGTAACCAGCGGCGGCGGATATGCCTTCGGGTGAGTGACGGTGGCGAGTGAGACGCACTGCTCGACATCCAGCTTGATCATCTCGGAGATGACACGTACCGCGTCACTTCGCTCCAGTCGAAAATGGGAAAGGTATTTTCCGGTCACTTGCCCATCCTCCGTTTCGGATTGAAGATAGTTGCCTGCACTGTAGCGGTGACGAAGCTCGGGTCTGCGACGTACAACTCACGGGTCGAGTGCATCGTCACGTTCGGGAAGTACACATCATGCAGTTGCTTGAGTGTCTCAGCCAGCGTTCCTTCCTCCGCTGAATCCTCCTCCAGCTGCGCCAGGTCTGCATTAAGCGCAAAAGTGAGCATCTGCACGACAGTATCGGCGCGGAGAAACTGCTGGAACTCGGCCTGGGCCTTTCCATTTGGATCCAGCAAGTACTCTGCGACGCGCGGATGCCCGGAATTCAGTTTGAGACGAACGGCAGATGACACGTGGGAGTCGAGAGAGGAATCTATGTCGACTTTCCACATCGCCTGAGTCGGGAGAAAACCCGCCTTCTCGAAATCGAAGGCGCTGGTCGGGAACTGGGAGCCGGCCCCTTCCAGGTGAACTCGGATCGAGTTCTCCCAAATTCTGGAACCGATCATGGTCGGTACCGGGGCACCCGAAGCTACTTGCGGAGTCTCGAGCAGTATGACACTCGCGCGAAGGTTGAGGTCACCTCCCAGTATGGATCCGTCGAGACTGAGATGTGCGCTGTTGATGCCGTCCTCAAGTATGACTGGCGCGGAGGCGCCATGGAGACCGGTGCGGGATGACTTCCAGTTGATCACGGTCCCCAGAACCGGGTCACTCACGGAAATGCTTGACCCCGGGAAAGTCTGTCTGAGCACCTCGGAGAGATCGACCTCCAGCTCGAAATCGACGGTGACGATTGACTGGTCGGTCCAGGTGGCCGATGACGTCTGGGCGTCATCCACCAGGATTGACACCCCGTCAACGGACACGTCGTAGCTCAGCAGGGAGATGGTTTCCTCCGCCGGGACGTTGTAACCCAGGCTGGTTGTGGCCATCAGAGGTCACCTTCTTCCGGCTGAACGGTGACGACAACTTCCGCTGAGATGGCAGAGTCCCGGGGCTGAATCACCGCGTAGTAGCTCTCCCAGGATGGTGACCGCATGATCCGGTGAAGGTCCTGGTCGCTGGCGTTTCTCTCGGCGACGACATCCAGATTTCTCCCCAGTTCATGCGGTGCGACCCAGCCCAGGGGAGTCGGCATGATGAGACCGTCCTTCGCCTCGACTTGTCGTTTGCCGTCGACGAGAACGGCGGACTGGACTTCCACCCTTACTTCGTTCTGGAGAGCCTTGGGACTCGAATCGACGTTGACCTTGAACAGGGCCAGTGTTCCCCGGGAAGTTGCGTGCAATGATGCCAGCGAAATGGAGGAACGTACTCCGTCGTGGCTCTTGGCCGGCTTTGGTGGAGTGAGTCGGCTCGGTTTGGGACGGCTGACCCTCCGACTTGAGCCTGCACCGCTGGGCATTACCGAGCCGAGTGAACTGGAGATTGTGCTGAGCGCCGAGGCATCGCCTGTGGAGTCGTTCTCCACCTTCGACACTGCCTCGTTCTTGAGGGAGTCGCGCAGACGGTTCATGGCGATGCGCACGGGGTTTGAGCTTCGTGCCTTTCCATCTCGGTGGAAACGAGCATCCTTGAGATTCACCGTCGTCGGATTCCACTCGTCATGCGCGGGCGGCTCACTGGCCGCGAACAACGGGTCGAGATGTTCGGCGGCCAGAAAGATCCCCGCGTAGCAGTCCTCGGCGGAAACTCGGGGACCCTGCCAGTAATTGACGATCATCCTCGGTCCGCGCATGAGGGCCACGTGGTGATTCATTCCGTCGTCGAGGACCGTGGCCTGCGGGTTTGTTTCTGCCTGGGCGGTTTGTACTGCTAGCCTGCCGAGATACTCCACAGGTCGGTTCGAGACAATGTCCATCCACTTCCGGGGGCCTGACTTCTGGAACTCGGTCACGAAGGATTTTGGATCGAGATGTTCAGGCTCCTTGATTGCCAGACGGTAGGCACGGACGAAAGGACGCAGTAGAGGGTCCTTTAGCGGATCAGGGATAGGGATCTCTCGGCCGTCCACCGTAACCGAGAAGTCAATCGGGTCCATGTCCTCGGACCTAGAAACCATGTGAGGCCAGGCCCATTTCGTAAGCGCCTTGGAGATTGTCTCCATGACCTCGTCAACCTCGTCGGAATCGATGCGGGGGTTTACCACTGCGACTGTGGTACCGGTCGGCCGTTCCTCAGTGAAGTGAGAATCCATCTGGAAGGTACGGGCCAAGGCATCGGCGTCCGAACCGGTTAACGGGTTGGCGTAGATGTTGTTCCTTACACCGAGTGCCTTTACTCCCCACCAGTGGCGACCGGTGTACTCGTAGCTGTTCCGCGTGTAACCGTTGCCGTTGGCCATGGCGATGAACCGACTGACCGGTTCACCGTGTTCGTCTTTGGTTCGGGTGTAGATGAGTACAGTTTGCGAGTCACTCATATTGAAGAACACGCCTTTTCCGAAGCCGTAGGTTCCGCCTCGGAGTTCTTTCTCGGCACGGCGTCCGATGTTCCTGACGAAAGAAACGAAGTCGTCTCTACCTTCAGTGTGCTGGGCAGCGGAGGTCGGTCCCTGAAGGCCAGAGGTACCGGTGTCACTCACTAGGAGAACAGGAAGTGGGGTGTCCCGAGAGGTTGAGAGGAACTCTTTAAGCGTCGGCAGACCCTCAGTGCCGGAACCGAAAAAGCTCCTGAGGGTCTCAGACCGATGGCCGGTGAGCCGTCGATAGTCGATTGAGAAAGTTACTCCGTCCTCGTGACTGGAGCGGTCCCTGGCATCCCAGCTGTTCTGTAGTGTTTCACGGGTGAACAGGTCCCAGCTCTCGAGACTGGGGCGTCCGATCGCCGACGTCGCGGAGTTTCCGTGCATGTTTCCGGAGTCGAGGAAGAACTCCTCGTGGTGAAAGGCTCCTGGGGTCATCAGTTCAGTGAACCATCCTTTCGATATCCTGGGATGTTTTCAGGGTCAGTGAGATCGAGGCCGTACCGAACGGCAGAAATCCGTTCCTCTGTGCCGTCCAAGGTCAAACGGGGGAAACCTTCGCCAACTTCGAACACATAGCAGCCTACCAGGCGGTACCTGTTTTCGTTCCTGGGATCAACTCCAGCCAGGGAGAATCTCATCTCTTCAAGCTGGCCGAGGAGTTCGTCCTGGGGGATCAGGTCCTCGTCGAGCAGTTGGCGAACCACGCCGCTGAGTGTTATTTCGCCGTTAGGGGTGCTCTCGTACTTGCGGACGGAAAGCAACAGACGCCTTTGAGGCTCTGGTAATAGTTGCCTGGCACCGTTGATGGTGACGTGGAGACCATTGGAAATGCGAGTGGCCTTACATTCCACCCCGCGATCTTCCAGACGAAAGTCATGTGCCTGTTGATCGGGTCCAGTCCACCGATAAAAGGCCTGGGCCCCGTCAGTTGCGAGGAGAGTCTGCATTTCTTGGAGCTCGCACAGTAAACCAACCTCCTCCGCGTCGCTGAGAGAGTTCGGAGGGACAGGTGTAAACAGCGAGCGCCACCGTCTGAGTTGGGCCTGAGCGATTGTTCCGGCTCTCTCCCGATCATTGCGGAACGCTTTAAAAAAGGTGTCAACGAATACGTGAAACACGTTCTCAAGCGCAGGGTTCTCCAACCGGAGCTGGACAATCTCCTGCCCTTTCCTGGTGACGGTGCGCAGCGTGATGTATTGACTTCGGATATCCGGCTGTATGTACTGAGGATCGTCGGATCCTAGCGGAATGAAAATTCCCATTCGCCCGTCAAGCTCCTGGAAGATGTGCACGGTTCCGGAGCTGTTGACGAGTTTGGTGTTCAGATCGTTGCCGTGGCGTGAGGGAACGGACGAGCGTTCTATCTCAGCACGAAGCTCATTGAACAGCTCAATCGACGGTGTCATCGGTCTCACTCCTGATTGCAGCCTCGTCCTGTTCGTTCACAGCTCTGACTTCTTCGGCAGCAGCTCGATATTGTTCGATGAGGACAAGATCAGGCTCAGGGGCCGCCATGTAATCCACAGCAGAGTCAAGAGCAGTTGATTTGGGAAAGAACAAACCCAGCCCCATGACGTCGGCCACAGCATCCAGACTCGTTCGGTGCATTCCACGGGACCCGGGGGTGGCTTCGGCACTGGCGTTTGATGCACCCCGTGGTTTTGACTTGGCTTCAATGGGATAGATCGCCAGGTGACCGATACCCGGTCCGACGTGCTTATCGTGGAGCTCGCGAACGGGACCTTCCTTACTGCCTCCTGCCTCACGAATCGCTTCCTCGACCTCTAGACGGAAGGCAGCGCGGTCTTCTTCGGTGTCACGGATCACGTCGTTCAGTCGATCCTGGGTCGTTACAAGGGCCTTGATGTTTGCTTCTCCGGGCTTGCTGTTAGCCAGCTTCGAGCGCCTGAGAAGAGTGATCTCGTTGCGCAGCCCGAGATCGATGGTGCCCAGTTCGTTGTTGCTCTGGGTTATGAACGAGACATTCCAACTACGTAGCCGTCGGTTCTCGCTCTCTTTCCGGATGTACTTCTTCAGGAGCTCGGCGTTGTCCTTGCCGAGCCGCGTATCCGGATGAATGGTGTAGTCGTCCAAGAAATCAAGGATTACCTGTGCGGGGACTTCGGTGAACACCGGAGATCCGTACGCGCCGGTCATCTCTTCAATCCCGCGGTTGTTCAGCTCACTGACCAGGTTCTCGACCGCTCTGCGGTTGGAGGACAACCAGTCGGCATCGAGCTCCCTGAACTTGATTGTCTGTTCCTTCTGGCCTTGGAAGCTGACCTGTGTTTTTACAGCATCCTGCATTTTGGCTCTACTGGTGATCATCATGTCGGGATGCATACGTATCCGGGCCTGGATCTCCATGGGGGAAACCTGCTCCTGCATGTAGACATCAAGCTCTTCACGCAGTTCCGCCTCCACCGTGGACAAATCATGGAACCACGTATTGAGCTCTTCCGGTATCCAGATTCGAGGTAGATCCTGGTACCCGTTGCGGAAGCCGAACCAGCGGCCCATCTGCAAAAGGGTGTCGTACGCTGAAGCACGACGGACGAAATATGAGGAGATCAAGCCCTCAAGAGTTAAACCGCGTGACAGTGTGTTACCACCGATAGCGATGACACTCACTTGTCCTTGGCTGTAGTCGAGTCGTTCCATCGACGTTCCGTTGTCGACGATAAGTCGCGTCTCCCGGAGCACCGAGGGGATGAGGGGGGCAATCTGGTCGAATTCGACAGGTTCCAAGCCGAAGGTCTCGGCGGGAACACGGCTAGTCTCGTCCTCCCACTGTTCCCTCCATTCTGAGGGAATCTGTTCCTCGGATGTAATGGCCCTGTTGAGATCAGCTAGCTCGTGATCGACCTGGAAGCGGAGGTCGTCATGATCAGCGGTAAGCATCGAGGTGTGTATGAGCATGGAGGAGTGCTTGTCACCTTGGCCTCGGACTCTGCGGGCGGCGGTCGCCATGATGAACCAGCGGATTGCCGCACTCAGCCCTTCGCCACCCACGACCGCCTTATCGGGGTCTGCTTTGTCTCCCGGGCGAATGCCTTCGACCTCTTCGTCGGAGATGATTCGGATCATGTCGTAGCCGTCAGGGTCGATATCGTCTGCGTCCTCGCCGGTGAGGGGGGCCCGACCGAAAAGAGCTCTGGACCCGAAGTAGCCCTTGGGCTCCGGGAGCGTCACGATGAAATCAGACGGATAAAGGTCGTCCGCCTTGCTTGGATCAATCAGGATGTTCGCGAATGGCGTAGCGGAGTACGCGATGTAGGCGGTGATGTCGTGATCCAGCAGATGGTTGATCTGACGATTGATCGCAGAGCGTTCGGACTTTGTCTGAGGAGAAACATCAATCGACGCCTGATCAGACTCATCGTCGATCACAAGGATCGGGCACTGATGAACGATGTCCGCAGCGCTGTTGAGCCATTCGTTAAGTCGCCGCAGCCGCGCCGAGTTCTTCTTGACCACCGCGATGAAACGTTCATTCTGATTTGCCAGCTTTCCGGCGTTGTCGTCGATTCCCGAGAAATCATGTTCAACGCTGGTTAGTCGGTGCCATCGTTGACGCTGCGGATTGATGAGCTGTTGATCGATTCTCTCTTGGGTCTGTTGACGGAGATTCTCTGTGATGCCCGTGAGGACAATGACCAGACGGAAACCAGCGTCCGCGGCTTTGGCGATGACCGAGAGGAAGTTGGTCGTCTTACCACTTTGTACGTGTCCGAGAACCAGGCCCTTGGTGTTCTGCAGTTCTTGATGGGGGCGAAGTCCATTGACGACAACCGTCGACGAATCGTCGATGCTGACAACCGCTTCTCCGAGATCCGCCTCGATGATCTCTCGAAGCGGTGGCCAGAACACGTCGACGTTGAGATCAGGTCGGTACCATTCCTTGCCGAGCTTCTCCCGTTTGTAAGCGCCGATCTGGTGGCGCCGATTGGCGAAACCGAGTGCCTGACGTTGCCTGTCGTAGGCTGCTTCAATCTCGGCCTGGGCTTCTGGGGAGCGTCTAAGGAACTTCTTCTTCGCCGCTTCAAGGTCTCGACCCAGCCGTGACTGGTCGTTGAAATCCTCGACGTATTCGAGGACGAGTTCTTCGTCAATCTGTGATTCGGCCACGAGATGCCTTTCCGTGTTCGTTGATGAGGGGGTCTCTTTTGGTTATGAACACAACTCTAGCGGACACTGATAATAGAGAGTGCGGGACAAGAACCACTCGGAATGACCCACTAGCGGACTGGTCACAATCTGATTGTGTGCCTTCGTAGCGATCTGTCTTTCGGGTTGGTTCTCGCCCCGCACCGCGATCCGGCGATTCGGCCATGACTTTATAGGAGCGTGACCCCTCACCGTGGCCACCCTGACACGTGTCATGGTACTAGTCCCATCAGTGTCTTGTCTGCCCGAACCCTCGGATCAGCGGCTACCTTCACCACTTCCCTATAAGAAAGCGTGGACAGCCATGACCACAGACATCGACCTCTTTGCAAGACCCGTCGCCGGGGTCGACACCCACACCGACACCCACACCGTCTCCACGGTGACCGCAACCGGCCGGCACCCGGCCACCGAAACCTTTCCCACCACCAGGGCCGGCTACACACACCTGACCGAGTTTCTCAACAAGCACGGTGTCGGCACCGTCGGAGTAGAAGGAACCAACTCTTTCGGTGCCGGATTAACCCGGCACCGAAAGACCGTGGCTACACGGTCGTTGAAGTCCTGCGCCCGAAGCGCAGCATCCGACGCCGGGACGGGAAGTCAGATCCAGTGGATGCCCTTGCTGCCGCGCGACAGGTCCTGTCAGGGGAAGGACTGAGCATGCCTAAAGATTCCACAGGCCCGGTGGAGTCGTTGCGAGCGTTACAGATCACCCGGAAACAGCTGGTGTCCACCACCACGACACTCATCACAACGATAAAGTCGTTGCTGGTCACAGCCCCTGATGATATCCGCACCCGCTACGAAACCATGACTAACCACACCCTCGTCAACGCATTGGTGTACTGCCGTCCATCGCCGGATCTTAGCGATCCGCGAAATGGTGTGCTGACCAGCTTGAAGATTCTGGCCACGACCTACCGCGCGTTGCGGGTGCAGTGTGATGAGTTGGAAGCCCGGATCGCTGCTCTGGTGTCAATGATCAATCCCCATGTCAGCAATATCGTAGGATGTGGGGCTCTTGTTTCCGCTGATCTGTTGATCAGCATCGGAGATAATCCTGAGCGCATCCACTCCGAAGCAGCGCTGGCGCACTTGTGTGGGGTGGCTCCATTGCCGGCAAGCTCTGGGCGAACCAACCGGCACCGGATTAATCGTGGTGGTGACCGGCGTGCGAACTCGACGTTGTATCGGATTGCTCTTGTGAGGATGCGCTATGACCAACGCACCAAAGCCTACGTCGCTAGGCGCACCGCAGAAGGGTTGTCGAAAAGGAAATTATTCGCTGCCTCAAGCGAACCATCATCAGAGAGGTCTACCGCGTGATCTGTAACAAGCGCAGTACGCCACAGCCCAGGGATCTTCGCCGGGATGAGCTGAAAGAACTGCGGATCGCGAAGCAGCTCACCCAGGTGTACATAGCGCAACATTCAGGGTGCGCGCCGGCGAGGATCAGTGACATCGAGACTGGAAAACGTCCGTTAACGGAATTGGCGTCGGCCTACGAAAAATTCCTGAAAACCGCTTGACACACTATAGGAGCATCACAACCAAAAATTCTATCTAAACACTATCTATCCTTGAGTAATTTGTGCTTAAGATTGCTTTCGACTCCACTATTTCATGGGTGGAGGACTTCAAATCTGAGTATCCTGACCGTTTGGAATGAGTATTCGATTTCCGTTGGTCTGTTTCCGGGTAAAATATTCACATTCGGTTCGAGGTAGGACCATGAAATGGTCTGTAGGAAGAATTTGACGCGAGGTGTAAACTAAGCAGCGTATGCATTGATCCGGCTATCACCGGGGAGTATTTCGGAAGAAAAGCACAGCTTGCGTGCTGATTAGAACCGGACGGGTGGGACCGAGACATCCTTCACTACCAA
>Ga0079226_10004472_pt1 | contig 10687 bp, 9 predicted proteins | sample Poulit2014_FD_76345 | JGI IMG/M metagenome (GOLD analysis project Ga0079226, IMG submission 76345) | Agricultural soil microbial communities from Georgia to study Nitrogen management - Poultry litter 2014 | ecosystem: Environmental > Terrestrial > Soil > Agricultural land | place: USA: Georgia...
ACGGTTTTACTGATAGACAATTATCGAGAGTGCAAAAACGCCTATTGGCACACCAAACGGTTTTGATGAGTTTTACTGATAGACAATTATCGAGAGTGCAAAAACAAGTGGAGGAATGATATGAACGCACTCATTGTTTTACTGATAGACAATTATCGAGAGTGCAAAAACTACACCTCTATACGTGTTAGAATGGAGCTAGTTTTACTGATAGACAATTATCGAGAGTGCAAAAACATACACCTCTATACGTGTTAGAATGGAGTTGTTTTACTGATAGACAATTATCGAGAGTGCAAAAACCTAATGTCTTCGTAAATCTTCGGCAGCCAAGTTTTACTGATAGACAATTATCGAGAGTGCAAAAACTGTTATGGCGCTTAGTTTATACCATCTAATGTTTTACTGATAGACAATTATCGAGAGTGCAAAAACACGAACCACCTGCAATATCCGCGCGAGTTTGTTTTACTGATAGACAATTATCGAGAGTGCAAAAACATTGATCCAATCATTAAAATCATCAGTTCAGTTTTACTGATAGACAATTATCGAGAGTGCAAAAACCGATGAAGTCCTTGATGCCGTTCGTTACCAGTTTTACTGATAGACAATTATCGAGAGTGCAAAAACAGTCATCACCTGCGTACATCTCGACCACCTGTTTTACTGATAGACAATTATCGAGAGTGCAAAAACCTCAAATCAGGACTTCCCTTTCAATTTTTCCTTGGTTTTAAGATATTCTTCCTCTAAATCCGTTAGATCGTCATCCAACACATCAAAGTGTGAGTCGTCACCCACCATATCTTTCAACACATATAATAGTACCATATCCTTCTTCACTAAATAATAATTCACAAGCTGATTATCACCTATAAAGTTACTCACTCTATAGAAAGAATCAAAAATATTTTTACGACTTCCTGAAAGCTTACAAGGATAATTTCTAGCTATACTCTTATATAATGTGTCTGCACTTGGTAGCTGTTCAAGAGTATTAATAGCCAAAACAGTACTTTCGAGTAATGTCTCACTGTATTCGGGAACCGATCCAAAATGAAATGTCAAAATCTTTAATCTAGCAGTTTCTTCCGCTATTCTTTTAAGTTCACTATAGAAATCTAAGAAAGCCGTGTTTTTAAAGAATGACTCAGGATTGTTAACGATTAACCAAATAGAATTACTTGTAGTCAAAATTCTGTGTTCTATAAGCTGTATGAAAATTTTTAATGTATTCTCTAACTTTAAAAAATATGTTGGAACTTCAGCATCGTTACTTAAATGAGTAATGTTTAGTACATTTTTAAAGATATCTTCTAAAACAAATTCATCAAAATTAAGATTAATAGTTTCATTATCTAATGTAATATTGTTATTAAGAATCCCTTCAAGCTCAATCAATGCATCATTCACTTTAAACAGTGAATGACTAATATCAAAATTCTCCTTCAAGCTATTAATTTTATTAAAAAGCAGGGTCCCCTTTTTATATTCAAATTGATTGGTTATATCATACAAATTTTCTATTGTTATAAAATCATTACTTTTTGAAGTCAGTTTCTTTCCCTCGTAATGTACTGTAATACCATCCGTTCCGAAAAATTCTAATTCTAAACTAGAATAGGAACCGTAACGAAAGTACCTTTTCAAAACTTTATAGATTTCCCTTTTGTAGTAATGATTACCGCCCACAAAAATTAGTGAATCTTCTATCTCAAATTCATAAGTCCTGCCAGAGAATTGAATTTTGAATTCGCTACTCATATAATCACCATCCTATTAACTCCAACAACTGATTCTTGGTGAGACTTGTTGCCAATCAATATCTTCATATCTTGGAACTGATTTTCAGTTATATACATCAATCTAATATGTCCATTTTTTGGTAATTTTCTTTTAAAAATATTATCGTATTTCTTAAGAGCACTTCGATTAGGTAAAGAACAATAATAAACAGAGTACTGAAGCATTACAAATCCATTCTCAATCAAATGTTTCCTAAAAACTCTATACTGTCTTTTCTCTTCAGGAGTTATTGATGGTAAATCAAACATGCATAATAGTCTCAATTGTTCAAACCTCACTTTGTGACACCCGCTTTAAATTGTTTAATTGTAAGTCTGATATTAAAGAATAGTCCTCATTTTCCATTGCCTTTACAAAACTAAGTACATAGTCATTTATTGCTTGCATTAAATATATGTTCTTCCCATTAACAAGGATGATTTCGTTAAGAAAATTTATAATATCTATTCGAATTTCATAACTGAGATGAGACTCCTCTCTCCTCAAAATATCGGTGAATACAAGAAAGTCAACAAATGGACGGAATGGTTCCATCAAATCATCTACTAAGTTATATGAATTATACTCATTTTTATGATGGACACCTAACATCGGGAGCAATCCACTAGCAGAAACACATCGTGCCATTTGCGCCCTAATTATTGCATATCCATAATCTAAACAATGGTTGGTATAATTACTTTCCCTTCTAGAAAAATCATTCCCAAATAAAGTATTAAAGTAAACTTTGGCAGCATGACCTTCTCTATTTGTTGAATCACCTACCATGATATTCTCTAAATGATCAACCATAAGTAAATGTCTAGAGTTATCAACATCGACTAATTGAGTCATCTGAATTTGATTAATAATTTTTTGAGATACTATTTCTGTCCATACCAAGTCTTTCTGTAACTCTGTCCATTTTGCTTGCCACATAGCCCTTTTAGCTGATCTATGATATTGCCCCATACCTAAATACATTCCAACTGGTAGATACTTTTGATCACAAATAACAACGACTATGTGATACTTAGTAAACGCGGATAATATACGAGTTGTAACAATGGTTTGATCTCCTTCTAATATGACAGTATCAATATCTATAAGAGGAATTACATATTTTTGGTCTAGTTTCCTTACTTCTAAATTATCAAGTTTTAAACTCAATTTATTGCCGTTCTTAACAAAAACTGTTCTGAATCCCATATCATCACCTTTTAATAATTTGAATATTCTGATATAAATATTTATAAAAAAACCACCCATTGGGGTGGTGAATTCGGGATAAACCCTTATTTCTGCAGATTCTCGAGTAATTGTCTATCAGTAAAAACGTTTACTCTCATGCTTCGTCAAGCATGGTAATAATTATTACACATTCATTATAACCTTTTAAATACTGATAAGTAAACAGTTAATCTAAAAGTATGTGACTTAATTCTTCATTTCTTACGAGATAGCTGTTCCCTAAAATATCTACATGATATTTCCTAACCTTCATTCCTTGTTTTATACCTTTAATAAATTGTCCACTCGCTGCTACATTACCAAAAATATTTAATAATTCTTTAGAATCCCATTTCTTCTTGTTTATAGGTTTCATCTCAAAATAATTACTTTGAGAGTAGTTTCTTGAATGATACAAACCCCAGTCACTGTTGTTTCCTTGTACAATTTCAATTAAATCTTTTTTATATAAGCTAAATTTAAAAATAGCATTCTCAGGTACGTCTTCTAATTCTTTTAGTATCTTGTATTGATTTTGTGTAATTCCATATTCATTTCCTTTATGGATTAAGTGAGAGTATTTAATTCCCATCAAATAATATTTATTTTCTGTTTCACTATAATAGACATCCGTTCTCCATGGAGTATTATTCAACATAACTACTTGTTTGTTGTTTTCTGTCCTATTAGAATTTTGCTTTCTCTTATTTGAAGTTATATCAATATAATGATCATTTAGTTTTTTCTCCCGATATTTAACTTTTCGAACTATTGGTCCATTATTTTTTTTTGCATACTTAGTAACACCCGGTACATTATATTTCTCCCGATATTGTTGGAAAGGAGATTTGTTTACTCGTTTGATTTCTCCTCTTTGATTTTCAACTTCGACATAGTCATTAAATTCTGTTTCTATTTCAACCAATTTTTCAAATGTTTTCGGATCTATTTCTTTCAACAATAAAGAGTTACGTTTCTTAGCGAACTGTGAATATCCTTCAGGGGTGTAGATGTCGCTGATATATCCTATGACATATGTCTCAGTTATTTCTTTTTGATTTTTCCCTTTTCCCTTTAAAGTTGTGACATCTCTAGTAGAATAAATTGTTTCATCGCTCAGCTTCCTATTAAATTTACGATCGACTTGATGTGAAAATTTAATTTTAGAATATAGTTTCGCAGGCAATAATTGCTCTATAAAATCATTAAATTCTGGTGTATAACTGTGTTTGTCATAGTAATCTTTTCTCTTATATTCAGAATATGAAACTATTTCACCAGTTTTTGTATCTACCATATATGGTTTGTTTTCTTCTTCATTATAACGATATTCAAATCGATCTAATTTAACAAATGGTGATACTGCGACTAGAGTTGCATCAACAGCATGATGATGGTGAGTATCTCTATCCTTAAGATAATCAGTCCATTTCTTTCTTAAAGTGTGTGTATAAGAACCGTTTACTACTCTCAGTTTAGTTCTAGAATTATAAAAGAAACTCTGGATGGCATTTAACAAAATTCTACTAGAGTATCTTGTATCATTTAGATTCCTCGCCACAAATTTCTTTTTTATTTCTGGATCAAAGATATTATTTTCTTCCAGGAGTAAGTCTCTTTTGTACTTTTTATATTTTCTAGATATCACCCATGCTTTAAATTCTTCAACATCGCGGCCGAATTTTGCGTCTTCTCTAAATGCTTGTAGTGGTGACCTCTGACCTTTTTCCTGATTAGCAAATGCACGTACTAATACTTTATTGTTCCTTGAATCATCAATACTTATAGATAGTGGAATAATGTGATCAATTTCCACTTTTTCTGTTGTTAATTCTTCCGGATGAATTTGTTGACCAGAGTATGCACATAATCCATCTTGCTCATAATAATAGTATAGTTTTGAAGCAAACCTCTTACTGCTTCTTAACTTAGATTCAAACTGAGATTCTGTCCACCCAGACTTTGTAAGAAAATAGGCCCTACTTTCCTTATTCTTTGTTTCGAAGTTCTTTTGAATATTTTTAATTGTCTTTTTCTGCTCATCCTCGTTCTTATCTCGTGGCATTTCTATCGTAAGGTAGTCAATATTCTTTTTGCCATACTTTTTCACTAATGCATTTAGTACATTAATCGATTGTCTAACCGATTTTCTGACAGTTGGATTATATATTTCTTCTAATATTTTTGTAGCTGGCAAAGATTTTTTATCTTTGTACTTAGATTTAAAAGCTACCTTTAAGTCAAATCTTTCTAAAATTGTGTTTTGTTCATCACTTGTATTGAGTAACTCAGGGATGAGTAATTGTAGTGTGTGAGCAGAAAAACTATGCCAAGAATTTGTAGGTTTTGCTTGCCTTAATTCATGGAAGTTCTCAACAAATAAGCCTTTCAATTCTCTATCCATTTCATCATCTAATGACAGTTCAAAAGCTTCTTTTTCAGTGTTTAGTGTAACTAGTGAGGCTACATTTTCAAGAACCTCTACTGGAGCATCGTGAATATTTAAAGCATGTTCCTCAAATATATTTCTCCACTTACTAAACTCCTTCATAGAATGAATTAAAGGTTTCTCTTTTTTATCGATTCGCCAACCTTTAATTTCCTCTAATTTTAGTCCCAAGTCACTTGCAATATTACTAGGTCCATAACTTTTGGGACGATTAGTTTCTAATTTGTCTATAATTTTTTGTTTCTCAACCGTAGTCAATCTTTCATTTTCTCTCGAAATGACACGTAAGTTGTTGAGGTCATTTAAAAGATTATATCTCTGTGCACTTGGACCTAAGTTACTGGCTCTAATTTTACCTTTTATATCTTTACCTATTAATTGATCGAAAATATTTTCTGCTGGTTTTCCATTCTCTCTATATTCTGCCCAGCGACCATATGGACTATTTTGTTTTTCATTACCTGGTCCATCATAATATGGGCGTTTTCTATAGATTAATCCAGCATTGGTTCTATGCCCTTTTTTAGTGAACAAATCTATAAATTCTTTTGTGATTTCCTGGTGGTGATTTTTCTGCTCATCAAATATTCTATTTAATTCATCTGCGTATGAGTCCACACTGAAAATATTTAACTTGAATTCACCCTTTTTATTGATGCCGCTTCTGACTCTGCCGCCCTCATTTAACCTAGAAAATTGAATTTCGCCTGGAGTCAGGTCTTTTAATAGTTTTTGGTTATTTAGCACTTGGAATCTAAAATCTTTTGACTCATTTTCTGAATCTATATCCTCTGAGGCTAAGTATGAAACTCCTCGTTTCTTTAGAATATGTAGTACAATTTTGTAAATTTCTTCTTTACTAATTTCTTCTCTAAGTCCTTTCACTCTTAATTCATAAGGACATTTGTTTTCCAGATTTGCATCGAAATTGAATCCATTATCGAATAAAATTTTCTTAGCATCACTTAATCTAGTAACTCTTCGCCTTAATAATCGACGTGTCCCTCTTTTATCTCTACGAATACTATTGTCATCACTATTTCTAGAAGAAAATAGTCTAGATCCCAATTCAATAATGTGTCCTGTCTTTGAATCAATTACAGAATATCCAACACTTGCGATTCCTACATCAAGCCCAATACTATACATCTGCTCACTCCTTCATTTATTAATTAACCAAATATTACATTTATTATATCAAAATGGATACAAGAATTGGCTGATACTATTAAAATGTATAAAGTTTATTTTTAGGGAAAAAGTGTTAAGTCTTCATATATATCCTGGACGTATTCATTGAAAAGACATCTATATGTATTACTTCTTTTGTAAGAATTGCCGAGTGGATAATATCTAGATTAGAGCATAAGTAACGCAATAAAAGGAATACCTCTGTCTAGATCCTTACATCAACCACCAACAACTTCCATTTCTCCTATGCCACATCATTGATTTCCAAAGTGAAATACAGCTTATAACAATAATTTTCGCACCCAATAAGACCAATAAAGAGGGCATCTGATTAAAAAGCAACCATTCAATCAAAAAAGCGTCCCCTGAAGCTTAAAGGACGCTTAGTAATATTCCATTTAGTGAAACAACTTGTAACTATTGAAAATAGATATAAACTGTTCTTTTGATAATTCATTTAAATCTGTAACCTTTGCATGCTTCAAAGCTTGTTGAAACTGATTCTTAGTAAAAAGAGTGCGATATTTTTTATTTATCCACTGGTAAACAAAAGCATTATACATTTTATAGTCTTTTCTTGAAATTAAGGGCTCATGTCGTTTAAGAACAATCAATACGGAATCTACACTCGGCTTAGGATGAAAATACGTTTTGGGCAATTTTGTAAGAACTTTGATATCCATTTCTACGATCAAGAGCAAGCCTAAACCACGTTGCAGATTTTGCAGCCTTTTCGAAAAGCCTTTCTCCACGATAAGATAACTGTATTTTGCCCGGCTTTCAAAAGCAATTTTCTTTACAATATCCGTACTGATATTAAAAGGGATGTTACCAAATATTTTATAGTTCATATTTTGGGGATAGCCAAATTTTAGGATGTCCTTCTGAAACACATTTACATTTTCAAAAGGTTCCACCAATTTTTGAGTGGTTTGATATAAGTTTTTATCAATTTCTATAGCAGTCACCGACTGACTCATTTTGACTAGCTCCCTGGTGAAATACCCTTTTCCAGATCCAATTTCTATTACGCAGTCTTGTTTATTGATGTTCGTATGATTCAATATTTCTTTTATATGCTTTTTAGAAGTAATAAAATTTTGCGTGTCTTTTGGGTTTTTCTGATTCATTATAACCTTCTCCTTGCTGGTTATAATGAGCTGATTTTAAGAGTTCATTATAACCAATTGTTTTCAGTCTGGTTGATAATGAACCTTTTAATGACACATATAGAAAATAAACCCATACTTTTATCTCCTTTCTATTCTTTTTACGATGAAAGTGATAAAGTAAAATCGATTACTGCTATACTGGCACACATATTTGAACCCTCCATCAATAGTATTTTATGTAACTGACTATATCATATTAACGCATCAACAACTATGCAATATTGATTTTTAATTATTGATAAAAAATTATTAAATAACATAAATTTCATTTTAAGTTTAGAAATTTTATTCAACATGGTGGGAGGAGCAGAAAATTACCAATAAAACCGTATCGTGAACTGAAAAGCAGTGGTCTATACGCTACCATTATAGTATGAAGAAAATCGAAGTTGATAGGATGACCGACAATCAAGGAAACGATACATTCGATGTTTTTTTGGCAACATTACCTGATAAAGAGCACGATAAGTTCGTCGCCCGCGTGAGTGAGATTGAAGAACAAGGATTGCAAGTTGCGACTAGGATGAAATGGATAAAGAAGTTAGATAATAATTTATATGAAATCAGATGTCCATTCAGCAGCAATATCCAAAAAGCTATATATTTCCAAAAAGGGCAATAACTATGTCGTTATCCATAAGTTTACAAAAAACACAAAAGACACCGCATGGTGAAATTACGAAAGCCAAGCGTCTGCGACACAAATATTAGGAGGTAATAGTATGTCCAGAATGGATGAGATCAAGTCAGAGACTATTATAAAGTATCCTGAGCGTAAAAAAACATTTGATCAGGAGTCAAAACGTCTCAAAACTGCTGCCATGATTGTTGAATTGAGAGATAGTCATGGCTTATCACAACAGGCGCTTGCTGCTGATTTGGCTGGAGTTCCAAAGTCAACGATTGTACGTATTGAAAACGCACAGGTCAATACCTCCGTAGAAACGCTCAATCGTATTGCACAGGCAGTCAACAAAGAACTAAGATGAGTATCGTTTAATACGTAATGGATTCGAAGCTCTTATCAATGATAAACCCCAGACAAAAATCTTAATCAGATTAAGCGGAGAAAAATACGATACAAAAAGAACGAATGGGTGCCGGAACTTGTCTCGGCACCCATTCTATTCTCACTAAATATATTTCTCCGGTCTTTTCTTATAAAAACTGCAATGACTTCCACCTTGCTCATGACCCCTCGCAGAATTAATCCTTTCATACCTAGTACCGTCTCATCTGGACGGTAGATCTTTCATATATTATTTAGGTCTTTTCCTACAGGAATACCTGTCTTTCATTTTTGCGCTTTGATCACTATAAAAGGCGGGTAATGATTCACTTTTTTAATCTGAGCATCATCCCACTTGGCAAGCGAATATTCATTGTTTCCAGTCTCTTCAACACGTTCAATAGTAAAACCTTCCTCAATCAATGTATTAATGAGTGTCGAAACTGTACGATGGTATCTTTCCACCCCTTTATTTATCCATTGGGTTGTTCTCAGACTTTCTTCAAAATAATGATCCATCTTGTAGTGATTATATTCTTCAGGCTCATGACTCCAGTATTCGGTTTGCTTTGTAGCTGTTTGTATTGGATGCTCGGATGAAAATATGAACGTGCCTGAAGGATTCAGCAGTCCATATATCTTTTCGACTGCACTCCTGTAGTTTTCAATATAATGTAATGCCAGGCTTGATACTATGACATCATACTTTTCATTCGTTTCAAAATTCATCAGGTCGCTGACAATCAATTTAACCTCTTCATTTGTCACTTCATTCCGCGCATAATCAATCATATTGGCTGATATATCCATACCTGTGATGGAGTTTGGGTTAAAAGTAAGTATATAATTAATGAATTTACCCATACCACAGCCGATATCAAGAACATCCATGTTATTTACAGAGGGTAATAGCTGTTTCATTACCGGCATTTCAAGAATTTCATTGTAGCTTAACGGATTATTTCTAAGTTGAATATACTTGTCAAAGAACTCTTTATCATCATAAATATTTTGTACCATACCATTGACTCCTTTAAATTATTAAGGATCCTCACCTAACATTTTATAGATTAATGAGATAAAATATAGACTTATATTTTATAAATATGTATGATGTATTATAGTAGTGTCTAAAATAAGTGCTCGTTTCAAACTGGGTAAAGATGGCTTAACTTTTCTTATATGTGTTTCAAGGAATTATCCATCTTCATAAAACCCTAAATGTTCCCCGACGGAAAAATTGCTGGCTAAGTTGAGTAATTGTGAACTCTCTTCATACCCGTTCACTTCCATAACAGTTATCGTCCCAGTATAAAGGCCTTCTTCATCCTCATGCTTTGAAAAATCATCAAAGCTCATATTGAGCAGTGTCTCCTCATCTTCAATATTAACGACCAGTCCTTCATCAAAAGAATATTCTCCTGAGTATGTATTTCCGCTATAATTTAATTCGACTTCATCTGAAGAAACAAATTCAAATTGTAAACTGGTTGAAGGACTGATATTATCTGTTTCCACTGTCGGATCCCATGTGAATACACCAAGATTTTTCCCCTCAAGTGCGTTTACATTACTGCACGCACCGACAATTAAAAATAAAGAACTCAAAAGTAAGATTATATATTTCCTCATATACGATCACCTCATTCCTTTATCAATTGATAGAATATTATGAATTGATTATAACAAGGAAATACTACTCTGAGATTTTATTTTCAAAATATGAAAAATTAAAGTGACTTTAAAGAGGTTGATTCTTCCCTCTTCAAGCCACTTCAATTTCGTATTCTTCAAACTTCCTTAAAAATCCTCCTGCAGCTGTTTCATAATCATGAATTTGGCAACATC
>Ga0079226_10004473_pt1 | contig 10684 bp, 6 predicted proteins | sample Poulit2014_FD_76345 | JGI IMG/M metagenome (GOLD analysis project Ga0079226, IMG submission 76345) | Agricultural soil microbial communities from Georgia to study Nitrogen management - Poultry litter 2014 | ecosystem: Environmental > Terrestrial > Soil > Agricultural land | place: USA: Georgia...
CCCGCTCCACCCGGACCAGGACGGTCCCGGGGCCGACCTTCGGCATCGGGACGTCGCTGAGAGCGAGGGTGGAGGGGTCGCCGTACTGGGAATAGGTCATGGCACGCATGCGGGGGCAACGCGTGGTGGCGCCGTGCCATTCCCGCCGATGAGGCATCGGGAATCCTCGACCATCGGGAAGTGAACCCCATGACTCGCGATAAGGAGGCCTATCGGCACGGGGTTTCCACCCGGCCCGGCGTGCGCCGCATGCTCGAACCATCGCGCGCAACTCCCATCGGCGCGACCCACGATCATCGTTCTCACGACAGGCCGTGTCGGGCCTCGCCGCAGGACAGACGGTATCCCGAAGGAGCCTCATGTTTCTCACCCACGATATGGCCGCCGCCTTCGGCGACTGGCTCGAGTGCCGACGCATCCAGCGAGCCCTCGTCGCCGAGATCCCGTCTCTGGCCGGGGCCATCACTCCCGACGGCGAGCGGCCTCTCCTCCGGATCCGGCGGCCCGCCGGGGACGCGGTGATCGTTGCGAGAGCGTGCGACGACACCGCCGGGCGTTGGATCATCGGCATACCGATGCGCCCGGCCCCGATCCTGCACGACACGGACACCTGGGACGAGGCCGTCCACATCGTGCTGGATGTCCTCGGCCAGCCTGGTGCCGGCACTGCGGCGGACGGTTTCGGCAAGGACGGCGAGTGACAGGGCGACGTACGACTCTTCCGGGGTAATCACGGCGGGCCGCGTGGCTCGGGTGGTAAACTAGAGGCGCCAGCGATAAGAGGGTCAGGGATCCTCTTCCGGACTCCGGATAGCTGGCACTAACTTTGCCCCGCGCCCTCGGATTCGCCCCACGGGAAGAACGTGCTCTTCACGAGTGGTGCCACATGACTGTCGTACACCGCCATCTGGCGCCCGGACAGCACGCGTTGCCGTGCCCACAACAAGTAATCGGCGACCTGGAGCCCCCAGGTCGACGACGCATCCCAGAAACACGCGACAACGTGCTGCGGCATCTGTGCCGCTACGTCCTCGACCGCTGCAGCAGCCGCCGACTTCATGGCCTTGGTCCCGATTGTGGCGACGACGACGTAAAGGTCATCCTCGGGAGTGAACACACGCTGGCACAGGAACTTCAGGTGCAGGTACAGCGCCAGCTTGTACAGACGTGGCTTCCCTGCCGCTACGACGCTCGCGTATGCGCGCTGCTTCAAGAGCAAGGTCGTGTCGAATCGAGGAGCCTGCCCTGCGATCAGCGAGAAGACGTCGCCGCGGGTGTCCCACGAGTCGTCCTTCGCGTGGAACTGCGACGGAATCCGTACGCCTCGAGACTCGAGCGCGGCACGTAGTACGTGCCCGTCCCAGATGGCGTCACCGTGCTCCCCGGGATAGATCACTGATCCGAAACCGAAGTACGGGGACTCCGTACTGGATTTCGGTGGACCGAAGTCCAGCGTCCCCGTCTCATCCAGGTAGACGAAGTATTCCGCCATCAGCTCACCGCTCCCTCATTTCCTCCGCGTACCGCGGCGCCAGCGATTCCATCTGGTGCATGACGCTGACGATCGCCTCGGGCTGCTGATCCGGCGGGTACTTGTACTTGCGCAGCAGGCGCTTGATGGAGGAGCGGAGTTTGGCCTTGACGTCGTCGCGCACGGTCCAGTCGGTGCGGATGTCGCGCTGCATGGTGGCCACCAGCTCGCGGGCGATCTGGGCGAGGGTGTCATCGCCCATCACGTCCACGGCCGACGGGTTCTGGGAGACCACGTCGTAGAACGCGAGCTCGTCGGTGCCCAGCGGCGGGCTGAACCGCTCCCCACGGTCCGATTCGGCGCTGACCTCGTCGGCCATCTCGATGAGCCGGGCGATGACCTCGGCGGCGGTGAGCTGCTTGTTGGTGTACTTCAGCATCAGCTCGTTGATCCGCTGGGAGAACAGCTGCGAGCGCACCTCGTTGCCCCGGGTGACGCGCGCGGCCTCCTCGAGGATCGCGGCCTTCAGCGCCTCGATCGCGAGTTGCGACTTCGAAGGCTTCTTCGCTTCCTCGGTCCAGGCGGGTGTGATCGCATCCAGACGCTGAAGCGACAGGCCCGCCTCCTGGTAGATGTCGACCACGCCGGTGCTCTCGGCGGAGTCGACCAGCAGTTCGCCGAGCAGGCGCCGTACTTCGTCGGTGACGGGTTCTCCGCGGGAGATTCGGTCCTGGGCGTCGTACTTGGCCATCCATACCCGCACCTCCTTGTAGAACTGCACCTCGGGCAGAAGCACCTGGATGTCCTGGTGCCCGGCGGCGAGCGCCCAGGCCCGATCGAGCTTGCTCGAGAGGCTGCGGAAGGAGTCGCCGAGCGGCCGGGCCTCCGGATCCTCGGGGTCGGTGTTGCCCTCGGTCAGCGGGGAGCGCAGGAAGTTCGTCGTAGCGATCACGGCATCGATGTGGCCGCGGCGCACATCGGCGTTCTGGATCCGCTTCCAGTCCAGGGTGACGATCTCCCGCAGGGATCCCACGAGGGTGTGGACCAGCTGAGCGGCCTCGTCCACGTCGCGCCGCCCGGCCGACGGGTCGGTGGGGTCGACGTCGTGCGTGAACTCCCGCAGCGCGGCGTTGAGGTTCTCCAGCAGCGGTGCGTAGGCGACGAGCAGGCCGTCCTTCTTGCCGCGGAAGGTGCGGTTGACGCGGGCGAGGGTCTGCATCAGCAGAGCGCCCTTGATGCTGCGATCGAGGTACAGGGTGTGCAGGGCCGGGGCGTCGAAGCCGGTGAGCATCATGTCCTTGACGATCACGATCTCGAGCTCGTCGGCGGGGTCCTTGACCCGCTGCTTGATCGCCGCGATCGCCCCTGGGCGGCGCATGTGGGCCTTGAGCGGCTCCGGGTCCGACGGGTTCGCGGTGTAGACCACCTTGATCTTCCCCTTGGCGTCGGAGCCGTCGTGCCAGTCGGGGCGCAGGGCGATGATCTCCTCGTACAGCCGGGCCGCGATCGAGCGGGTGGCGGTGACGATCATGGCCTTGCCGGGCCCGGAGATCATGGGGCGCATGTTCTCGCGGCGTTGCTCCCAGTGGGCGACGAAGTCCTCGGCGAGGGTCTTGAGCCGGTCGGGGGCGCCGTAGAGGGCCTCGAGCACGGCGACGGACTGCTGGAGGCGCTGCTTGTCGACCTCGTCGAGGCCGGCGGTGGCTTCTTCGGCGGCGTCGTCGATGGTGTCGTCGTCGAGCTGGTCGAGGCGGGCGAGCTGGATCAACCGCGGTTCGAAGTAGACGGGGACGGTGGCGTTGTCCTCCACGGCCCGGCGCAGGTCGTACACGTCGATGTCCGCACCGAACACCTGCCGGGTGTCGCGGTCCGCCTCCCTGATGGGGGTGCCGGTGAAGGCGATCAGGGCGGCGTTCGGCAGGGCGCTGCGCAGGTGGCGGGCGTAGCCGTCGAGGTCGCCGTAGTGGCTGCGATGGGCCTCGTCCGCGATGACGATGATGTTGCGACGGTCCGAGAGCAGCGGATGCGCGGTGCCGGCGTCCTTCTCCGCCTTGGACAGGCCGAACTTCTGCAGCGTGGTGAAGTAGATCCCGCCGGTGCGGCGCTCGCTGAGCTGGCTGCGCAGCTCCTCGCGGGAGCCGACCTGGCGGGGCTGCTCGGGCAGCAGCGTGGAGCGCTGGAAGCTGTCGAACAGCTGGGTGTCCAGCTCGGTGCGGTCGGTGAGCACCACGATGGTGGGATTCGCGAGCTGCGGATGGCCCATCACCTTCGCGGTGTACAGCTCCATCTCCATGGACTTGCCGGAGCCCTGGGTGTGCCAGACCACGCCGATCCGCCCGTCGGAGCGCACGGCGTCGATGGTGCTTCCGACGGCCTTGGTGACGGCGAAGTACTGGTGCGGCTTGGCGATCCGCTTGGAGAGCCCGGCGGCGTCCTCGTCGAAGGCGATGAAGTCGTGCAGCAGCTGCCCGAAGCGGTCGAGGTTGAACAGGCCGTTGAGGGTCCAGTCGAGTTCGGTCTGCTGTTCACCATCGGGTCCGAGCTGGTCCATGGCGACGGGCCGGCCGTCATCGTCGACGTTCCAGGAGGCGAAGTGGTTCCAGGGCGTGAACGCGGTGCCGTAGCGGGCGCTGATCCCGTCGCTGGCGACCACGAACGCGGCAAAGCGGAACGCCATCGGCAGCTCGGTGACGTACGTCTGCAGCTGGTTGAACGCGGCCTCCGCGGTCGCGGCCCTGCTGCCTGCCTGTTTGAGCTCCATGATCGCCATGGGCAAGCCGTTGACGTACGCGATCACGTCGAAGCGGCGCTCCACCTGCCCGCGCCGCATCGTCACCTGGTTCACCACGCGGTAGCTGTTCGCCGCGGGGTCACCGGAGAGAAAACGGATCACCGGGGTGCGTTCGCGGCCGTCATGATCCACGTAGGTGATGCCGCGGTAGCCGTCGCGCAGGATCTGGTGGAGGCGGAAGTTCTCGGTGATCGCGTCCTGCGACTGCGGGGCGAGCACCTCGGCCGCGGCCTGCTGCAGGTACTCCCCCGGCACGTCGGGGTTGAGGTTCTTCAGCGCCCTGTCGAGGGTGCCGCGCAGCACGATGTCCTGCCACGACTCCCGCTCCCCCGAGCCCGGCGCAACCTCCGCGCCGGGCGTGTACTGCCAATCGAGCTCGCCCATCCGATCGATGACTAGCTGCTCCCACGCATCCTCGCCGGTGTGGAACTGCATGTCAGACAACCTCCTCGACGGTCTTCTCGGCATCCTTGATCGTGATCCTGCCCGACATCAGCAGCGGGAGGAGCTCATCGCGGGTGGAAGCGAGGAGCTGCTTTTCATCAGCGACGGCGTTAACCTTCCGGCACAGCGATTCAACGAGTTCTCGCTGCTCGACCGCCAGCTCACGCACATCGCGCACCTCGATATCGAGCATCTGCTCGGGCTTCACGCGTTGGTGACTTCCGGTTGTCCCCGCCGTCCGTTCGAGCACCGACTGGGTGAACCGAGGATCAAGCAACGACGCCCACACTGCTCCAATCCCGATGCCTATCGGCGCCAGCGCGATAAATTCTGTCGACGCGAGTACCAGCTCGGCCGGGAGTCGGTCCACTGCCCAGATGCGCGGGATGCGCGGATTGAGCTTCGACACAAGGACTACTGGTTCTTGAAGCAGGTTCTTCGTGCTCTTAATGCTCGAGGGAGAGTCGATGGTCGCGGCGCCAGCATCGAAGGCAGGTAGGCTGAAATGCTTCACCACTTCTAGATCGAGAGCGGACGGATTCATCGACTTGCGGACAATCCTCACCACATCGCCAAGCTTCACCAAGTTGGAGGAAGTCGAAACCACCGCTACAGCCAAGTCCCGGGCAGCATGGGCTGCCGCGCGGTTCGCAGCGATCTTGTCGTCAAGGGCACCCAACACCTCACCAATTGCACGCTGCGCATCGAGATCGCGAACGGGGACTTGGACCTTGCGAAGCGCGCTCTGCCGAATCCCGGAGACCGTCGATCCAGTCGCATGCGCTCCCAGCGAAGCCTGACCCTCCGCAGAGGACAGCCAATAACCGAGATATCGACTATCGGTGACGTTTTTTGCAGCCCGAAGCGCAAACAGACGCTGGCCGAGTACGAGCGGAGCGCCGTCTTTAACCCACGCGACTCGCCCCAATGGTGCCTCGCTGGTCAGCAGAACATCACCCTCCTCAAGGGGAACCGGCATCCACCGTCGCCACGTCCCCTCGTCGACACAGCGTGCGTCTGTGAGGTCTAGGACCCCTCCAGTTACAAGCTGCGCCGAGGCGACAGGCACGCCCGACAGAGTGAAGTCAGTGCCCAACTTCTTCGGTGTTTTGCCACGATGGTCGATGATCTGTTCGAGCAGCTCCTCGAGCGGCACTCTCTTCACGCCAACCTCCCCAGCTGCTCCCGCACCACGGCATCGAGCCGTGCGGACTCGTCCAGTGCCGCCGTGAGCTCCTTCGTGAGCCGCTCGATCTTCTCGTCGATCGGCTCGTCGTCCTCCTCCGCCTCCGGCGCGCCGACGAACCGGCCGGGCGTGACAGCCCAGCCGGCCTGCTCGATCTCGTCGATCGTCGCGGACTTGCAGAAGCCGGGAACGTCCTCGTACTCGCCCTCGGCCGAAGCACGGCCGCGCCAGGTGCGGAAGGTGTTGGCGATGGTGTGGATGTCCTGGTCGGAGAAGGTGCGCTCCACGCGGTCCACCATGTACCCCATCTCGCGGGCGTCGATGAACAGCACCTCGCGGCTGCGGTCGATCGACCCCTTCGATCCGGCGGTCTTGTCGTTCGCGAAGAACCACACGCACACCGGGATCGCCACCGAGCGGAACAGGTTCGGCGGCATCGCCACCACGGCGGAGACCACCCCGGCCTTCAGCATGTTCTTGCGGATCTCGCCCTCTCCCCCGGTGTTCGAGGCCATGGTGCCGTTGGCCATCACCACCGCGGCCTCACCCTGGGCGGAGAGCTTGGAGAGGATGTGCTGCATCCAGGCGTAGTTCGCATTGCGCACCGGCGGGACGCCGTAGGTCCAGCGGGAGTCGTCCTCGTTGCGGGCCCAGTCCTTGATGTTGAACGGCGGGTTGGCCAGCACGTAGTCCGCCACCAGGTTGGGGTGGATGTCCCGGGCGAAGGTGTCCCCCCAGCGGGCACCCAGACCCTTGGAGTCCATGCCGTGGATGGCGAGGTTCATCTTCGCCATCCGCCAGGTGCGCTCGTTGAGCTCCTGCCCGTACACGGCGATGTTCGTCGGATCCTCGTCGTGCGCGGCGAGGAACTTCTCCGCCTGCACGAACATGCCGCCGGACCCGCAGCACGGGTCGTAGACGCGGCCCTGATGCGGTTCGAGGATCTCCACCAGGGTGCGCACCAGCACCGGCGGGGTGTAGAACTCGCCGCCGCGTTTGCCCTCGGCCTTGGCGAACTTGTCCAGGAAGTACTCGTAGACCTCACCGAGCAGGTCGCGGGCCTTCGAGACGCCCTGGCCGGTGAAGCGGGCCGAGTTCAGCAGGTCGACGAGCTCGCCCAGGCGGCGCTGGTCCACGTTGTCGCGCCCGTAGATGCGTGGCAGCGTGCCCTCGAGCGAGGCGTTGTCCTCGCCGAGCCTGCCCATCGCGGTGTCGATCAGGTCGCCGACGGTCTGGCGGTCCGCTCCCGCGCCGGCCTGGGTGCCCTTGGCGTGGGCGGCGATGTACTCCCAGCGGGCGGCGGGCGCCACCCAGAAGACGCCGGAGCCGGTGTACTCGTCGACCTCCTCGAGGGTCTCCTCGATGAAGTCCGCATCCTCGCCGGCGAGCTCCGCGCGGATCGCCTCTCGACGCTCCTCGAAGGCGTCGGAGACGTACTTCAGGAACACGAGTCCGAGGACCACGTCTTTGTACTGGCTGGCGTCCATGGAGCCGCGGAGCTTGTCCGCCGCCTTCCACAGGGTGCCCTTGAGTTCCTTGGGGGTCGAGGGCGCCGCAGTGGCCGTCGTCGTGGCCATCAGTTCTCCTTCGTGGGGGGTGGTGACGGTGGCGGCGAGGGTCCCCGTCGCCACGGCTTGGGTGAGTTCGTCCTCGAGCTGGTCGAGGGTCGAGAGTTGTCGGTGGAGGTCGGCGCGTCGCTCCTGCACCCGCTGCGCGGCGGCTTCGAGAGCGGGAACTGCCTCGTCAGGAACGGTGCGCAGGCGCCAGGTGCGCCGGTCGCGGCCGTCCTGGCGGGCAATGTCCGCGGCGACGGCCGGCGGGTGGAGGATCCGGTCCCGGCGCACAGCGGGGAGACAGCGCAGGACGCGCGCCGGTGCCTGGAGCACGTGCCCGCCCTCGGTATCGACGATGGCGGCGGCTCCTCCCTCGGCGGTGAACACTACGTCCCCGGGGGCGGTGAGCGTGCTGCGGGAGGCGACCGTCTCCAGCAGCAGGCGGTCGATGGCCCGCTGCCCGAGGCGTTCCGGGGCGCGGACCTCGTCCGGTCCGATCACGCCCACGCTGCCCGGGGCCGGGGCACCGATCGCCTCTGCCGGGAGACGTGCGCCGCGGATCTCCCGGGCGAGCCCGGCCAGGGCATCGGACCAGGAGACGGTGGGGTCGGCGCCCTCCTTGCCGGTGGCCTGGACGGTGAGGACCTCTCCGACGAGCCCGTCGTCCAGCTCCCAGAGCCGGGCCAGGCTCTCGCCGCCGCTGCGCGAGGTGCGGGAGAAGGGCGTGAGCACGAAACCCGGTCGGCGCAGCAGCGCGCTGGTGGCGAGACGGGTGCTGCGCAGGAAGGCGTGGGCGGTCAGCGCGGTGCCGCCGACGAGAGCGGCCGAGATGTCGGCCGTGATCGCGGCGCGCGCGGACGAGTCCAGCGGGGTGTCCGCGTGCTCTCCGTAGACGGTCCAGTCCGTTCCCGCGTGCGGGAGCGCCGTGCCGAACACCCACATCGCGAGCCGGCGACGGCCCCCGAAACGGCTCAGCCCCTTCGGGAGCCGGGCCGCGTAGCGCAGCGGGGCGGGGTCCTCCGGGGTGGGCAGCAGCAGGCTCTGGCGGGCCGCTCGCACGTGCTCGTCGGCGATCGCCTCGACCAGCAGCTCGCTGGGCCCGACGACCACGGCGGCGTCGGCCGGTCCCAGATCGAGCAGCACCGATTCGATCTGCTCGAAGAAGGCGCGGGGCTCCTCGACGCGCTGACGCAGCACGAGGGCGAGGTGCGGTGTTCCGGGGTCGGGTGCTCCCACGGCTTCCGGTCCGGCATGCGCGGCGAGCATGCGCATCGCCGCCCGGGCCACGGGATCCTCCTCGTCGGCCCCGACGATGCCGAGGCTCGGCTGGGCGTGATCGTCGAGCTCGGCGGCCAGCGCGGTCGCCAGCAGCAGCCCGCCGCTGCCCGACGGCTCGACCCGGAAGGGCGCGTGCTCCAGCAGCCCGCGCACGACCTCGACGAGCACTGCCGTGCCGGCCGGGGTGAGCGCGTCCGCCGCCCAGGGTCCGTGCGGGCGGGTGAAGGAGGAGACCAGACGGTCCAGCAGGCCGCGCCCGGAGAAGGCCGCCTCGGCGAGCTCGTCGATGGTGCGCACCAGCTCGGAGCGCTGGAGCAGAGCCGCGATACTCCCGGGCGGGACCAGGACGCCGAGGTCGAGGGCCGCCGTCGCCGCGAGCACCTCGTCGACGGAGAACGCGGACAGCGGGCCGCCCACCAGGTCGTGGACCAGGAGCAGTGTCGAGGACGCCTCGAGATCCTCGAGCAGCTCGTCGAACTGCGAGGAGTGCAGGAGCACCTCGAGCGGGGCGTCGGGGTTGTTGCCCCGGCCGGTCGCCTCCAGCCAGGCCGCGACCTGGCCCGCCTCGAAGACGAGCTCCTGCGAGGAGAGGGGTGACGGGAACGGGTGCTCGGTGCCGGCGGAGCGGGTGCGCCACATGCTGACCACCTCGCGCCGCACCTGGGTGAGGTCCGCGACGGACTGCATCGTCAACGTCTTCACGGCTCACCTCCTCCTCGGCATCGCGCTCCACCATAAGGGACGGGATCGACAACCCTGCCCGATGTTCCGATAAGCATCCTTATCGCCGATCTCGGTGCGCTAGAACTTCAGCCACCGCACGCTGGGATCGTGACCGACCGCCCCACCCGATCAGGAGATGACATGTTCCGTTCACCCTTCGTCCCGCCTGCCGCGCAGCGGCGCCGTCCCACCCGGCTGCTGGGCAGCAGCACCGCCGGTGCGCTCGCGGCACTCGTGCTGCTCAGCGGCTGCGGTTCCGCGTCGGCCCCCACTTCCGACGGCCCGGAACCGGACCCGGCCCCGACGGTCGCAGCTGCCGAGGCGGAGACCGCCGACGAGACCAGCCCGCAGGACGAGACAATCGAGAGCGGCTCCTCCCCCGCCACGGCGGACGCGGAGGAGACCGAGGCGACCGGCGAGACGGAGGCCGAGCCGGCTCCGGAGCCTGACCCCGAGCCCGTCCAGCCGCAGTCCTTCTCCGGTACCGGCGCGGAAGTCGTGATGCTCGAATCGCTCGGGGACGACGTCTTCTTCGCGGCCGTGACGCACCAGGGATCGAGCAACATCGCCCTCTGGTCCGTCGACGAGAACGGCCAGGACCTCGACCTCCTGGTCAATGACATCGGGAACTACGAGGGGCAGGTGGCGTTGAACTTCAGCGAGGACCCGGCCGCGATCCGCGTGGAGGCCGACGGGGACTGGACCATCGATCTCGTCCCCCTCAGCGAGGCGCCGCGCTGGGACGGTGAGACGACCTACGAGGCCACCGGCGACTCCATCGTCATCGTCGATGGGGTGGCCGACGGCCTCACCCCCGTCACCCTCACGCACCAGGGCGAGAGCAACTTCGCGATCTGGGCCTGGGGCGAGAGCTACCCGGACCTGATCGTGAACGACATCGGCACTTACGACGGCACCACGCTGTTGCCTGACGGGTCCCTGGTCCTCCAGGTCGACGCCGACGGCGCCTGGACCATCGCCGTGCAGTGACGGACCACGACCCGACGAGCAACGGTCCGTCGGCGCATGTGCCGACCGACCGCTGCAACGGGTCTCGACGAGCCGATCCGCCGACTGCGCGAGCCGGGTCAGTCCGCTCCGTCGACCTCGGGCAGGCGGATCTGGCCGTGCCGCAGGGCGCTCCAGAAGTCGCCGCGCACGTAGCGCTGCTCCGGATCGGGCTCGAAGTCCCAGTGCCGCACGGTGCCGTGCTGGAGCGCCGCGGCGACCAGACGGCG
>Ga0079226_10004474_pt1 | contig 10684 bp, 4 predicted proteins | sample Poulit2014_FD_76345 | JGI IMG/M metagenome (GOLD analysis project Ga0079226, IMG submission 76345) | Agricultural soil microbial communities from Georgia to study Nitrogen management - Poultry litter 2014 | ecosystem: Environmental > Terrestrial > Soil > Agricultural land | place: USA: Georgia...
GGGGTCTGTTTCCCGCTACGACAATTTCAATAAAGTATTAGAAATTATTAAAATGACTGACGAAACCATTCGGTATGAAATTGAGGGAAGGAGGGTAGAGTTTATGAAGTAGAGGGTACAAAACAAAAACTGAGGAAGGGATCAGCTTCCTCAGCAAAAAGTCTAATAATCGCTAAATCAAATTAATAAGATAAACAATCATCAAACCGCACAAATGTAATGAAAAAAATAGTTTTACCTAGGGGTTGCTTGTGTCAGCTTCCTCATTTTAAATTCCTGATTATGATGAAAATATTCATAATTTTTTTATTGGGAGGTGCTTTACAGTTGCATGCGGGTACATTTGCACAAACTATTACCCTTTCGAAAAAGAGTATCGCCCTTGAAGATGTTTTCAAAGAGATTAAAAAGCAAACAGGATATAATGTTATCAGTAGCTCAGATGCATTAAAAGGAGTGCCAAAATTAGATGTCAGTGAGAGGGGCACTCAACTGACCGAGATGCTTGATGGCCTGTTGCTTTCTCAAGGGTTGATCTATAAGATACAAGATGAAAATATTATTGTCACGCGGAGTGATAAAGTTCATTCCGCAAATAAGTTACATGGATTGTCTGAAGAGGAGCAACAGGAAATATCTGGCACAGTTAGGGATGAAGAAGGGAATCCTCTAACGGGCGTAAGTGTATCTGTGAAAGGAACCACGGCTGCTACTGCAACATCTGATGATGGCACATTCAGTATTTCTGCTGAGAAGGGAGAGATGTTGACTTTCAGTTCGATAGGTTTTCTGTCGCAGGAGGTCGAAGTAGGGGAGGCTAGTTCAATAGAGGTATTACTTGAAATAGATGAGGCGGGCTTAGAAGAAGTTGTGGTCGTAGGATATGGTACACAGAAGAAAGAAAGTCTAACGGGTGCTGTCACAACTGTTAATATGCAAGACAAAGAAGGATCACCGATTACGAACGCCAGTAATGCTCTATCAGGTACGCCCGGCCTATTCGTTAAGTTAGGAAACAGTCAGCCTGGCGTCGATCGATCGGAAATAAAAATCCGGGGAATGGGCACGCTTAACAATAGTAATCCGTTAGTTTTAGTCAATGGCATTGAATATCCTATGGACGAGATTAATCCGGATGATATTGAATCGGTAAGTGTCCTGAAAGATGCGGCCGCTGCCATATATGGTTCAAGAGGAGCAAATGGGGTTATTTTGGTGACGACAAAGAAAGGGCAAGGTGTATCGCAGGTCAACTATAACTATTATAATGGTGCGCAAAATCCGACACGTATGCCTGATGTGGTATGGGATCCAATACTCTATATGAATCTGAAAAATCAAGCTGTCGCAAACCAGGGGCAGGCACCAATTTATGAAGAGGAAGATATTGCCGAATACCAAGCTGGAATGGGAACAGATCCATATACTTATCCCGCTAATGACTGGTATGACATCGCTTTGAAAACTGGCCATATTCAAAAACATAATTTAAGTTTTGGAGGAAGCGCCGATACGTATCAGTACCGCTTGTCTTTAGGATATTTGGATCGGGACGGGATTATGGTTGGACCAAGGGATAAAGAGAAAAAGTATTCCTTAGCATTAAACTCCACTGTAAATATAGGTGAACGTCTAAAAGTTGGTGCTTCTGTTGATGGCTATTATCGTCATTATGATCAACCTTTTTATGGAGGCGATTTCTTTAAACATTTGAGTAGAACGCTTCCAATATTAAGTGATCGGTTGGCTGATGGCAGTTACGGAAACTCTTGGTTGTCTACGCCGGGGCGCAACAATTGGGAAAACCCTAGATTGCTCTCCGAAACGGGTTATTCGAAAAAGATTGTGCAGCGTTTCTTAGCATCGGTTTTTGGTGAATATAAATTACCGTGGGGAATCACCTATAACGTTCGTTTTGGTGTCGATAAATACGATGGGCTTTTATCAAAATTCACTCCACAAGTTAAAACGTACAATCCCAAGACAGGAGATCCTACGAACTGGAACAGTCCTACTACTGCACCACGTTCTAGCAAAGAAGACGATAATGACATAAACCTGCACTTCTACAATACACTGGATTGGGAAAAACAGTTTGATGGTCAACACAACGTACAGTTCTTATTGGGTTCTGCGTACGATTACTATGAAAACGGAAGATTCAATGCCGAAATGACGGGTTATATGGACGGTATTTTAGACGCATTGGATGCCGGAAGTATTCGTAATGCTATAGGTGGAAAAACGTCTGAAGATGTGCTCATCTCTTATTTCGGCAGGGCCAATTATGATTTCGAGGGTAAATATTTGTTCGAAGCGACTTTCCGATATGATGGCTCTTCGCGCTTCGCACGGGATAACCGGTGGAGTTTCTTCCCTGCCGTTTCGGCCGGGTGGCGTATTGACCGGGAAGACTTTTTCCAATCGACTGTCTTAGATATGCTAAAGCTAAGGGGATCTGTAGCCAAGCTGGGAAATCAGGCGGTAGATTTATACTCGTATAATATGAGTGTGGATTTGGGACAAGATTATTCTTTTGGAGGCGTGAACGGCGTCTTAGCTCCGGGGGCAGCTATGTTAGCCTATGCAGATCCGAGAACGACATGGGAAAAAACAACGACTTATAATGGTGGGTTGGACATGGCGTTGTTGGCAAACAGATTGAATATGACTGTTGATGTTTATAAAAAACGGACGACAGATATTTTACGAACCGTTAACTTCCCATCGCAGGTAGGTCTTAGCGGACCGAAACGAAATGTAGGTACTGTAGATAATACCGGGCTAGAACTTACTGCACGATATCAGGATAAAATAGGCGAAGTAGAGTTTGGGGTGAACGGTAATATATCTTACAATAAAAATAAGGTCGTTGATTTAGATGGACAAATACTATATGACTTTGATACCAATTTGTCCACGATTACTATGGAAGGGCTTCCAATAAGTTCGCATTACTTGCTGCAGGCAGACGGATTTTTTCAAAATCAGGAAGAAATTGATAACTCTGCATTTCAAAGTAACTCCACAAAACCGGGATACATTAAATATAAGGATATTAACGATGACGGTATCATAAATGGAGATGACCGAGTGGCAATTGAGGAGTCTTCTGCAATTCCAAAATATACCTACGGATTCGGCTTTAATGTTGATTACAAAGGGTTTTCCTTCCGGACAGCTTTTCAGGGAATTGGTGGTATCCAACTTTATCCGACAGGAAATTTAGCGTTTCCATTGAATAATGGGGCGGGTATCACAGAAGAATGGGTGAATAATACATGGACACCTGAAAATCCGAACGCGAAATTGCCGATTCTTACCGAAAGTACGGGAGGGAATGATAATTTCCAGAAATCTGATTTCTGGCTGAAAAGCGGTTCTTATTTACGCTTGAAAAATATGCAGTTAGCGTATCTATTACCAGAATCATGGACAACAAAAGTCAAAGTATCCAAAGTAAGTGTTTTCGTTAATGCCGAAAATATCCTCACTTTTTCAAAATATAAAGACTTTGATCCCGAAACGATCAGTAATTATATCTCGTTGCATCATTATCCGATGCTCAAGACGGTTAGCGGAGGCGTAAATGTTACTTTTTAAAATTATTAATGGAGGAAATTGTCATGAACTATACTAAAAATATAGCTGCCGCATTGTTTGTTGCGATTGGTCTGGGGTCGTGTAATCCAGATTTGTTGGATCGTGATCCGGATTTCAAATATACGGAAGAAACTTTTTGGCAAACAGAAGAAACGGCTGATGCGGCATTAAATGGTATCTATGCAGTCCTTACATCTGGCGGATTATTTGGTGGAGATGCAACGCCTCTTTGGGAGGAAGGAGCTACACCGAATGCTTATTGCTACAGTGGCGGAACGCAAAGCTTTGATCTGATAGGCCGTAGCCAACAATCTGCTAGTACAGGAGGTGTGATTTCCAGCCGATGGAAAGAATGTTATAAGGGAATAGCACGGGCAAATACTTTTTTTGAGCGTGTCGGTGATGTTGGCATGGATGAGGAGAAACAAAGTCAAATGGAAGGCGAAGCTTACTTTCTAAGGGGGTTATTGTATTTTCAACTCGTGACTTATTATGGGGGTGTGCCTCTTATCCTGGAAGCTCCAGATCCAGATACTCAGATTGATCAACCTAGAAACGAACGGGAAGAAGTGATCCAACGAATATTAACAGATTTGGAAACAGCAGCAGAGCGTTTGCCGATAACACAGAGCGGAGCGAATGTCGGACGAGCCACAAAAGGTGCTGCACTGTCTTTAAAAGCACGGGTGTTGCTCTATGAAGCTAGTCCATTGCTTAATGAATCCAATAACCGTGATAAATGGCAAGCTGCTGCAGATGCAGCAAAAGAAGTGATGGATTTGGCTAACGAAGCGGAATACGATTTGTACGCCGATTATCGGGGACTATTTTTACCGGAAAACGAAAATAATCAAGAGGTAATTTTCGATGTACAGTACCTATTTCCAGATGTTACCCATTCTTTCGATTTGATCAATGCACAGTATAATACCAATGCACCGTTGCAAGATTTAATAGATGCCTACGAGATGATAAATGGTTTGTCTATCACGGATCCAGCCTCAGGGTATAACCCGGATGAGCCTTATGAAGACAGAGATCCGCGAATGGAAGCAACCATAGTTTATCCCGGTGCTCTTTTCAAAGGTAAACCCGCGGATGCTGGCTTTTTTAAACAAACAGGATATGCCATGAAAAAATACTCCATTTATGATAAAGAAAACCCTCCGGCTGATAAAACGGACTTAAAAGCTGGACAGTCAGAAACGAATTTTATCGTTATGCGGTATGCGGATATCTTAATGATGTATGCTGAAGCGTTGAATGAAGTTGATCCGGATAATCCATCCATCTTAGAAAGTATCAATAAAGTCCGCCAACGGGTAGATATGCCTGCCATCCCTTCGGGTAAAAGTCAAGAAGAGATGCGTGATATTATTCGGCATGAACGTCGGATAGAGTTTGTTGGTGAAGCACTCTATTACAACGATATCAGACGTTGGAAAATCGCGGAAACTGTGATGAATGCGCCGATCAAAACCTGGCAAAATAATGTTATTGAAACTCGGAAGTTTAATGAAGCTAGGGATTATTGGTGGCCTATACCTCAGGCTGAATTGGACTTAAATCCAAGCTTGGAACAAAACCCTAATTATTAAGTATTGTTGATCAGGGAAATTGTATATGAAAGAACGGCTATTAGTACAAAGAGAATCTTACTTACCTCACAGGGAACGGTTCGAAAAAATCAGTTCATTCTATTTAAAAATACTTGCTCTTGCTTTCAACGGCTTTTTCTTTATAGGTTTTGTTAGAACGTTATCGAAAACTCTAAATATGATATATGGACATTATCGACGGCTTTTGATTTCTTATAAGAATAAGCTTATAAGTAACAATAAAAATATTTTATTTATATCCGCGGAAGAAATACACTATGCTTTAGATGCCGAAAGTCATAAGATGAGTTTAAAACTTTTAACACCGATGGCACAGGCGGTTTCAAATGGTTTTATTGCAAAATATTCAAATGGCAGAGAGGGTATCTGATATGAAATTAAAGAGAGGAGGGAGGAGTTTATGAAGTAGGGATACAAAATAAAAACTGGGAAGGGATCAGCTTCCTGGTTCAGGGTTCAATGACCATGTAAAGACTAAATTAATAAGATAAACAATCCTTAAACCAAACAAATGTAATGAAAAAAAAGATTTTACTTAGGGGCAGCATGTGTCAGCTTCCTCATTTTAAATTCCTGATTATGGTGAAGGTTTTCATAGCTTTTTTATTAGGCGGTGCATTCCAGTTACAGGCAGGCACATTTGCACAAACTGTTACTCTTTCTAAAAAGGACATTGCACTTGAAGAAATTTTTAAAGAGATTAAAAAACAGACAGGATATAATGTTATCAGTAGTTCTGATGCATTAAGAGGTGTGCCAAAATTAGACGTTAACGAGAAAGGCACTCAACTGACTAAGATGCTTGATGGCCTATTGTTTTCCCAAGGATTGACCTATAGAATACGGGAAGAAAATATTATTGTCACCCGTGAAAAGATCCAATCTACAAGTAGGCAACATGATTTGTCCGAAGAAGAACAGCAGGAAATATCCGGTACAGTCAGCGATGAAGAAGGAGACCCTCTAACAGGCGTCAGTGTATCTGTGAAAGGAACTACTGTAGCTACTGCTACAGACGAAGATGGTGTTTTTAGTATTCCTGCTGAAACGGGAGATATATTAACCTTTAGTTCCATAGGTTTTTTATCTCAAGATGTCGAAGTCGGAGCAGCTAATTCTGTAGAAGTAGTCCTTGAAACAGATGAAGCGGGGCTGGAAGAGGTAGTAGTCGTAGGGTACGGCACGCAGAAAAAAGTGAATGTTGTAGGTTCTGTTACTGCAATTGGCGGAGAAAAAATTGAAGCTATCCCGGCACCTAATTTGAGTAATGCAATTTCTGGAAAACTTTCAGGTGCAACTTTTATTCAGGATTCAGGCGAGCCAGGTCAAGATGGAGCGGATATAATGATACGGGGTAGGTCAACATTGGGAGATGCGACAGGCCCTTTAGTTGTTATTGACGGAGTACCAGGGAGATCTTTGGATGATGTAGATCCGGTAGATATAGAGAACATCTCTATACTCAAGGATGCTTCGGCAGCTATATATGGGGCTTCTGCGGCAAATGGTGTCATTCTTGTTACTACGAAGCAAGGGGATTCAGAATATCCAAGGTTGAGTTATCAAGCTTATCAAGGATTTATGACTCCAACTGTCTTACCTAAGACCACGAATGCAGGGGATTATGCCACAATGTTAAGTGAATACCAAGATTATGAGCAAAAAAACAGGACGTATTCAGATGAGGATATCCTGTTGTTTTATAATGGATTGGATCCTTGGGAACATCCAGATAGCGATTGGGTGAATGATTTAGTTAAAAAATGGAATACCAACAGCAAACATAATATTTCCTTTGACGGAGGTTATAAGGGAATGCAATATTATGTGTCTGCTGGATATAAAAATCAAGAAGCTATATACCGGCAAGAGTCAACTAATTATAAACAATACAATGTTCGGGCTAAACTAGATGTGCCCTTTACAGAATGGTTGAACGCATCTTTGGATTATGCCGGATTTTTAAATAAAAAATTATATCCGACCAAAAGTGCTGCAGATATTTTTGGACAAGCCACAAGGCTAGTTCCGACACAATGGTCATTTTGGCCCAACGGATTGCCGGGTCCGGATATTGAGTATGGGGATAACCCTGTAGTGACTTCAACATTAGAAACAGGGTACGATGATACGAAAGATTATAAAAATCAGTTTACATTTAAGGCTAATATAGAACCCGGTTTTATAGAAGGACTTCTTCTTAGCGGTTCTTTTACTTATGATGTAGATAACACTTACAGGAAAAGGTTTCAAAAACCATGGATTTTATATTTTCCAAATTGGTCGACAGCAGTTAGGAATTCAGATGGCTATATAACCGATATGGAATTAACCCCTACTCCTCGAGGGTTGTCTGATCCTGAGCTGAATGAATACTATGATCATTTTACTAGAAAGTTAGGTGTTTTCAGTGCCCAGTATGAGAAACGGTTCGGAGATCATGACTTTTCAGCCTTTGTTGCTTATGAACAGTTATCTCAAGATATAAATGATTTTAGCGCCTTTCGAAAGTATTATATATCAGATATTGTCCAAAGTATAGATGCAGGATCTGACACAGATAAAAGCAATTCCGGAAGTCTTGGTATTTATGCACGTAAATCGTGGATTGCCCGGGTAAACTATAATTATCAAGGAAAATATCTTGCGGAGTTTTTATTTCGTAGAGACGGCTCTTTAAAATTCCCTCCAAACAGTCGTTGGGGTAATTTCCCAGCTTTATTACTTGGATGGCGTATGTCTGAAGAACCTTTTTGGAGAGATAATCTATCCTTTATTAATGAATTTAAACTAAGGACGTCTTATGGAAAGATAGGTATGGATCCCGGAGATCCCTTTCAATACGTAAATAAATACGAACTTAATAAAGGGATGATTTTTTCAACCGACAAAGTCGTGGAAACGGTAGTTCAACAAAGTGGAGTTGCGAATCCTAATATAACTTGGGAAAAACAGACGACTATGAATATAGGTTTTGACGCTCAGCTTTGGAATAACCTTATACACATGTCGACAGAGTTTTTTTATAATAAACGTGAAGATATTCTGACTCCCCGTGACGCCTCAATACCTGGTTTTACAGGATTGCAACTTCCCGATGAAAATATTGCAAGAGTAGATAATAGAGGGTTTGAAGTGGAGTTAGGATATCATAAACAAATAAACAATGATTTGAGGGTGGATATCACAGGGAACTACAGCTTTAATAAAAATGAAGTAGTATTCATGGATGAGCCTGAACGAGCTGTACCTTGGCAGCAAAGAACAGGTCTCCCCTTTGGAGCAGAATTACTTTATAATGCTATTGGCGTTTTTAAAGACCAAGAACATGTTGATTCTTACCCACATTGGGAGGGGGCAAAACCCGGAGATGTTATATTCGAGGATGTGAATCAAGATGGACAGATTGATAGTGATGATCAGATTTTATTTCACAAAACTGATGCCCCTCAATCATTTTACGGTCTCACACTGGAAGGTTCATGGAAAAACTGGTCTCTTTCAGTTTTGGTGCAAGGACAGGGGGATTATTACCGGATGAATAATGAAGATGATAGAAGAGGGGAAGCGGGAAATTATTTTCAATGGCAATTTGACGGAAGATGGACGCCTGAAAACACAAACACTTCTATTGCAAGAGCGTACAGTAGAAATGATTTATATTGGGCATTTGAACGAAATAACAGTACATATTGGTGGAGCAATATGGCTTATGCCCGGTTAAAAAACCTTACAATAAACTATCGCGTCCCTAAAAGCGTTTTTGAGCGTATTGGTATTTCAAATGCAAATATATTTTTTTCAGGAAATAACTTGATGTTGCTTTATGCTGCTCAACGAAATTTTGACCCCGAAATCGGAGCGCCTATGGTATATCCGGCAGTTAAAACATTTGCATTAGGAGCTAAAGTGACATTTTAAATAAAAAAGATAACATGAAAACGAATATTTTAAAAATATTACTCTTTATACACTCTGTGGTTCTGGTTTCCTGTGAAGATATTTTAGAACAAGAGTCCGTAGATTCTTTTAGTGAGGAAACTATATTTGAAGATGTTAATTTAGTAAAAGCGTACCTAGGCCGCTGCTATAGTTATCTGGGAGGAGATGATGAAACGATGCTAGGGTTAAGGGAAGACTTATTGTCGTCGGCAACGGATGAAACATTATGTATTCATCGTCCGGGTGGATATACCTTTGTTCAGGGTAAAATGAGTGCTGATGAGCTTGGACATTTTGGCGATGAGAGGTTTTCTTTTTTACAGTGGGATCCGTTATATAAAAACATTAAAAATGTTAATGTTTTGTTGGCTAACATTGACGATGTTCCTATAGAAATAGAAAAGGATAAAGAATTATTGGAAGAAATGAAAGCTGAAGCATACTTTATCCGGGCTTTCACTTATACTAATTTGTTGCGATCTTATGGAGGTGTAATATTGATTGATGAGCCTTTTGAGTTAGGCGAAGATTTTTCAGAAATAAAACGCTCCAGTATCGATGAAACCCTTGATTTTATTTTATCGGACATTGAAAAAGCCATTACAGGCTTACCGGTGAAGAATGATATAGAACAAGGACGAGCGACAAAAGGAGCTGCCGGAGCGTTAAAATCCAGAGTTTTGAACTTTTGTACAGGAGAATTAATGCACGGAGGATATGAGTCGTCAAACCCATTGGTTTCATTCCAATTGAAGTCTAGGGAAGAAATATTAGAATTAACCAGAGAAGCTGCAAAAGACTTAATCGAAGGAAAATTCGGGGAATATTCGCTCACGGGAAATACTGATGATCCTCCCGCAAATATGACAGAAGAAGAGATGGAATCATACATAGAGAACTTTTATAGCATATTTGTACAGAAAGGAGAGTGGAACGATGAGATTATTTTTGGAGTGCAATATTTAAATGCACAAGGAAATGAAGCATTTCAAAATAGATGGAATGGACCAAATGGATATCATAACTGGGGGAATAACAACCCTTTAGAGCCGGTCATTCGAAAATTTGAAATGGCAAATGGCGAACCGTTTATTTGGGATAAATATGATAATGGAAATAATACCACTAGAGAATTTTCATTATCAGAATTACAAGATGATCCAGAAAAAAACCCTTATGCTGGGCGCGAACCGAGGTTTTATGCTACTGTTCTATTTGACGGTGCAAAATGGCAAGATAGGCCTGAAGATGCTGAAGGGAATGATCCGGAAGGGAAGATTCAAACAGGATATTATATATCCCCAAGTGGGAAAGAGACTGCAGGCTTGGATACTAGACAAAGTATTATAGAGTCATGGAACGGAACGAAAGTCGGTTATTACCTTAAAAAATACTTAGATGAAAAGGTGAATGGACAATATTATGCAAATGAAAACACTTGGGTTGAAATGCGCTACGCAGAAGTTTTATTAGATTTTGCAGAAGCAGCTATAGAATTAGGTGATATACAAGAGGGATTA
>Ga0079226_10004475_pt1 | contig 10680 bp, 10 predicted proteins | sample Poulit2014_FD_76345 | JGI IMG/M metagenome (GOLD analysis project Ga0079226, IMG submission 76345) | Agricultural soil microbial communities from Georgia to study Nitrogen management - Poultry litter 2014 | ecosystem: Environmental > Terrestrial > Soil > Agricultural land | place: USA: Georgia...
ATTGGGTAGTTTTTTTATATTTTTGGGAACAACTGATTTATGAATAATCCTCAAACTTTAAGTTTCAATATAATCTTTACTCCACTATCAACTTCCGGGAAATACAATTGGGCATTTATAGCATTTGCTCGCATTTGCATATTTCGCAATCCATGTCCCCCATTATTTCTATCTTTCATTCCTCTTCCATCATCGATGATAATAAGTTGCATTTTTTTTCCTGAAAAGGTAAAGAAAACATCTACCTTGGAAGCTTCTGCGTGCTTACAAATATTGGTAATAGCTTCTTTATATATCAACATTATATTTTGCCTTATTTTTTGAGAGATGGGCAACTGTCCCTGATGTTTTTGATGGAAATTAAAATCGATGACTGTAGGCTCCAGCAGTTCGCCGGCATATCGTTCCAGCCGATCCATCAAACTGATGCTATCGTCATTTCGGGGATCAATAGACCATACAATGTCTCTCATGGTATGCACTGCAGCGCGTCCGTTATGAGCTATATCTTTTAGATATGATTTCAAGTGCTCCTGATGCCCCCTCAGCAGCATATCTGCCTGCATGGACATGCCCGCCAGTGTACTGCCCACTTCATCATGTAAATCACCGGCAATTTTTATGCGTAACTGCCGCTCTTTTTCTCTCTCTTTTTCTCTAAATTTAAAAATAATCCAAAAAAGGCCAAGGATAACCAGCACAATCAAGATTTTGAACCAAGGACTTTGATAAAATGTCGGCTTCACAATGAGAGGGATATTCAACAAGATTTTAGACCAGTTTCCATCCGGCAGGCGTCCCTTACATTGCAATTGATATTGCCCCGGCGCCATCTTTACAAAATTTATTTTGCCTCTTTGCCCGATCTTATTCCATTTTTGGTCTTCCTCTAATCGATAATAATATTCCAGTGACCTAGCCTCATCATCAGTGCTCCCCAGCCCGATAGAAAAATAGCTGACATTGGATGGAATGGTTAGTCGGGGCGTTTCCTGATAGGGGATGGCATAGCTTTTCTGAATTTCTCCGTTTTTATATCCTACACTCAATTGCGTAATATGAAGCGGAAATTGGAGGGCAGCGCTCTTTTGAAGTGTTAATCTGTCCACATTAAAACGAAGGAGTCCATTGATTGTTCCTAAATAAATCATTTTTCCTGTGCGAAAGGCTGCCGCACTGTTAAATTCTTCTGCGGGCAGCTGATCTAGGTGGAAGTAATTTTTTATTCTTTTTGTATTCGCATCTATAATACTCAATCCGTTTTGGGTGCCTGCAATCACAAGTCCCTCAGTAGTAGTAAGGCTGAATACACTGTTTCCTGCCAGTCCATTTCTATTGTTTAACGTATCTGTGATTACTCCATTTTTATCCATGACAAGGATTCCTAAGGCACCTGTTCCTGCCCATATTTTTCCATTTACTTTCACCATGGAATAAACGGTATTTTTAATGCTTGAATCCGCAAAAAATGAAGTAATGGAATCCCGACTACTGTTTATTTTTTGAATACCATACTGGGTGGCTATCAGTTGATTATTTTCTAATTTTAAAACGTTATAAATCTTTAATCCGGATAATTGATCATCCTGCACCGTTTGTGAAGTGCCACTATTAGGACTTATACTGAAAAGTCCGGTGTAAGTACCGACCAGAATTCGATTCTGTTTTTCGCGGGTTAAAGTAGTTATGAAATGACCTATTTTTCTATCCTCTTTTTTCGAAGGAGCAAAAGTGGCTTTACTCAATCTATTCAATTGGGGTTCATACCATAACAAGCCATCGCCTTCGGTACCTAAAAGCAGGGAATCTTTATTCCACGGTAGCATACAATACACATACTTCCGTGCAATAACTCTCTTCTTTCCCGTTTTTTCATTTAGCTGCAAAAATCCATCTCTATAGGATCCCACATATAAAGCACCATCCGGCGATTTATAAATAGACCGAATACTACTAAGGGCTTTTTCATCTACCAGATAGGATTTAAATAGCTTTTTTCCGGGATTCAGCTCCATGATATGTCCATTGAGAGAAAGAAGGATGGTATGTCCAAGATTATAAAACCAAACAAAATGATTGTCTTTCAAAAAGGAAGGGAAGTTTAGATGCTGCTCGGTAAAGGACGCTTTTGCGAAGTTGTAAATAAACAATTTATTCTTTCCTACTTCCCTTGCATTGGTGAACATCATGACTTTATTGTTATTTAAAGAAGCCATGAAGACCTGTCCTGTTTTGCCAATAAGTCCATATTTCCCCGGGATTTTTTCTAATTTATTCTTTTGAATATCAAAAAGATAGGTTCCATGATGGGCTACGGATAAAAGGCATTTTTCATCGGAACCAAAGATCACCTTTGCTATTTGATCTCCTTGAAATTTATCGCGTAGAAAATATTCAGGAGAATGAAAATGATTGTTTTTTTCTTTTATTCTTATGAAAGCTCCTGTGGAAGACCCAATCCATAGTTGCCCGGGATAAGGCGTGGAGATAAGGGTAATGAAAGGACGCTTAAACCGCTCGGGAGTAGATTTTTTAACATCCAATATTGTCTTAACGCTATCTTCCTGTACGTGATATACCTGCCCGCCTTTACTTCCTGCAAAAATATTTCCTTCGTTGTCCTGCGTAAGGATGCAGATATTATGTCCCATAGTCGGTAGCTCGGAAGGGAGTTGTATTTTTTTTGTAATCCATTTGTTCAGATTAAAACAAAAGAGTCCTTCCTTAGCACCTATCCACAGGTTATTTTGTCGATCTACCATGATGGTGGCGATATTTTTATCAGGAACCTGTATCTCTTTTTCGTTCAAATGAAATATTTCATTTCCATCATAACGATAGAGCCCATTGTTGGTGACAATCCACAGTAAGCCGGCTTTATCCTGAGCCACATCTTTGATAATTTGATTTTTAAACTGCGGGGGAAATGAAACATTTCTGAGATGGAAACTGGTTTCTTGAGCGAAACAAAAGAGGGATTCGAACAAAAAACAGATTAAAAATAGAAGGATTCTCATTATTGAATGGGTTAGGAGCACCTAAAGATAAAAAATGCTTCTATGAACTACGAATTAAATATTTAAATTGCTATAATTTCTTATGAAGTTATGAGTAGGTTATTTATAATGTACCAGACTAAATACATCTGCTTTGTAGAGATTGAGTATATCTCGACCGTTTAGGAATTCTAATTCAACAATGAAATTAAAAGAGTGGATTTTCCCTTCTAATTTTCGGATTAATTGTGCTGCTGCTTTTGCCGTTCCTCCGGTCGCCAGTAAATCATCATGAATCATCACTTTTTGTCCGGGTATGAGGGCGTCGGTATGAATTTCTACCTCTGCTTTTCCGTATTCCAAATCGTAGGATTGAGAAAATTTATGAAAAGGTAATTTCCCCTTTTTTCTGATGGGAATAAAAGGAACCTGAAGGGTATGAGCCAGCAAAAAACCAAATAGAAAACCTCTACTTTCCATGGCTGCAATGGCGTCCGGCGGATTATCCTTATACCTGTTTCGAATATGAAGAATAATGCTGTTGCAGAGCCTGGAATCTTTTAGAATAGGCGTAATATCTCTGAAAATAACTCCTTTTTGAGGGAAGTCGGGAATATCTCTGATGGTTGATTTTATGTGCTCTGCTAACATGGTATAGGCTGTTGTTAAAATATTTAGACTTGGTTCTTTCTACTCCAAGAAGGCATTTTATCAATAAAATGCCATTGATTATCTGAACGTTTAATTCCAAAGGTCTCCGGACCATTAGTGCGAATCAGATAAGGAACTTGAAGCGTCATATTGTAATTCAGAATTTGATTTAATACCTTCTTGTCAATATGCACATCGGGTTCCTTACATTCAATAATCATCCAGGGTTTCGCTTCTTTATAAACCACAATATCACAACGTTTTCTTCTTTTTCCAACTTTAATTTCTTTTTCAATAGATAGGAGAGAAGCGGGATAGGCTAATATCTGAATGAGGTGTTGGATGAAATTTTGGCGTACCCATTCTTCTGGTGTGAGCACAAGATTTTTCTTTCTTATTGAATCCCAGATACATTGTTTTTCGCCTGATTTGGATATTCTAAAATGTGGTTCAGGATAATGAATAGAAAGGGGAATTAAATGCTGATTCATTGTTTACAGGCTATTATTCCATTGATAAAAAAGTTGAGGAGGTCTTTTGCTTAAGTACCTCCTCAAGATGAAGTTTGTTGGTGTGGTTTTATAATGAAATCCACTTTTGTTCGCTTTTTCCGGAGGCAATGACTTTTTCCAGAAATAACATCCCACGAACGCCATCTTCCACATTGGTAAAATCCAGCCATTCTTCTTTGGGTTGTTGTCCATTTATTTGCGCATCTACGGTAAGCGCAAAGTTTCTATAGAGATTGGCAAATGCCTCAATAAAACCTTCCGGATGACCTGCCGGAATCCTCTGATTATGAGCCACTATGGAAGATGTACCGGGCCCTCCTGTACGTAATATTTTAGTAGGTTCTTCATTTTTCTTTACAATAAGAGAATTGGCATCGTCATGTTTCCATTCTATGCCGGCTTTATCACCATAGAGTCTTATTTTAAGGCAATTCTCTTCTCCTGTGGCTACCTGTGAAACAAAAAGAACCCCACTTGCACCATTGTTTAGTTTTAATAGCGCTGCACCATCATCGTCCAAAGCTCTGTTAGGGACAATGGTGTTTATATCTGCGCACACTTTTGTGATTTTCAGTCCACTGATATATTCTATCAGATTGGCTGCGTGTGTACCTACATCTCCCATGCTGCCGGCAATTCCACTTTTAGCGGGATCGGAACGCCATTCGGCTTGTTTATTGCCATTATTCTCTTCCGGTGTACTTAACCAACCTTGTGGATATTCTACATAAACCTTTTTTACTTCTCCCAACTCGCCGCTGTTTACCATGTGTTTCGCTTCCTTTATCATAGGATAGCCAGTGTAAGTATGCGTGAGGCAGAGTTGGAGGTTGTTGTCATTCACTAATTTTTTTAGGATTTCGGCCTCCTCGAGTGAGAGTGTCATGGGTTTATCCAAAATTACATGGAATCCATTTTCTAATGCCAGTTTGGCTGGTTCAAAATGCAGATGATTTGGGGTTACTATGCTGACAAAATCCATACGTTCCCCTTTTGGAAGTTGATTTTCCTTCTCTATCATTTCCTGATAAGTGGCATAGATACGGTCTTTGGGTAAAAATAATGCTTCACCTGTTTGTAAGGATTTCTCCATTTTACTGCTGAAAGAACCGCAAACCAGTTCAATAATACCATCTAAGTTTGCTGCCATCCTATGGACTTCTCCTATAAATGCGCCGGGTCCTCCCCCGATCATTCCCATTCTTAGTTTTCTTTTCATGTGATTTGTATTTTAGTTATGTATTCTAATACCCGGGACTGCTACCCCAATGTTATTCATATTTTACAGGGTAACATTTCATGATTACATTATCGTAAAGATAGAATCTTATCCTTAAAAGGCAAAAGAGGACATAAAAAAAGGTTCTGCATTTTGCAGAACCTTTTTCCAAAAAATATATTCTTAAGTTTATATTCTAAAGTGAGAGAAAGCTTTGTTAGCTTCTGCCATACGATGAGTATCTTCTTTTTTCTTAAATGCAGATCCTTCCCCTTTACTTGCAGCGATAATTTCATTAGCCAATTTCTCAGCCATACTTTTACCATGTCTTGCTGCAGCATATTTCACTAACCATCTCATGCTTAAGAAAACTTTTCTGTCATGACGAACTTCTGTAGGAATTTGAAAAGTGGCTCCACCGATTCTACGGCTACGAACCTCCACCATTGGGGTTACGTTTGTTAAAGCTCTTTTCCAAATTTCGTATCCTTCTTCCTCTGTATTTTTAGAAACGATATCTAATGCATCGTAGAAAATAGTAAAAGCTGTGCTTTTTTTACCACTCTGCATGATATTGTTTACAAAACGTGTTACCTGTATATCATTATATTTAGGATCAGGTAATTGCGCAATTTTTTTGGCTGCTTGCTTTCTCATTGAATAATGAATTTCTTGTTATCCTGAATTATTAACTTTTCTTAGTTCCGTATTTAGAACGTCCCTGTTTACGATCTTTAACCCCTGCTGTATCTAAAGCTCCTCTTACCACGTGATAACGTACACCGGGAAGATCTTTTACACGACCACCACGAACCAATACGATAGAGTGTTCCTGTAGATTATGTCCTTCCCCGGGGATATAAGCAATGACCTCAATCTTGTTTGTTAAACGCACTTTCGCCACTTTGCGTAATGCGGAGTTAGGTTTCTTTGGTGTTGTTGTGTAAACACGAGTGCATACGCCTCGGCGTTGTGGACAGTTATCTAATGCACGGCTTTTGGAAGCTGCTTTAGTGGTGTGTCGCCCTTTACGAACTAATTGTTGAATAGTTGGCATTTCGTTGCTTAATTACTTAATGTTATATTTTTTGCTCTAAATTTATCTACGAAAAGTTACCCTCTCGTAAAACAGAGTGCAAAGGTACTAGAAAAATTGTAAATTATAAAATGATAATATTATGAAGTGCAATTAATGCTCTTTTTCATAAAGGTATTTTTCGTAATATTTGTCTTCGTGATTCCGATTGTTGTCAAAGAATACGTTGCAAAGTTGAGCAAGTACAACAATTCCCCAACCCGTTGTAAACCAGGCCGGCCATGGATAAGTCGCTCCATGGGATGCTGCGTTTTGGTTGGCATAAACAACCCACATAATAGTAATACCGATAGCAAAAATTATGGTATGTAAGACCAGTAATTTCCAAGATGGTGCTTTATATTCTTTTTCACTCATAAAATTGATAAATTTTTAACGCTACAAAGATAGAAAATTTGTTTGAGTTTTAATCTACTTGTTGTATTTAATTTTGTCTTGTGGCTAGCTTTCATTATACAGGTCTAAAAGTCCGTCCGGTAAGGAGACAGAGATTATTCTGTTTTTATCATCCAAATCAGTGATGGTCTGTTCTGATAAGGGGATCATGAGTTCTTTTTCTTCTTGAAAAACCTGAGCTAGAAGTTGACCTTGCGGAAGCACAATAATATCTGAAATTTCACCCAGTATTTGCTTTTCTTCCTTTACTTTAAAGCCCAGATAATACCATTCCGATTCCCGAGTAGCTATTTTTTCAAATTCTTTTTTAGGAATAAAAATTTCTTTTCTGAGGATAGCGTGCGCCTCTTCTTTGGAGTTTATATCCTCAAATTTTATGTAGGCTTTATGGGTATTTTTTATTTTAATAGAGGAGGGGAAATAAGGAATATAACTGTTCTTATTTTTGGCTATGAAAATAGTGGAAAGTTTATCTTTGGGAAAGGCTTCTTTTAATTTATGAGAAACCAGTACTTCACCACTGAGTCCATAGGCGGCTTCTATTTTTCCTATTTGAATATATTCTCGCATAAACAAAAAAGGGAATATATCTGCATATATCCCCTTGGTTAATTATGAAAACAAAAGACTATTCTTTCGTCTCTTTATTTTCTGATTTTTCTTCTTTTGCATCTTCGGTTGCTTCAGGAGCTTTAGCTTCCGGAGTTTTTGCTTCGGCTTTATTTTCCTCAGCTTTTCCTTCTTCTGCTTTTTCTTTTTGATTAGCTTCCGCGTCGGCAGCTGCAGCTTCTTCCTCAGCTTTCTTTTGTGCTTCAGCTTTGGCAGCTTCTTTTTCTGCTTTAGCTTTTGCTACTTTTTCATCTCTGATTTTTCTTGCTTCAGCTTCAGCTTCCTGCTGTGCTTTTTGCTTGTCTTCTGCAAGTTTTTTCTTGGCAGCTAGTTCATCACCTTCGTGTTTTTCTAACCACTTGTCAAATTTCTCATCAGCAACCTTTTCATCAAAGATTCCTAATTTTACTCCGCGAAGCAAATGCTTTTTGTAGAGTACGCCTTTATATGACAAGATTTTTTTTGCAGTATCACTAGGTTGTGCTCCTTTTTGTAACCATTCTAATGTGCTATCTCTGTTTAATTCAATTGTAGCGGGATTAGTTACCGGATTGTAGGTTCCTAGTTTTTCAATGAATCGTCCGTCACGGGGAGCATGTGAATCTGCTGCTACGATGTAGTAAAAAGCTTTTTTCTTTCTACCTCTGCGTTGTAATCTAATGCGTACAGGCATAAATAATTGATATTATTGTTTGCGAGTGAATAAATATAATTTCGAGCTGCAAAATTAGTTTATTCTCTGAATATAAAAAATATTTCTTTTTATTTTATTACATTCCCATTCCGCCAAAGCCTTTGAAACCTTTACGAGCACCGCCTCCGGAGTTCATTTGTTTCATCATCTTTCGCATCTGGTCAAATTGTTTGAAGAACTGACTGATTTCTTCGGTCTTTTTTCCGCTACCACTTGCAATACGCGCTTTGCGACTTCCTTTAATCACTTGCGGATTTTTTCTTTCGTAAGGCGTCATAGAGTCTATAATGGCTTCCACGCCCTTAAAAGCATCATCACTAATGTCAATATCTTTCATGGCTTTACCCACGCCCGGCATCATGCTCAACAGATCTTTAATGTTCCCCATCTTTTTAATCTGTTGTAATTGGTTCTTAAAGTCTTCAAAGTCAAATTGATTTTTTCTGATTTTCTTTTCTAACTTCTTGGCTTCTTTTTCATCATATTGTTCCTGTGCTCTTTCTACCAGTGTGGTAATATCTCCCATTCCCAGAATACGCTGTGCCATTCTTTCGGGATAAAACACATCCAGCGTATCCATCTTTTCACCACTACTAATGAATTTGATAGGTTTTTGAACCGTATATTTTATGGATAGTGCAGCACCACCACGGGTATCACCATCTAATTTGGTTAGGACAACGCCATTGAAATTTAATCTTTCATTAAATGTTTTTGCAGTATTAACGGCATCTTGTCCGGTCATTGAATCAACTACGAAAAGAATTTCATCGGGATTGACTGCGTCTTTAATATTAGCCACCTCGGTCATCATCTTTTCATCTACCGCTAATCGACCGGCAGTATCGATAATAACGGTATTTTGACCGTTCAGTTTTGCTTCTGCAACAGCAGCCTTGGCGATGGCTACCGGATCCTTGGATTCTTCATCTGAAAATACAGGGATATTAATTTGTTCGCCCAGAACTTTTAGCTGATCGATGGCGGCAGGACGATAAACGTCGCCTGCAACGAGGAGAGGGTTCTTTCTTTTTTTAGCTTTTAGATAATTAGCGAGCTTAGAGGAGAAAGTGGTTTTACCTGATCCTTGCAAACCGGCGATTAAAATAACGGCTGGTTTATTATTTAGTTCTAAAGGTGCTTCTTCGCCTCCCATGAGTTTGGCAAGTTCATCCTTTACAATTTTGACCATTTGCTGCCCCGGTTCTACGGATTGTAAAACTTTGGCTCCAAGTGCTTTCTCTTTTACCGTATTGGTGAATTGCTTGGCAATCTTATAATTTACATCCGCATCTACCAAAGCTCTTCTTATTTCTTTTACGGTGGTAGCAACATTCAGCTCCGTAATATTGGCATGACCTTTAATTTGTTTAAAGGCTGAATCCAACCTATCCGAAAGGGAATCAAACATAGTTTTCTTATTAATAAAATAATATAAAAATACTGCCTGCAAGGGCAGGTAGAGATGCAAAGTTATCGCAATGTAAATAAAAGACAAAAATCAGAGAGAAAGACTATCAAAAAATAGCTTTGCTTCCTGCAAATATCAACTAAAAATTAGTCTAGTTGTTGTAACTTTGTATTTTATTATATCATAAATATCATATTATGTTGGATGCTATTGAAGATGCGTTGGAAGCTATGAAGACCGGCTCTATTGTTATTGTCGTGGATGATGAAAAGCGGGAGAATGAAGGAGATTTTGTCGCTGCATCACAGACCATTACTCCCGAGATTGTGAATTTTATGGCAAAAAATGGGCGTGGATTGATTTGTTCTCCTATTATTGAAGATCGCTGTGACGAGTTGGGCCTGGATTTAATGGTTGGCAATAATACGGCTTTACATCAAACGCCTTTTACGGTATCGGTAGATTTGTTGGGAGATGGCTGTACGACAGGGATTTCTGCGCATGATCGGGCTAAGACTATTCAGGCTTTAAATGATACGGATATACATCCGGAGCGTTTGGGAAAGCCTGGACATATTTTTCCCTTAAAGGCCAGGAGAGAAGGCGTGTTGCGTCGTGCCGGACATACAGAAGCTACGATTGATTTGGTTCGTATGGCGGGTTTGCCTTATCCTTATGGCGGCGTGTTAGTGGAAATTATGAATGAAGATGGAACGATGGCCAGATTACCCGATTTGAAGAAAATTGCCAAAAAATTTGATTTGAAAATTGTAAGTATTCACGATCTGATAGCCTACAGAATGAAAAAGGAGTCTTTGATTAAGAGAGAAGTCAGTGTGAAAATGCCGACTAAGCATGGGAATTTTGAACTTATTGCCTTTTCTCAGATTGATACTAATGATGTGCATTTGGCGTTGAAGAAAGGGGATTGGAAGGAAGGAGATCCCGTTTTAGTACGTGTTCATTCATCGTGTTTTACAGGGGATATTTTACATTCCCTGCGCTGCGATTGTGGAGATCAATTGCAGACAGCTATGGAGATGGTAGAGAAAGAAGGACAGGGATTGGTGCTCTATATGAAACAGGAAGGGAGAGG
>Ga0079226_10004476_pt1 | contig 10680 bp, 8 predicted proteins | sample Poulit2014_FD_76345 | JGI IMG/M metagenome (GOLD analysis project Ga0079226, IMG submission 76345) | Agricultural soil microbial communities from Georgia to study Nitrogen management - Poultry litter 2014 | ecosystem: Environmental > Terrestrial > Soil > Agricultural land | place: USA: Georgia...
AATCGTTCTTCTTCTACTTTAACAATATTTGTAATCATCTCTTTTTGTTCTTGTATTTCCGGATAAAAATCTTCCATAACTTTCCCAACGATAGGTACTAACTTATACATAAAAGGTTTGTTAATACCTATTTCTTTAGCGAAGCGGACAGCCCTTCTAAGGAGGCGGCGCAGTACATAACCTCGACCTTCATTTGACGGTAATGCTCTGTCACCGATCGCAAACGTAACTGTGCGAATATGATCAGCAATAACTTTAAAAGCTGTATCTGATTGTTTACGATCCCCATAAGCAACATTTGCATATGTTTCTGTTTCACGAATGATCGGTAAAAACAAATCTGTTTCAAAATTAGTTTCCGCCTGTTGAATGATCGATGCCATTCGTTCGAGACCCATCCCTGTATCAATATTTTTATTCGGCAATGGTGTATACGTATGATCAGGATTATGATTAAACTGCGAAAACACTAAGTTCCAAATTTCTAAATAACGGGCATTTTCACCGCCTGGATATAACTCAGGATCATTAGGATCATTACCGAATTCCGGGCCACGATCATAAAATATTTCCGTGTTTGGCCCACTCGGTCCAACACCGATATCCCAGAAGTTTTCCTCAAGACGAATAATCCGATGTTCTGGTATTTTTATATGATGTAACCAAATATCATACGCCTCATCATCTTCTGGGTGAACAGTTACTGAGAGTAAATCCGCGTCAAATCCAATCCACTCTTTACTTGTTAAAAATTCCCACGCCCATTCAATTGCTTCTTTTTTAAAATAATCACCAATTGAAAAATTACCTAGCATCTCAAAAAATGTATGATGACGCGCAGTAAAACCAACATTTTCAATATCGTTTGTCCGGATCGATTTTTGGGCATTTACTATTCTTGGATTATCTGGTATGACACTTCCATCAAAGTATTTCTTTAAGGTTGCTACCCCGCTATTAATCCACAGTATGCTCGGGTCATCTTTCGGCACCAATGGGGCACTTGGCTCAACTTGATGCCCTTTTTCTTTAAAAAAGTCTAAAAACATTTGTCTAATTTGTGCGGACGTTAATTTTTTCATAAAAATCCTACCTCCATATATCTATACGTGCGTTTATTTACCCAACAAAAAACTCGTCTCTGCATAAATGCAGGGACGAGAAATATTTCGCGGTACCACCCTATTTGTGGCTTACGAAAGCCACCACTTTAATCTTGATAACGGTAAGAACCGACGGGTATTAGTCGCACTCTAGTTTAGCTTTCCATGACTCTGCGTTTAGGACTTTTTTCAGCCTAGAAAATCCCTCTCTTTAAAACCGATTATCATGTACTTCGAACTTTCAACGTTTTTAAAAGTCTTCTCTTGTTATGCGCTATTATAAGTAATTTTATCCAACAAGTCAATATTTGTGTCTTAATACAATGATATGTGTAGCAATAACCTTAAGAATTGTTAATAATGGAACAGCTAAAATCATACCGAGAACACCGCTTACTTGCCCGCCAAGCAACAGGGCAAAAATAATAGCGATTGGATGGATATTGACACTTTTCCCAACAATATAAGGTGACAATAAATTACTTTCAATTAACTGAATACCAAGAATCGCAATTAAAACGAAAATGACGAGGTTTACCGACTCCGTAAGGGCAATTGCGACTGCTGGAACAGCACCAATAATCGGACCAAAATACGGAATAATATTCGTAAAACCCATAATAATTGCTAAAAGTAAAGGATATTTGACTTTTAACAAGTGAAAGATAATTAAAGTCGTTAAACTAACAAATGAACTAACGATTAATTGGCCCCGAATATAGTTCCCAAAACTTTCATCGACCGCATGAAGTAATAAACCTGCCCTGCGCCGATATCTTTTCGGAATAAATTGCGAAAAAAACATTTTAATTTTTTCGTAGTCTTTAAGAAAGTAAAAAACTAAGACAGGTATTATTGTTAAAAATAATATTAAATCAAATATTTTTGTAAATCCTGCTAGTAATTTCCCAAGGGTTTTTTCTAAAGAGCTTTCAATCCTATTAATTAATTGATCAAATTGATCGTGAACAGCTTCAGGCAAAAATGATGTTGAATCATACAACGCATATATGAGCTCTTCATACATACGAATAAATTGGGGTAAGTGTTCATTAAAATCTCTGAGCTGATGAATCATCGCTGGATATACTCGATAAATTAAGTACGCTGTCCCACCAAAAAATAATATATAAATAAGTAAAATAGATAATCCCTTATGTATATTATGTTCGTGTAACGTTTGAATAATTGGATAAAGAAGATAGGCGATGAGACAGGCTACTAAAAACGGAGTAAACAAATGCCAAAAGAAAGATATAAGTGCCTTATAGAAAGGAAATAATTTAACGAGTAAAAAGATAAATAAAAAAGTAAGGATACCAATGATTAATATATATATATAATGACGTAATTTTTTATCTTGAAACATAAGATGATTCACTCCTTAAGTTAGAATGTATTTCTGTAGCCTAAGGACCTATCTTATGTTTCAAGATTTAAGTAACAACATTGGTTCCATACCATAATGATTCTCCTTTGTAAGTTTAGATATCATTATAGTATGGTCTCCGATGATTTATTAAACATGCATAAATATTACATAAAGTCATACGGCGACAATTCTTCTTCAGCTTTTTCCACTGCTTGATCGTCGTGCTCGTTCATTTTTTGAATCATTTGATCTGTTAATGATGTATATCTTCTATTTGTATCAATCGTATGAATTCCACGCATAAAAGCATTCTTATCCCCGCACATAATTAATGAGCGTTGGCTACGTGTAATCGCAGTATAAAGCAAGTTCTTCCTTAGCATCCGGTGATATGTTCCGATGACTGGTAATATAACGATGGGAAATTCACTGCCTTGAGATTTATGAATCGAAATACAATACGCATGCATGAAATGACTATATTCACTCCGTTCATAAACAACTTCTTTTCCATCAAAAGAGATGACAATTTGCTCGACTCGATCAACATTTTCATCTTCATTAAAAATAGCAACAATTTCACCAATGTCGCCATTGTATACACCATCGTCAGGTTGATTGACAAGTTGGATTACTTTATCCCCTGTTCTAAATATAACATCATTTACTTTCCGTTCCCGTTTAGTTTTTGTTTTTGGATTAATGATTGATTGAAGACGTTGATTAATTTCTGTAATGCCGGCTTGTGAACGGTAAATGGGAGCAAGCACTTGAATATCTTTAACATCTATATCTTTTTTAATTGCTTTGTTAATAATTTGCGAAATAACATCAACGACTTGATAATTATGACATGAAATAAAGCTAAAATCATGATCATTTTGCAGTTGATCTGGCGTACACGTATTATGTTTAATATGATGGGCGAGTTGAATGATTTTTGATCCTTCTTTTTGTCGATAAACATCACGCAAGCTAACTGATGGAATGAAGCCGCTTTGTATAATGTCTGCCAATACTTGACCAGGTCCAACAGACGGTAGTTGATCCTCATCACCAACAAGTAAAACTTGCATGTCATTAGGAATAGCTTTAAACAAGTGATAGGCTAACCAAATATCGACCATGGAAAATTCATCAACGACTAATATTTTACCCGATAATTGGTCATGTTCATTTTTTTCAAAATAAGCATTACCATCCCATCCCAACAAACGATGAATTGTAACTGCAGGTAACTGAGTTGATTCACTCAATCGTTTCGCTGCTCGTCCGGTCGGAGCTGTTAAAATAAACGGATAGTCAGACTTTTTATCATAATCTTTCACATCATAAGGAAGGTTGTGAATAGAGGCATATGATTGTAGTATTCCTTTAATAACGGTCGTTTTACCTGTCCCTGGACCTCCTGTTAAAATCATTACTTTTGAATGCAATGCTTTTTTAATGGCAGCAAATTGCTCTTCTCCATAGTTTAATATTTCTTGCTCCTCAATTTTACCGATTACTTTCATTAAATCAGCTAATGGAATTTCCTCATCAATTCGGTCATTTAACAGTCGTTTTAAGTGACCTGTAAATCCATCCTCCGCATAGTAAAGTGAGGGTAAGTACACTTTTCCTTCTTTTATAATAACTATTTTTTCTTTATTTAAGGATTTTAAATGTTGCTTGATAATCTCCTCAGTTAACATTGGTGTTGCAAGTAAATTAAAAACTTTCTCAATGCATTGTTCAATAGGTAAATAGACGTGACCATCTTGAATACTTTCTTGTAACGTATATAAACAACCAGCACCAATTCTCTGAGGATGGCTAGATGATAATCCGTTTTGTTCAGCAATTCGATCAGCTGTTTTAAATCCAAAACCTTCTATATCAAACACAAATTGATAAGGATCTGTCTTTAACATATCAATCGTTTCATCTTTGTAAGCTTCATATAATTTTTGAGCCATTTTTAAGCCAATACCGTAATTTGCCAAAAAGACAACGATATGTTCAAAACCTTGATTCGCTTGTAACGTTTGAACGAGCTGTTTCCCAGCTTTGCGCGTAAGCCCAGGTACTTGTTTAGTAACTTGAGGATCATTAAGTACTTTTTGGATAGCATCTTCCCCAAGGGTATCAATTATTCGTGTAGCTGTTTTCTTTCCAATGCCATAAAAAAGATCACTTGATAAATAAGTGATTAAACCATCCCGAGATTCGGGAATATAAGTTTGATAGGAGTTTACATGGTACTGAAGGCCGAACTTAGGATGATTCTCAAAATGCCCATAAAAAGAGTAGGCAACACCTTCCTGCAAGTTAGAAAAATGTCCTTTACTAACGATCTCTTTCTCTTTGTAGTCTTCATTTGTTTCAATAATTTTTATTTTGACAATTGAAAAATGTTCGTCTTTGTTTTGAAAAATGGTATATAAAAGTTCGCCACGAATATACCCTTGCTTATCAGTTCCCATTGGCGAGTCTCCCTGTACCATGCATAACCCCTCACTTATCATTCATTTGTTTCTAGCCATTCTTCCACACGCGCTTTACCGTTAGCGGCTAATATATGTTCTGGGTTTCGTTGAAGTGCGGATTCGAAGTGTCTTAAACCTTCCTTAAGTTGTTGATTGTAAATGGCAATGACACCAAGATTATAATGTGCATCACTATGCTGATCGTTAAGTTGTAAGACAGTGTGAAAAATTTCCTTTGCTTCCGTTATATGGTTAATTTTAGCTAAAGCCAATCCGTATTGAAACCATTTTTCTTCATCATCTTTATCAAGTTCAGTCGCCCGTAACAAATATGGAATCGAAAGCTTTATATGCTCTTGATGAACAAATGTTAAACCGAGCAAAAAATAAACATCACTTTCTTCTAGCCCATGCTCAATTGCTTGTTGATAATACTTTTGAGCTTCTTGAAATGATTCTTGTTCATAATAAGCATTTCCTAATCCATAAAAGGCAGTTGCTGCTTGAGGTTCAAGTTCAATAGCTCTATGAAAGAACGCTTGTGCACGCTCATTGTCGTTCATTTGTAGTAATAGATTCCCAAAATTAATATAACCAATAGCTTCATGAGGATGTGTTTCAATAATATCATTTAAAACTTTTGCCGCGGCTTCATAATCTTTATTTTTTATAAGTTTTATCGCTTCTTTGTTTCGGTCCATGAGGCTTCCCTCCACATAAACAACCCTACATTAATTTTAATGACTGATTATCCGACATAATCGAGGTGCTCTCCATCTTTTAAAATAACATCAATCGTCCCCCCACCTAAGCAAATATCGCCATCATAAAAGACAACTGCCTGCCCAGGTGTGATCGCCCGCTCACGTTCAGCAAATTGAACGTGTACACGTTGATCTTCAAGGATGTTCACTGTTACCGGACTATCCTCTTGCCGATATCGAAACTTTGCGGTACATGTGAATGACTCTTTGATATGACTTGGATTAATCCAATTAACACCTGTTGCTATTAATGCATCGGAATATAACTTATCATTATCAAATCCTTGTCCAACATATAAAACATTATCTTTTAAATTTTTACCAACAACAAACCATGGATCACCTGCACCACCAATTCCTAGACCTTGACGTTGACCAATTGTATAGTACATTAAGCCTTCATGTTTCCCTTTAACTTCATTTGATAATGTCCGCATATCTCCAGGTTGTGCTGGTAAATATTCACTTAAAAACTCCTTGAAATTTCTTTCACCAATAAAACAAATTCCCGTACTATCCTTTTTGGTAGCCGTTGCTAAATTGTGTTGTTTGGCAATGTTTCTTACTTCTGTTTTTGGTATGTCCCCTAAAGGAAACATTACTTTTGCTAAAACATCTTCTGTTAACTGATTTAAGAAATATGTTTGATCTTTACTTTTATCAATTCCACGTAACATTTCATAGTGACCATTGTGATGGCGTATTCTTGCATAATGTCCAGTCGCTAGATAATCTGCCCCTAGTGATAATGCATGATCAAGAAACGCTTTAAATTTAATTTCTTTATTACACATGACATCAGGATTCGGTGTTCTACCTGCTTTATACTCATCCAGAAAATACGTAAACACGTTATCCCAATATTCTTTTTCAAAGTTTACAGCATAATAAGGAATGTCAATTTGATTACAAACTCGAATCACATCTTCATAATCTTCTGTTGCCGTACAGACACCAAACTCATCTGTGTCATCCCAGTTTTTCATAAAAATCCCAACAACATCATATCCTTGTTGTTTAAGTAAAAGCGCCGCAACCGATGAATCAACGCCCCCACTCATACCAACAACAACTCTTATATCCTCATTTTTCTTCATCAGTTTCACCACCTTTATGAATTTTTCAAACGTTGAATAATTTGAGCAATACGTCGAGCAGCTTCCTCAACATTTTCTATTGTGTTATGAAGGCCAAAGCTAAATCGAATTGAATTCATTGTCCGCTCATTATTTTTGCCAAACATCGCTGATAATACGTGAGATGGCTCAACAGACCCAGCTGTACAAGCACTTCCACTTGATGCGGCGATACCTTCTAAATCAAAATTCGTTAACAACGTTTCTACATGAAGCGTCGGAAAACTAATATTAATAATAGTAGGAACAGTTGCTTGAGGATCACCGTTTATTACAAATTCGATACCCTCATCGTGTAAAGTTTGAAGAAATTGCTCTTTATATCGTTTATATGTTGTCTCTCGGTCATGTTTCTCCTTTAATGCTAATTCGATCGCTTTTTGAAAACCTATTGCACTTACGATGTTTTCAGTACCTGGGCGGCGCTTTCTTTCTTGTTCTCCGCCATATTGAAGGGGCTTTACTGCGATTCCTTCCCTAACATACAAAAAACCGATACCTTTAGGACCATTGATTTTGTGTGAAGATACCGTTAATAAATCAATTCCCATTGCCTGGACGTCAATATGTAATTGACCAAAGGCTTGAACAGCATCCGTATGAAAATAAACATCATGATCTTGTAAGAGCTTGCCAATTGCCTCTACTGGTTGAATAACTCCAGTCTCATTATTAACAGACATAATAGAAACAATGATTGTATCACTTGTTAAGGCTTCAGCTATATCATTAGGACAAACAAGACCATCTTCATCTACGGGTATATATGTGACATGAAATCCAATATTTTCTAAATGTTTTGCCGCATACAATGTCGCATGATGTTCTTGTGTTGACGTAATAATATGTTTACCTTTATCTTGATTGGCGAGAGCAGTTCCGATTAAAGCTAAATTATCAGATTCAGTCCCACCACTTGTTAAAATAATTTCCCTTTCATTCGCATGTATACTATTTGCCATCATTCGGCGCGCCTCATCTAAACTTTGTCGAGCTTGTCGGCCAAACGAGTGAACACTCGACGGGTTGCCAAAGATGTCTTGATATGCATCATACATGACTGATAACACATCAGGATGAAGCGGTGTCGTTGCCGCATGATCTAAATAAATGGCTGTCATGACACACCTTACCTTTCTTCATTCTTAAAAAATTATATATAAAACATATATTCTTCTTGTTGATCATCAACATCATATTGTGTGAGGTCTTCAAGGGTTGTTGTATCTAATACATTTTTAACAGCTTGAGTAATTCGTAACCATAAAGCTTGTTGAGCAGGCTCTTCATTTTCTATCCCCTCAACTAGCATAATTGGTCCCTCCAAAACTCGTATGACATCTCCAGCCTTCATATGTTTAGGATGGGTTGTCAACTTATACCCACCATACGCTCCACGAATACTTTGAATAAGCCCTGCATTTCTGAGCAGGGCAGCTAGCTGTTCCAAATAATGAACAGACAAATCGTGTTCCTCTGCTATAAATTTAAGTGATATTGGTCCTTCACCATATTTTTTTGCTAACTCAATCATAATTGTTAATCCGTAACGTCCCTTTGTTGAAATTTTCATCTTAACACCTCAATTGAGCACCTTTGCTCATCATAGCATTCGTGCACTATCATCTTGTAATACATGATATTATAGCATGAATGTAATGCTTCTTGCATTTTTTCACTATGCCCATTACGCTTAAAGATAAGCAAGTCTTATATACAAACTAAAAAGAATTATAATATAAAGGACGATGTTTATGAAACAAGAGCCACTAGCACTTCGAATGAGACCTGTTCATATTGATCATATTATCGGTCAAGAGGATCTTGTCAAAGAAGGAAAAATCTTGCACCGTATGGTAAAAGCTGAGCGATTAGCCTCAATGATTTTATTTGGCCCTCCCGGTACCGGAAAAACATCATTAGCATTTGCTTTAGCGCGCAGCCTTAACATTCCGACGAAAATGTTAAATGCTGTAGCGGATAGAAAAAAGGATATGGAAATTGTCGTTGAAGAAGCTAAAATGACAGGACATGTTGTTCTTATACTTGACGAAGTACATCGATTAGATCAGCCAAAACAAGATTTTTTACTTCCACACCTAGAAAGTAATTTAATTACATTAATTGGTTGTACAACAAGTAACCCATACCATTCGATCAATCCAGCCATTCGAAGCCGTTGTCATTTATTCGAACTTCATCCATTATCACCAAGTCATATTAAACAAGCGATCAACCGCGCCTTAACTGATAAAATAAATGGATACGGAACATTAGATGTACATATAACAGATGAGGCTCTGGATCATTTTGCCCATAGTGCAAATGGCGATATGCGATCAGCATTAAACGGGCTAGAACTTGCCGTCTCTTCCACCCCTCCCAATCAGGAGGGACACATTAACATTACATTAGATACTGCTGAAGAATGCATGCAAAAGAAAAGCTTTTCCCATGATAAAGGTGGAGATGCACATTATGATGTATTATCCGCATTTCAAAAATCTATCCGTGGTAGTGATGTAGATGCCGCCCTACATTATTTAGGTAGACTTATAGAAGCTGGAGATATTGACAGTATCGCAAGACGTATGATTGTTATTGCATATGAAGATATCGGACTGGCAAATCCTCAAGCAGGTCCACGAGCAATTGCAGCAGTAGAAGCAGCCGAACGTTTAGGCTTTCCTGAAGCCCGTATACCGCTCGCTGTTTCAATTGTAGAACTTGCTTTATCACCAAAATCAAATACAGCTTACAAAGCACTTGATCAAGCTCTCGCTGATATACGGTCTGGCAAAAGCGGTGACATTCCACCACACTTAAAAGATTCACATTATTTTGGTGCCAAAAAGTTAGGACGTGGAAAGGGTTATAAATATCCACACAATTATGAAAGTGGATGGGTTAATCAACAATACCTACCAGACGCTATAAAAAACAAAAGATATTATCAACCAAAATCGACTGGCAAATTTGAGCAAGCTATGAAACAGGTCTATGAAAAAATACTACAACAAAAACATAATCATTCATAAGATACGTATAATTCCTTTTTTAGGCGGTCATAATAGATAGTGCGGAATCTCTTGTATTACCGATGAACTTTAAATCTATTAATGACCTTATGACAAAATGCATAATCTATAAGGATTACAACCGCCGTTATTGAAAAAGGAGTTGATACAGTGGCTAAAGTTAGACAAGATGCATGGTCACACGAAGATGATTTGCTATTAGCGGAAACTGTTTTACGCCATGTGAGAGAAGGTAGTACGCAATTAAATGCTTTTGAAGAAGTAGGTGACAAATTAAATAGGACGTCAGCTGCTTGCGGTTTTCGCTGGAATGCCGAAGTAAGAAAACGCTATACAAATGCTATGGATCTTGCAAAACGTCAACGTAAAGAAAGGAAACGTTCCCTGGCTAAAGAAAATAGAAAGAAACAAACAGCACATGCCTCCAAACCAAGTTATTCTGGAGAACATATGCCTCAAGTCATAGAAAATCCTTCAATGTCATTAAGTGCTGTCATTGAATTTTTAACAACGATGAAACATGATCATGATGCTTCACATCGGTCCAAGTTATCTTTAGAACAAACAGAACAAGAAAATGAAAGACTGAAGGAACAGATAGTGGAATTAGAGAAAAAGTTAAAGACAACTGAAGAGCAATTAAACACCATTCAAGAGGATTATCAGACATTTATTCAAATTATGGACCGGGCTAGAAAAATGACCGTCTTTGAAGACCAAGGTTCGTTAAAATCACCAGCTTTTAGAATGGATAAAAACGGAAATCTCGAACAATTAGCTGAACGAATGAATTAAAAAA
>Ga0079226_10004477_pt1 | contig 10680 bp, 7 predicted proteins | sample Poulit2014_FD_76345 | JGI IMG/M metagenome (GOLD analysis project Ga0079226, IMG submission 76345) | Agricultural soil microbial communities from Georgia to study Nitrogen management - Poultry litter 2014 | ecosystem: Environmental > Terrestrial > Soil > Agricultural land | place: USA: Georgia...
CATCCATTGTGTAAATGATGTTTTTCGTGTAGACTTATCCATATGCTTTTCCTTTATATTGGATTTGGATAGTTTACTACCAAACCCCATTATAAAGGATTTTTTTATGGACGAAAAGAAAAACATAGATTATTGAGAAGATTATTAATTTTCTGTTTCAATTCATGCGACGCTAGTGATATTATTTAAATAAATTTATATACACTTGGATTATTAATCCTGTATCGGTATAGTTGCTGCTTTAATGTTCTTTTCCAAATCCTCTTCTTTTCTTTTTTTCATTTCCACCGTCCAATGCAAACGATGTGACATACAATCTATAACAGCAGTTTTCCATTTTTCAACCCAATCTATATGAAAAAACATACTGCCACTACGACGAATAAAAAAATCAGAAGGTGTGACTGTCATTTCTTCTTCAATACCGTATACTACCATTGAAAAAATCTCTTTTGTAAGACTGTAATAAGCAGCTTCCTCTCCATTTGTTTGTATAATTCTATATAATTGATCTATATTAGAACCATAACGCTTTACAAGTCTTTCTGCTTCGCTAAATGTTAACCCTAACGTAGTTCCTTTTTGAATTTTATTATAAATGAAGTTTTTAAACCCTAAACTTCCACCAACCTTACCTCCTGATAAACAAACGTTCAAAGTTTTACATTTTGAATAAGTAATTTTATTTTCTTTTTTTAATTCTTTTACTGCCAGATTGACTACACGTTCGGCCATTTTTCGGTATCCGGTCAACTTGCCTCCAGCTATAGAAATTAATCCAGAACTAGATGAAAAAATTTCATCTTTTCGTGAAATTTCTGATGGATCTTTTCCTTCTTCATGAACAAGCGGTCTTAAGCCTGCCCAACTAGATTCAACATCACTAGTTTCTAATTTCATATTTGCAAAAATACTGTTCACAGCACTTAACAAATAATCGCGATCTTTACAAGTCATTTGTACATTAGATTTATCACTAAAATAGTCTGTATCAGTAGTTCCAATATAAACTTTTCTTTCCCTAGGAATTGCGAATATCAATCGTCCATCTGGGGCATCAAAATAGAGAGCCTGCTTTAAAGGAAATCTTTTTCCATCAATTGTAATATGAACACCTTTTGTTAGATGCAGATGTTTCCCCTTATTAGATTCGTCTTTTTCTCGTAACGTATCTACCCATGGCCCCGTCGCATTAATAATTTTTTTAGCATGAATTTCATGATTTTTTCCCGTTTGTTGATCTACAACACGCACTCCTATTACTTTATTATTTTTATATAAAAAATCTTCTGCTTTAGTATAATTAACTGCACAAGTACCATGTCTGACCGATTCTTTTATCGCTTCTAGTGTCAAACGTGCGTCATCTGTACGATACTCAACGTAGTATCCCCCTCCTTTTACTTTATTCCTATCAAGTAAAGGTTCTTTTTCAATTGTTTGCTTTTTATTCAAAATGGAGTGTCGCTCATTTTTTTTAACTTTTGCTAAACTATCATACACTGTTAATCCCATCGCTAAAGTTAAACGGTTAAACGTTCCTCCCTGAATAGTTGGCAATAACATCCATACAGGAGTTGTTACGTGAGGAGCATTTTCATAAACAATAGCTCGTTCTTTACCGATTTCTGAAACTTCATTTATTTCAAACTGCTTTAAATAACGAAGCCCCCCATGGACAAGCTTTGTAGATTTACTGGAGGTTCCTGAAGCAAAGTCGTTCATTTCTATTAGTCCTGTAGACATACCTCGAGTTTCTGCGTCTAAAGCTATACCTGCTCCTGTAATGCCGCCTCCAATCACCAGTACATCCAGGTCTTTAGTTGCCATTCCTTCCAATATAGTTGATCTTTGTATACTTGAAAACGAGCTTGGCATTTTATTACGTCCTTTCAAAATAATAAATATTCTGTCAACACATTATCGATAATCTATTACATTATTCTTTTATAAATACAAGATTCTTTTGAATTTTTCAATCCTTTAAACGATGCTTGGGATAATGGATGTAGTTAACAATGGATATTTATTAAGTATACTTTAAATAGGTAAATATTTAGTAAAATTATTAACTATATATTAAGGCCACTATAAATGATACATCCAGTCCTTTGTATCTCGTTTATACTGCACCCTTATATGTTTTCGTTTGGAATCTGCTTGCCAGAACTCAACCTCATATGCTTCAACTTCATACTGTGACCAGTTAGTATTTACAGTCTTAGGTGCTTTTTTTATCAATTTTTCCATCTTTAACAATTCTTCTTCTAAATCTTTTTGTTCTAATAGTATTTTGCTCTGATTTCCTATTAGTCCTATCGCTCTTGCACTATTTGGTCTTTCCAAAAAATCCACCGAATTTACATCCTCCAGCATTTTTTTAGATACTCCACGAATACGAACCTGTTTACCTAATTCTGACCAATAAAACGTTAAAGCCACTTTATTGTTTGATTGTAATTGTTCTCCTTTTTTACTTATATCAGATGTCGAAAAATACCATTTGTTTTTCGTTATATTTTTTAATATTAACACTCTTGCATCAGGAGCACATGTTATATCAGTAGTTGATACCACCATCTTAGGTGGTTCAGAAACACCTTTTTCAATTGCTATATTCAACCACTCCATGAATAAATCAGTAGGGTTATCTGGTAAATTTTTTGTAGAAAATTTCTGAAAAGGCCCTTCTAAAGCTTTAAGTTCTCTTAAAAATTTTTTGTTTCCTTCATAATTACTACTCCTTTTAGATATTTCTATCATTTTCACTCATGTGAGTTGAATTAATTCAAGAACCAGTCTTTCAATCCAAATTTATTGAAAATAATTTTGTTAAAACCAAAACAAGAATTAAAAGTGACTTATTTTAGAAAACTTTCATTTAAAGCTATAATAAAGCTTAATCAATATAATCATCACTCGTTTTAATTTTTATCATCAAACATAAGGGTGTTACGAACCTAATACATGGTAGTTTCCAAATATTTTAAGAGCCGACTTTATCTGTTGAAAATCTTTTCTTATACTTAAAATATTTGAAATAATGAATAGAGAAAAAGACCGTCATATTTATATAAATAATTTAATTGATGAGTTTCCTAGCTACAGCATGCCTGTGATATTTTCCATACAAGCCGATACAAGAGTCCATTTTAATGCTTAAATAGGTTAATCATTTCAGCGTTCAATGACCTATCTTAAATTTGATTGCTTTTTTAAATTAAATTTTATGTCAATTAATATTTACAACTAGCCTTCCCGCATTCATACTTATTAATACAAATCCTAGCATTTGTATGTTCTCTGTCATAAAATAATAACTCATCAGGTTTAAATAGATTGCACAAATATAGTTAGAATGGTTAATTATTTAATTCTTAAGTAATCACTCATATTCTTCCTTGTTTTTTAAAACCACATATAAATATTTATATGTGGTTTTATACTTAATTAACTTTCAAATCAATTATTGGAAATCATTCAAAAGGTAACCATTCTAACAAATCTTCTATTTTATTAATAGTTAAATCAGGGATGTTTTCAGTATCTTTTGGATGTTTGATATTTGAGCTATTGATCCAAACTGTTTTCATACCTGTTTTCTTCCCCAATGATATATCTGTATTTAATCTATCCCCTATTATAACGCATTCTTTTGCTGACACTCCTAAATTATCTACAAGTAATTTACCTAGTAATGATGAAGGCTTCCCTATTATTTGTTCAACTTTTCTATCTGTCGCACTTTCAAGCGCTGAAATAATAACACCTGCATCTAAAAGACCACCTTCTAATGTTGGGCAAATCATATCAGGATTTGTTGCGATAAAGTTAGCCCCATTCGTTAAATGATAATAAGCAAATTGTAATTTTTCATATGTTAATGTTGTGTCAAAACTTACTAATATAGTATCCGGATCCTCACCTCCTACTCTTACTAAATTAATGTTCATTTCTTTTGATTCCGATATTAGTTGTTTTTCTCCAATAGCAAAGATTTTCCCATATAAAGGTTTTTTATTTAGATAATTTGCAGTTAACCAAGATGAAGTTATAATTTCTTCTATATCTGCCTGAACTCCCATATTATTTAATTTTTCAGTATATACTTCTCTGCTAAAACGTGGATTATTAGTAACAAACCGAATTGGTAGATTTGTTTTTCTTATACTTTCTAAAACTTTATCTGCACCTTCAATACGTTTATCACCTATATATATAGTTCCGTCTAAATCAAAAATAAATGCTTTTGGGTTCCCTATCATTTGCTGTATCATTCCTTCTTTATAAGACTCAAAAGATTAACTTATTATTTTTATTTAAGAATCACTTTCACCTTTTGTTAATTTATCTGCAATAATTCTTAAAACAAGGACTATTACTATCATAATTACCGCCATAGAAGCTGCAGGATAATGTTCTCCACGTAGTAAAAATTCAAATATAGATAAAGTCATAGGAGCCCAATTAGCCGGTGCCATTAAAACTGAAATACTTGTCTCTTTGATAACAGTGACGAACACTAATAAGGATCCTGCTGCAATTCCTGGTAATAATAAAGGACCAACGACAGTAATTATTGTTGTTAATCTTGAAGCTCCTAAATTTATGGAAGCTTCTTCTATATCACTTCTTATCGACTGCATGGTTCCTACAGTGGAACGAACCATATAAGGTAGGCGACGTATTGTAAAAGCAATGATAAGAATTAAAGCTGTCCCCGTTAATTGCAATGGAGGAGCATTAAAAGTTACTATTAATGCGATACCAATTGCGATACCCGGAACAACTAAAGGCATAGAAGAAATGAAATCGAGAGTGCCAGAATTTTGTCTAACTATAAAATAAGCTAAAGGAATTACTATAATGATGCTCAGTACTAAGGCTCCAGTGGCCAAAAGTAGACTGTTTATCATATTCTCTGATGATGAAGAAATAATGTTTGTATAATTATCAAATGTAAACCCACTAGGTAACAATGTATTACCCCACGTAGTTGCAAAAGATTGTACCAATATGGATAAAGCTCCTAATGCAGGAATCAATATTATAATTATTGAAAAAATTGATAAAATTGTGGTTACAAATTTATTTTTATTCATCTGTGAATTTTTTGGTTTCCCTGAAATAACACCGTAATCCATTTTTTTCGTTATTATACGTTGCAGCCATAGAAAGACAGAAGCTACCAATACCATGACCAGAGATAAAATTGCTGAGCCTCCCCAGTTAAAAAATCCTGTCATTTCTCTATAAGCATCAACAATCAATAAACTCTGTTCTTCTGAGGCTAATATAATAGGAGAACCAAAATCCGAAAAACTAACCGTAAATACTAATAAAATACTTGATAATATGCCTGGGATAGCTAATGGTAACGTGATAAAAAGCAAAGTTACCCAGTTCTTAGCTCCTAAATTTTTAGCTCCTTCTTCTAAAGATACATCACTAATTTTAAAAGCTGCTACCATAGGCCATAATGCATACGGAAAAAAGAAAAACACTTGTACTACAGCTACCACCAGAAGAGAATAAGGGTTAAATAAAAAGCCATCGCCTCCTAATTGGTTATATATTATTGTTACCCATCCCGTTTTACCGAACATCAACGTTATTGCTTCTGAAGCTATAAATGTTGGCATTACTAGCGGTATAATCCACAAAGCTGAAATAATCTTTTTAAATGGCATTTTTGTTCTAGCTATGCCATAAGCCACAGGTAAACAAAGGATAAGTATAACTATAGAAACACTGATAGACAGAATTAAGCTATTCTTTAAAGAATTTAAATAACCAGATCGACTAACAATATCTTCGTAGTTTTCCAATGTAGAATTTTTTATATCATCTATAGTAGATTGAAATGTATCAACATTTATTAATGAACAAAAAAAGTTTAGAGGAGCATCAGTAAAGCTCACCATAAATATAGAAAAAAGAGGGATTATTAAAAATACAACGAAAAATAATATAATAATACTTTTAGTGATTAACAGGCCATCTATTTTCTGGAGAAATTTCTTCACAGTACCACCACTCTTTTAGGATCAATTTTCAATTTAACATAAGAGCCTTCACTTAATACTTTACTACCAGAATTGTAAGTAGTATCTACTAATAATTCTGTTTCTTTTACTAATATAGTATACCTTACAATTGATCCTAAATACGTTGCTATCTCTACTGTACCCTCAAATACATTTGTTTGACCTTCGTCAAATCCTTCAGAAGATATTTCTATGTTTTCTGGACGTATAACTAATTCAACATTTTCATGTGTATTATCTGTTTCTGCAAGAACATTCAAATCCCCAGTTTTAATCTCTGAGTAATTTTCGTCTTTTTTACTATTTATTCCTTCAAGAATGTTTGAAGACCCTACGAAATCTGCAATAAATGCATTTTTGGGCTTACTATATAAGTTAGTTGGAGAATCAATTTGTTGGATATGACCATCTTTCATTACCGCAATTCGATCTGCCATGCTCATTGCTTCCTCTTGATCATGAGTTACAAAAATTGTTGTAATACCTAAATCAAGTTGAATTTTTCTTATTGTATCTCTCATTGTATTTCTGAGTTTTTTATCTAGATTAGATAAAGGCTCATCTAACAACAAAACTTTAGGAGAAGTAACTAAAGCTCTAGCTAAAGCTACTCTTTGCTGTTGCCCACCCGACAATTCACTAACCCTCCTATCAGCGTATTCTCCTAACTCCACATAATTGAGAGCATCATATACCTTTTCTTTAATTTCATCGGGCGTTTTAGACAATTTTTTACTTATTAATCTTGCAAGAGCTTTTAATTTTGTAGACATTTTCGCTTGATTCATTTCTTGAATATTTAATCCAAAAGCTACATTTTCAAAAACATTGTAGTGTGGAAATAAAGCGTAACTTTGAAACACCATTGAACATTCACGTTTGTTTGCTGGTTTATTGTTAACTACTTCTTTTCCTATTTCTATTGTTCCAGAAGTTGGGTCTTCAAAACCTGCAATACATCTCATTGTTGTGGTTTTTCCGCAACCTGAAGGTCCTAAAAGAGCAAAAAACTCTCCCTCTTTTATTTCAAAATTAATATCTTCAAGCGCGATAGTATTTCCAAATTTTTTCACAAGATTTTTCACTAATATATTAGAAGATTCTACTTGTATGTTAGATGGTTGTGTCGCCATTTGTCTTCCTCCTACGAATTTCACTAATTTTTCACTACAGACTTATTTTAAAAGGAAACATATAACATAATAATTATGTTATATGTTTCCTACCTTTCAAAGATAGATTAATATCTTTCATCCCATTCTTGTCTCACTTTATCTAAATTTTCAGATGCAAAGTCGATATCTAAATCCATTGCATGGTCTTGCACATCTTCTAATGAAAGTGGTGTTTGAGATTCTACATCAGGATTTGTTGGAATGTGATACCAATCAGCTAATATCTCCTGCGCAGGTTCAGTCAGTAACCAGTCAGCGAACTGCTCTCCACCTTTAGGGTTAGGACCATCTTCAATCATGGACACTGGGTTAACAAGAACAGGAGTTTTATCTGGAACAACAAAATCAACATTTTCATCATTACCTAATTTTTGTTCATAAGCCATAAAACTAAAACCTATACCTATTTTAGCTTCCCCTTTAGCTACATCTTCAGTTGGTTGTGCTCCAGAATCAGGAGTTCTGCTAATTTGACTTTGCATTTGGTCAAAATATTCCCAGGCTTCATCCTCTCCATTCTCCATCATTTGACTCATAACCATAAGCGTTGCAGTACCAGATGCTGCTGGGTTAGGCATTTCAATTTCATCTTCCCATTTAGGGTCCAACAAATCCTCCCAAGTTTCAGGAGCCTCATCTTCATCAACTAAGTCCGTATTATAAACAAAACCTAAAACAAATACTTCAGCTCCAATCCATTCTTCGTCCTCATCCTTCATTTGTATACCATCTTCTACATCATCCCACTCTTCAGCTAATTCAGGGGTATAAGATTTTAAAATCCCTTCGTTCTTAGCTTGCTCAAATGGCAGGAAACCTCCACCTCCGTACCATACGTCTGCATTTGGATTTCCCTTTTCTGCAATCATTTTGTTTACCAAAGGATTTGTCCCAGCATACTCTACATTAAGAGTAGCGTCATCATATTCTTCTTCATATGCTTTTTTCAATTCTTTAGTCATATCTGGAGTCTCAGGTGAATATAGATTGACCTCTCCTGACCCATCTCCTTCTTCGGAGTTTGAAGAACAAGAAACTAAAAATAAAGTTAAGAAAACTGACATTATAACAAAAATATTTTTCATTTTTATTTCCTCCTTTTATGTTTAAATCTCTTGAATTAAAGTTCAAAATACTGGCTTTATAAATTATGATTCCGTAAATTTTGAAATCGTTTTCAAAAATAGCTGAATATTGTATAGAATGAAATGTTAATTCAATTTTCAACAAATTCCTTTTTCTTAGTTTCTAGATTATACCTCCTTTTTGTTAAATCCCTTCCTATTCCCTCCTCTCTAAAACAAAAAATCTCACAACACAATCAGCCCCCTCCTCGGAAGTGCCACCAATTGTTATGTGAGTCTCTTTTCTAAACATAACAGAAAAGCATTAACTTGGATTAATCATAAACAAAATGTAAACGTTTGTCAAATTTGATTTTGTAAATATTCTGTCAAATTTTCACAAAAAAAAGCGAATCCTCTTTGCTCGAAAAATTATCCATCCGACCATTGGCATACGCTCACTTCCTTTAGGTGATTGAGAAGCCTCTTCAGGTTAATGTCTCGCACAATCTTTCCTCTTGCAAAAGTCTCCCTTTTGTCAAGAATGCAACTGGTTCGCTTTATTAAGTAAAATCAATTCCATTTCTTCAACTTAAGTTGTATCTCAATTAATCTAATCAGCCAGCCCTTTTGTGAAACGACTATACTCATTTTTTAATCATTTTGTAAACACTTTTTTCATTTCCTGCGCTTCTCATCGAGCAACATCACTTGTTTCAATGACTACCTTTTGTAAAATATATCGATATCCCCAAAGATTCAAGGTATTGAGAACTTTGGACTACCAAGGCATAAAGCCGTTCTTATTTTGTCCTCTAACAGTATTACTGGAAAAATAAAAGATCTAACTATAAAATCCAATTCGAATAGTTCACCTCTTGTGAACAAAAGATATTCCTTCAAAGAGAGAGCCTCTATAAATAGTTTTTGAGTGTTTACAAGTTGCTTTCTCGTGGTATACTTAATATAGATACAAAAGACCGTTCCATGCGTCAACATGAAACGGCCTCAATAGACTGCACCCCAACAAGAGGGGCCGGTAGCAAGAAGAATAATCCCTCACTTACCTGTTAAAGTGCACGAGGGATTATTTTTTATGGTTTTTATCAGATACGATGAACGCCACCAACATCCCAAAGGATATCATCAGCGTCGACGCACTAACTACATCCATAGGCAGCACCTCCTCTCCAGGAAGTCTCATAACGAGACAAATGGAAAAGCAACAGTGCCACCAACCCCTCATGCGAAGCCAGCCTATTAGTTGTATTATATCATATCTAAAAGGAATTCACATTAAAAATGAGAACGAACGTTCTTTTTTGGTAATTAGAATAGACTGTTAACCGCACTATAAATTCAGGCTCTATGCTGAAAGTGGTTGTCCTACTCATTACCATGCAGTGTTGAGACGAATCAAAAATAAGACAAAAAAATACACCTATATTCTCTTTTCTGTTACCTTTAAATTGCGAGAAATAAAAGACAGGAGAGAATATGGATGCAAAAAGAGTTTATCACACAAATGCTTGGGATTAAATAAAAATATATTGAAGTGGATCACTTGGAAATCACGAATAACGTCTTTCAAGTCGAATTAAGCACAAAAGTTAGAACAGTCGCTTGTCCTAAATGTAAACATAAAACACGTCACATACATGGTTACAGAAACCAATGTATTCAAGGGAGTAGTATAGAAGAAAAACCGGTGGTATTACATCTTCGGGAACGCAGATATAAATGTATAAGCTGTGGCTCTACTTTCTATGCGCCTCTGCCCTTTGTTCATCGCTATCAACGCCGAACAACACCTTTAAATGAACAAGCGCTTGCTTATGCGTTCGAAAATTCGTTTACAATCGAGAGCAGCCCTCTTATGGCGTTTAATTCTGTCATTAAAACATTTAAGAACTGGCAAACAGAAATATATTAAACGCTTTTGTTTTCCCTTAGAATAATGGTTATACTGAAGGAGTGAACAACACAACCAAAGTAATTAAGCGCATGTCCTATGGAGTAAAAAGCTTTAATCGACTTCGTAAGGAAATATCATTTAGACAAGCAATTAAATCCGCGGCTTAAGCCGCGAATCAAACAGAAAAGAGAATAAGTGAATACCACTACATTTGAAAAAGAGCCTGATTTTTATAAGTATCATCCTAGTGAATACACCAATGTAAAAAAGGCTAATTCATATTAATGTGAAAGAAGTCTATTAAAATATGAAAACCTATCACCAAGAATAGCATTAGTTAACTTGATTTGCTTTTAGGATTTTTCAACCAAACATTTTCTAACTGTTCTAATGATTTCCCTTTAGTTTCAGGTACCATTTTCCAAACAAAAACACCGGAAATAACACTCATTAAACCATAAAATCCGTAAGTTAATGGG
>Ga0079226_10004478_pt1 | contig 10677 bp, 9 predicted proteins | sample Poulit2014_FD_76345 | JGI IMG/M metagenome (GOLD analysis project Ga0079226, IMG submission 76345) | Agricultural soil microbial communities from Georgia to study Nitrogen management - Poultry litter 2014 | ecosystem: Environmental > Terrestrial > Soil > Agricultural land | place: USA: Georgia...
CCGGTTCTGAATTCCGGACTTACGATACTGATGCCGATGACCAGAATTACCAGTGCGATCAGCGCGCCCAGATCCTGCACACGGCTTGCTATTTTTTTCTGATTTTCATTCATTAGATTGTACCTCCCGTTGCTAACGTCATAATATTTTCCTGATTCGCTTCTTCTCTTCCGATAATTCCGCGGACCTCGCCTTCTCTAACCACCATAATCCGATCGCTCATCCCGAGCACTTCCGGAAGTTCAGAAGAAACCATAATAATTGCCACACCCTTTGCTGCCAGTTCATTGATAATCGTATAAATTTCCTTTTTCGCACCGATATCCACGCCTCTGGTAGGTTCGTCCAGAATCAGGATCTTCGGATCGGTATAGATCCATTTGGCAAACACCACCTTTTGCTGATTACCGCCGCTTAAGTTATTGCATTCATGATCCGGTCCGAAACATTTGATATGAAGTTCTTCAATGCCTTTTTTCACCAGGTCGTCTTCCTTCTTCCGATCCATCACATGATGATTGGATACCCGCGGCAGATTGGCCAGGGCAATATTTTTCTCAATGCTTTCCTCCAGCATCAGACCTTCCACTTTCCGGTCCTCTGTGATAAAGCCGATACCACATTTCATGGCCTGAATCGGAGATTTTATGTGAACCTCTTTCCCATTGATTTCGATGCTTCCGCTGTCGCAATGAAGATTCCCGAAAATCGCCTGCATGATTTCCGTCCTGCCTGCTCCCATCAAACCGGAAACGCCCAGAACTTCTCCTGCTTTTACCTCAAAACTCACATTATGGAAAACGCCGCTGCTGGTCAGATCCTTCACCTTCAGAACCGTATCGCCGATTTTACAGTTTCTGACCGGATACCGTTCGCCGATTTCCCGGCCGATCATCATTTTTACGATCTCGTTCATGTTGGTTTCCGGTATGTTTTTCGTGCCGATGTAAGTACCATCCCGAAGCACGCTGATCCTGTCGCACAGTTCGAAAATCTCTTCCATTCTGTGGGAGATATAGACAATGGAAATCCCCTGTTTTTTCAGTGACCGGATCACATCGAACAGTACCAGCGTCTCGCTCTGCGTCAGCGCCGCCGTTGGCTCATCCATGATGATTACCTTTGCATCCACCATCAGCGCCTTACAGATTTCTATCATCTGCTGCTGTCCTACGGAAAGATTTGACATGACTTCCGCCGGAGAGATATGTACCCCCAGTCTGCCCAACGCTTCTTCCGCTTTTTTGCGCATGGCTTTCTGATTGCAGAAGCCGAATTTCCCTTTGATTTCCTTGCCGATAAACAGGTTTTCTTCCACTGTCAGAGCATACAGTACATTCAGCTCCTGATGGATAAAGACAATGCCTGCCTTTTCCGCTTCCTGGAGGTTTTTATAATTCACCTCCCGGCCATCCACATAGATGGTCCCCGCGTCTTTGGTGTAAACGCCGGTCAGAATTTTCATCAGGGTTGATTTGCCGGCTCCATTTTCGCCCATCAGCGCATGGACTTCCCCGTCCGCCAGCACAAATCCGGCATCCTTCAGAACCTGATTGCTTCCGAAGGATTTGTCAATCCCCTTCATCTCAATCTGCATTTTGCCGCCTCCCTTTTCTAAAAATAAATATTGCTCAAAACAGGCACGCAGACTGCAGGATGATGTTGGCATACGGCGTCGTCTCGCCTGTGCGGATCACTGCCCTGCACGTTTTCGTCTGTTCCTTCAGTTCCTGGTGGGTTACATATTCCACTTCACAGTTATTTCCCATCGCATCCAGAAGATGCAAAATCTCTTGATGTACTTTCGGATTCTGTTCTTTGATTTCCTGAGCCAGCACCACCTTTTCCACCTTCATCTCTTTGATCATCTCTGTCAAGACTTCCATGAAGGATGGTACTCCCAGCTTCAATGCCAGATCGATCCGCTCCGTCTCCTCTGGAATGGGAAGACCGCAGTCGCCCACTGCCAGAGTATCCGTATGCCCCATATAGGAAAGCACCCGTGATATATCGCTGTTTAAGATTCCGTTTCTTTTCATCTGCTTATTCCCCCAGTTCCTTAATCACATCCTCATAGACCGGCATACCGCCCTGGGCGCCGAATTTTTCGATGGACAGACCCGCTGCCACATTTGCAAATTTCAGCGCGTCTTCGATGCCTCTGCCTTCGGTTATCGCCACGGTAAACGCTCCGTTTAAGGTGTCTCCTGCTCCGGTTGTGTCCACTACCTTTGACTTTCTGGCCGGGACCAATACGATTTCCCCGTTTTTCAGGCAGGTGCTGACTCCCCGGGATCCCTGGGTAATCACCAGTTTTTCCGGATATTTCTTCATCAGCTCCTCAAAGGACTGATCTTCCCCAAAAAGGATTACCGTTTCATGTTCGTTGGGTGTCAGATACGTCACCTTTTCCAGGATCTCCTGCTTTACCGGTCGTGCCGGCGCCGGATTTAACACCACCTTCACACCGTTATCCGCACAGAGTTTGGCCGTATACTCCACCGTTTCCTGAGGGATCTCATGCTGCAGCAGCACCATCTCGCATTCCAGCAGGGAATCTTTGATTTCATTTACATAATCAATATCCACGCAGTCGTTGGCTCCCGCCACCACCACGATGGTATTGTCGTTTTCCCCTACTGTGATCAGAGCAAGACCGGTGGGAGCCTGATCCACGATCCGGATATGGCCGGTTTTAACCCCCATGTTTTTCAGATTTTCCAGAAGATCCTTCCCTGCGCTGTCATTGCCCACGCAGCCGAACATCTCCACATCGGCGCCCAGCCTGGCCATAGCCACCGCCTGATTGGCGCCTTTTCCGCCGGGAATATACTTCAGGTCGTCTCCTCTCAGTGTTTCTCCCTTTTGCGGGATTCTTTCTGCCGTTACCGTCATGTCCATGTTAATGCTTCCTACGACTCCTATTTTTTTCATTTCCTCTCTCCTCCCTGTTTCATAATCGTCGTATCTCGCTGTATCAATTCCACATCAAAGTGGTAATTGTCGCTGATTTTTTTATTTTCCACATAATCGATCAGAACTTTAGCCGAAGTCTCTCCCATCCGGGAGATCGGCTGGGCCACCGTCGTCAGCTCCGGTGTCACCAGTTCGCTTAGACTAATGTTATGATAACCGATCAGCTGAATATCCTCCGGTACCCGGTATCCTTTTTTGCTCAGCGTTTTATAAACAGACACCGCCACCATATCGTTTCCGGCAATGATGCCGTCCACATCTGGATACAGCTTTAAAATCTCTTCCGATTTTTTCAAACCTTCCCGAAAGCTGTACCGGCAGTCCACATAACGGGGAACCATCTCATACTTCCTGCACACATCCAGATATCCCTCAAACCGATCTCTGGCGCTGGAGAGAGCCTGATCCCCTCTCATATTCACAATCCTGCGGCAGCCGCACCGGATCAGATGCTCCGCAGCCAGCATACCGCCTTTATAATGATCCGAACGAATACAGGCCACCTGATTGTCCGCCTGAACTTCCCGGTCCAAAATGACTACGGGAACTTTGCATTTTTCTATGGTTTCCCGGATCCCGCCCTGATTGGTCAGCAGGATAATTCCATCCGCATTCATCCGGCTCAAAAGTTCGATATTATTCTTTTCCTTGTCCAGGTTGTTATTGGAATTGCAGAGCATCATCCGATATCCCCGCCGATAGGCTTCCTCTTCTATGGCCTGGGCCATTTCATTGAAAAATGGATTCTGAATATTCGGTAAAATCACTCCAATAATTTTTGCAGACTTTTTGTAGAGAGTTCTCGCCGCCTCATTTGGTTTGAAGCCGGTTTCTTTTATAACATTAAGAACTCTCTGCCTCTTTTCTTCGTTTACCTTTGCCGTTCCATTCATGACTCTTGACACTGTTGACGGTGATACCCCCGCCATCTTCGCCACCTCGCGAATACTGATCATTTGCCCCTCCTCCTTTCCATTTTTGAAACCCGTTTCAAGTTGTTTTCATTATAGTCTTTCCACAAACGCAAGTCAACATCGGAATAGAATTTCAGCTTTATCAACAATCTCATCCTCCTTTTTTTGTTATAAATCACAAAAAGACAGGGTACTGCAGAAAATTACTCTGCGGTACCCTGCCTGATAAACTCTTTTAATTAAACAATACCCTGAGCCAGCATTGCATTGGCAACTTTCTCGAAGCCTGCAATATTTGCTCCTACTACATAGTTTCCTTCGAAACCATAACGTTTTGCAGCATCATCCATGTTATGTGTGATATTTACCATGATGTCCTTCAGTTTTGCATCCACTTCTTCAAAAGTCCAGCTCAGACGTTCGCTGTTCTGAGACATTTCCAGAGCTGATGTAGCAACTCCGCCTGCATTGGCAGCTTTTCCAGGAGCAAAGATTACTTTGTTCTCCTGCAGATACTGTGTTGCTTCCAGAGTCGTAGGCATGTTAGCGCCCTCGCATACTGCGATAACGCCGTTGGCAACCAGCTGTTTCGCATCATCCAGATGCAGTTCGTTCTGTGTCGCACAGGGAAGCGCGATATCGGCTTTGATTCCCCATACGCCTCTGCCCTCATGGTACTCAGAATTCGGACGGTATTTCTTGTATTCTGTCAGTCTTGCACGGTTAACCTCTTTGATTTCTTTCAAAGCGGCAACGTCGATTCCATCCGGATCGTATACCCAGCCATTGGAATCAGAACAGGTCACCACTTTGGCGCCCAGCTGATGTGCTTTTTCAATGGCATAGATGGCAACATTTCCAGAACCGGAAACCAGGCAGGTCTTGCCGGCCAGTTCGATTCCGTTCAGCTTCAGCAGCTCTTCTGTCAGATACAGCAGACCATAACCGGTTGCTTCTGTTCTCGCAAGAGATCCGCCGAAAGTAAGGCCTTTTCCTGTCAGTACGCCTTCATATGCGCTGCGGATTTTTTTGTACTGTCCGAACATATAGCCGATCTCTCTGGCTCCTGTTCCAATGTCGCCGGCAGGAACGTCCGTGTCCGGTCCGATATATTTGTAAAGTTCTGTCATGAAGCTCTGGCAGAATGCCATAACCTCTCTGTCTGATTTTCCTTTGGGATCGAAATCAGAACCGCCCTTTGCTCCGCCGATGGGCAGACCGGTAAGAGAGTTTTTGAAGATCTGCTCGAAACCAAGGAATTTGATAATACCGATATTTACAGAGGGATGAAGACGAAGTCCTCCTTTGTAGGGACCGATCGCACTGTTAAACTGCACGCGGTAACCTACGTTTACCTGAACCTGACCTTTATCGTCAACCCACGGAACACGGAATTTAATCTGGCGTTCCGGCTCAACGATTCTTTCCAGAAGCGCTTCTTTTCTGTAAAGCTGTTCATTGGCATCGATTACAGGGCGCAGGGAATCCAGAACTTCTTTTACTGCCTGGTGAAATTCCGGCTGGCCCGGGTTTTTCGCTACGACTGACTCATAGACTTCATCTACGTATGACATTTTTCTACCTCCTGATATGTTTTTCATGAAAAAGAGTACGCAAAAGCGTACTCTTTTTTCACAGAACCCTTTTGTCCATAGGCATTATATCATGATATATGCCTGTGCACAAGAAAAAATTTCGATATTTTGACTTTTTTTTGACTGGAAAATTCATATTCTCTTCTAAAATATGGTTTTTTGATAAAAAAATGAAATTTTCCGGTTCTCATCCTTCATATTTGTCTATTTTTTCCTCTTCACGCTGTAACCGAAGGTTCCCAGGAATTTCCCCAGGCCATAATACGCGCCATGGGAATACACCATCGGTCTCGCCCGGAAAAATTCAAATTTATTTTTGTCGTTCATAAATGATTCGTCGGCATGAACAGCCACCACCTCCGCCAGAAACATATGATGAGATCCCAGTTCCTGTACGGACTTTACTTTACATTCCAAATTGACGGGGGACTCCCGGATCATGGGCGCGCTTACGATGGAAGCTTCCTCCCGATGCAGCTTCATATCTGCAAATTTGTCCCGGTCTTTCCCGGAACGCACCCCGCAGTAGTCCGCCGCTTTTGCCAGTGATTCCGTGGTAAGATTAATCACAAACTCTCCCGTATCCCGCAGCATATGATAGGAATACCGCTCCGGTTTGACGGATATGGACACCATGGGCGGATTCGTACAGACCGTACCCGTCCATGCCACCGTGATTATATTGTCCTTTCCTTTTCCATCCGTGACGCTGACCATGACCGCCGGCAGAGGATACAGCATATTTCCCGGTTTCCACTGCTGCTTTGCCATGTCACACCTCCTCCAGCGCACGCATAAAGGCCGGTATCAGCTGCTTTTTCCTGGAAACCACGCCCGAAAGCATGCAGGAACTTTCATTTGCTTTCATATCCTCAAAAGCCTGAGACACCATATGGCGGGAGCCCTCTCCGCAGAATAACAGCTCCGTAGATTCCTCCACGATATTGGTCAGCATGAAAAATACCATCTGAATACCGTTCTTGCCGCATTCGCTTTTTATGTACGGCTGCAGCCTCTCCTTGATATGCTGCAGTTCATCCGCCGACATGGAGTTGATCTGCCCCACGCCGAAAGTCACATCGTCAATAATAAACTTTTTGAAATCCTGATAGAAAATCTCTTCCGGAGATTTACTCTGCAGATCGCTTCCCGCCCGGAACATTTCCGCTGCAAATTCTTCCACTTCAATCCCCGCTAACTTTGCCAGCTCCTGGCCGGCCGCCCGATCCAGGAAGGTGCAGGTGGGCGAACGGAACATCAATGTATCCGACAGAATGGCTGCGCACAGCAGTCCGGCTATGGCCGGCGGAATATCCAGATTCTTTTCCTGATACATCTGGTACATAATCGTAGCCGTGCATCCCACAGGCTGATTGCGAAATACAACCGGCTGCATGGTCTGCAGCGAGCCGATCCGGTGATGGTCGATGATTTCCAGGATATCCGCCTCCCTGATATTATCCACAGCCTGGGACACCTCGTTATGATCCACCAGGATAACTTTCTTCTTGCTGATATTCAGCAGGTTTCGCCTGGATACCGTACCCTGATATTTTCCGTCCTTATCCAGCACCGGAAAATCACGATGCCTGTTTTTTCCCATGATATCACGGATATCGTCGGTGAAATCATCCATACGGAAGGTAATCAGATTCTTTGTCTTCATCAGATGGCGCACGGGAATACTCTGACTGATCAGCTTGGCAATGGTCAGCGTATCGTAAGGCGTCGTAATCACCGTGCAGTTATTCTCCCGGGCAAATTTCTGAATCACGGAAGATACCTTGGCCCCCAATCCCACGATAATACATGCCGCCTTCTGCTCCACAGCGCACAGATGATCCTCCATACGGTTTCCCAGAATAACCAGATCGCCCTCATCGATAAACTCTTCCATCTTATCCGGATTGGCCGCCCCGATAATTACCTTTCCTCTATCGATAAAATCTTCCGCATCCCCCACCAGAATTTCACCGTTGAGTGTACTGGCAATATTGCGGTACTGCGTTTTCGCCGCCGCAATCACCGTATTGTCGTAAGCATCCATATAAGATCTGGCGATATCGCCTATGGTAATCAGCCCTTCCAGGTTGTTCTCCTCATCAGTAATTGGAAGCGTAACCGCCCCGTTTTCCGTCATATGATTGAAGGCTTCCTTCACGGAAATATCACTTCTGGCGCCTTCGGTTTTATGGATTTCCATATCCTTCACCTGGGTACCGATATCTTCCAGATAGACCGGAGCCGACATCTGAAACCGCTTCAGCACATACTCCGTTTCTTCATTAATCTGACCGGCACGCATGGGAATAAACGTATCTTCCTCCGTTCGGTTTTTTATATCGGCATAGGCAATGGCAGAACAGATGGAATCCGTGTCTGGATTTTTATGCCCTATTACATAAATTGTCTGTTTATTTTCCAACGTTTTTTCCACCCCTTTTTTATTTCTATAGTACCATATTACCAAGAAATTGGTCAATGTAATCATTTTATGATATAATATCCGCAGACAGTAACGTCATACAGCCAGAATCAAGGAAGGAGTCAGTTTATGGAACATGAAACAAACAATACGCCTGCCATGGCAGATTTTGAGAAAGAAATCAATGATTCTTTCAAGAAAATTTCCGAAGGCGACATGATCACCGGAACCGTTATTTCCGTCTCAGAAAAAGAAATTACCCTGGATCTTCAGTACTATGCCGAAGGAATCATCCCGGTGGAAGATTACAGCCGTGAACCAGGCTTTATCGCCAAAGACATGGTTCATCCCGGCGATGAGGTAACCGCCACCGTTGTCAAAACAGACGACGGAGAGGGCAATATCCTTTTATCCCGCGTGGAAGCCAACGATGTATTAGCCTGGGAAAAATTAAAACAGATGCAGGAAGAAAAAACCGTCATCGATGTAACCGTAAAAGGAATTGTCAACGGAGGCGTCATCGCCTATGTGGAGGGAGTACGCGGATTCATCCCTGCCTCAAAACTTTCTTTAAATTATGTGGAAGATACCAACCCTTACCTCAATCAACCTCTCCAGGTTCAGGTAATCGATCTGGATCAGGAAAAAGGACGGTTAATTTTATCTGCCAGAGAAATCCTCCGTGAAAAAGCGCAGGAAGAACGCAAAAAGAAGATTTCCAATGTGGAAGTAGGGCTGGTTACCGAAGGAAGGGTAGAGAGCATCAAGCCCTACGGCGCTTTTATCGATCTGGGCAACGGTCTTTCCGGCCTGGTACACGTTTCTCAGATTTGTGAAAAACGGATCAAAACACCGGATGCCGTTCTGAAAGTGGGAGACACGGTAAAGGTAAAGGTGATTGCCATCAAAGACGGAAAACTAAGCCTTAGCATGAAAGCCCTGGCCGATACGGCCGCAGAAGAAGTGACGGAAGAATCCTTCGAACTGCCCAAAGCAGGAGATGCTACCACCAGTTTGGGTTCTCTGTTTGCTAATATCAAACTGTAATTCAAAAGCAGATGCCAAAGTATTTTTACACGGCGTCTGCTTTTTCATTTTTTCTTAATTTTTTTGTTATTGACTTTTAAAAACTCCAGATGTAGTATATACTATATTAACACATAGTTTTTAAAACTATATTATATCGAAGGAGTGATTATTATGAAGAAAACAAGAAAATTAAAGGACCCAGGCAGCGCGATCACCCATTTTATCGCCATGGTTCTGGCCATGCTGGGCGCCGCGCCATTATTAATAAAAGCTGCCAGAGTACCGGATGTACTTCATGTAATTGCACTGGCTATTTTTATTCTCAGTATGATTTTATTATATGCTGCCAGTACCGTCTATCACTCTCTGGATGTCAGTGAAAACGTGAACAAACGTCTGCGAAAGCTGGATCACATGATGATTTTTGTCTTAATTGCAGGAAGTTACACTCCGGTATGCCTCATTGTCCTTCAGGGAAAAACAGGGACTATCCTCTGTGCCCTTGTTTGGGCCGTTGCCTTAATTGGTATCTTAATTAAAGCATTGTGGATCACCTGCCCGAAATGGTTTTCTTCCCTGATTTATATTGGAATGGGCTGGCTGTGTGTGTTAGCATTTTCCCAGATTTTTCATGCTCTTTCCAGACCGGCGTTTGGATGGCTGCTGGCCGGAGGCATCATTTACACATTGGGCGGTATCATTTACGCACTGAAACTGCCGATCTTTAACGCGCGGCATAAAAATTTTGGAACACATGAAATCTTTCATTTGTTTGTCATGGCAGGAAGCTTCTGTCATTTTATCGTAATGTATTTCTTTGTTGCTCCCATGCCGGTCTAAAATTAAAAAAACTCCCCATAAAATGAGGAGTGCCCAGGCATTACTGCCTGGGCTATTATTATGAAAAAATTTTATATGTGTAATGAACCATTACATATACGATTCAATGTCCTTTCGAACTGTTATTATCATAGCAATACATTATGAACAAATTGTGAACTTTCCGTAAATATCATGTTAATTTAAACAAATTTTTCCTCTTTTTATATGTTTTTTTGTCGTTTTTTACCACATGGTGCAGTTACAGAAAATTCCAGTTACGAAAACAGGCCGCCGAAAAACCCTTTGATACTGTTCCATAGATCAGATGCCCAGGAACCGATCCCTGCAAAAAAGCTGTCCATGTCCGCTTCGCTGATGTCAATATCCAGACCTGACAATCTGTCATAAAGTTCCTGTACCTGCTGTTTCAGCGCGCTCACATCAAGATCCAGATGGGATATTTTTTCCATCAGATCCACGATTTGCTGTTTATCTTCTTCCGAGAGAGAAATTTCCAATTGATTGGCCGTCTCTGTGACCTTTTCTTCAATTTCCTGCGGATCTTTAATCTCCTCGCCGACCACAATATCCTTTACGGCCCCGACCAGTTCCTCCGCTTTTTTCTGATCTCCGATCGTTTCTCCCAATTCGCTGGTCACCACAAGCTCATTGGTAGCCGCTTCCACATTGTCCGCTTCTATGGCATCCCCTGTCATATTTTCATACGCTTCCATCGTGCCGACCAATGCCGCCGTACCGGATATGGATGTGGGGCCGGCCACTGTTACGTCCACATTTTCCACGCCGGCGGTAGCAAGAGCATTCTGATACATGCCCGTCGTACAATAAGAAATATTCTTCTTTGTCACCTTAATACCGTTTCCCTTGCCTTTCCCCACCACTTTATCAGAGGAAA